>NBJMC04201__coassemble_169_pt1 | contig 96493 bp, 82 predicted proteins | sample NBJMC04201__metabat2_high_PE_014 | metagenome-assembled genome bin NBJMC04201 | reverse complement strand
CCGCACCTTTTTGCGGTCGGGGGTTTACATATTGTGAAAATTCTGTTAAAATTTATAAATATTTTATTTTTATACAATGAGGAGGAAAAAAATGTCAGGCGATACAATTAAAATCTTATGCGCCATGATCGGCTACATGCTGATCGTTATCTGCATTGGCCTTTATTTCGCCAAACGTGCCCAGGCAAACTCTGAGAACTATTTCCTCGGCGGGCGTTCTCTGGGACCGTGGGTTGCGGCCATGAGCGCAGAGGCGTCGGATATGAGCGGATGGCTTCTGATGGGCCTGCCGGGAGTGGCGTACTGGTGCGGAATTGCCGATGCTGCATGGACGGCTATCGGACTTGCGGTAGGTACATATGTAAACTGGCTGATCGTAGCGAAGAGACTGCGCCGTTATTCCGCAGTTTCGGGAGACGCGATCACGGTTCCGGATTTTCTCAGCAACCGTTTCCATGAGAAGAATAAGGTGATCCTGGGGATTTCCGCTCTGTTTATTCTGGTATTCTTTACCGTTTACGCGTCAAGCTGTTTCGTTACATGCGGAAAGCTGTTTTCCACACTGTTTGGAGCATCCTATCATTCCATGATGATCGCAGGCGCGATTTTTGTGGTTGTTTACACTTTTATCGGCGGTTTCCTTGCTGAGAGCGCTTCTGACTTCATGCAGGCGGTAGTCATGGTGATCGCGCTTCTGACAATCCTGATCCTGGGAACCAGCGCGGCGGGCGGACTTGGAGCCGTATTTGACAATGTGCGGGATATCCCGGGCTTTCTGACCTTTATTGGAATCGCAACACCCCAGACTGACGCTTCCGGCGTACAGCAGGTGGTAAACGGCGCCGCTCAGTTTGGAGAAGCTGGAAAATACGGATTACTTACGATCATATCCACTCTGTCCTGGGGACTTGGATACTTCGGCGTGCCCCAGGTGCTGCTCCGTTTCATGGCGATCCGTAAGGAAGAGGAACTGACGAAATCCAGAAGGATCGCAACCGTATGGTGCGTGATCTCTCTGTTCGCGGCAGTGACCATTGGCGTGATCGGACGCGCCCTGTTACCCACAGAGCCGGCTCTGGCAACAGCCAGCGACGCGGAGAATGTATTTATCATCCTTTCCCAGAACCTGCTTCCGGCAGTGCTTGCAGGTGTGATCATGGCTGGTATCCTGGCGGCCACAATCAGTTCGTCAGATTCCTATCTGCTGATCGCGGCGTCTGCATTTTCCAAGAATATTTATGAGGGTATTCTGAAAAAAGGCAAAGCAGATGATAAAAAAGTCATGAACGTGTCCAGGATCGTGCTGCTTCTGATCGCTCTCATCGGTCTTGTGATCGCGTGGGATGAGGACAGCGTTATTTTTACGCTTGTATCTTTCGCATGGGCCGGATTCGGCGCCACTTTCGGACCGGTTATGCTGTTCTCTCTGTTCTGGAAGAGGATCAACCGTCAGGGCGCTATCGCAGGTATGCTTGCGGGAGGAATTTCCGTGTTCGTATGGAAGAATCTTCTCAGCCCTATGGGCGGCGTATGGGGAATTTACGAACTGTTCCCCGCATTTGTGATCTCCTGTATCTTTATCGTTGTGGTTTCCCTGTGTACGAAGGAGCCGGATAAAGAGATTGTAAAAGAATTCGAGATGGCGGCAGGAAAAACAAAATAAAAAAATCGGGTCTCCGGACCGGTACATTTGTGCCGCTCCGGAGATTTTTCTGTTTCGCTCATAAAAATATATAATGGTATCATATATTAGCATGAAAAAACACCGGCAGGTGTAAGCATTGACACAGCGCATGATGGAAAGGATAATGGCGGTTCTTCTGATCGGTTGTTTCCTGCTTCTGTCCTGGCATGCCGCCCGCGCGTCGGCAGAAACAGGAGAGAAAAAGCAGGATAACAGAACGGTTGTCGTGGACCCCGGGCACGGAGGAAAAGATCCCGGAATGACCGGGGCCGGCGGGCTGGAAGAAAAAGGGATCAATCTTGAGATCTCTTTAAAATTGCGGGATATTCTTGAAAAACGGGGATTCAATGTCGTTCTCACAAGAGATACGGACCGGGGATTGTATGACGAAGACGCCTCCGGAAAAAAGCTGCAGGATCTTCAGCGGAGGACGGAACTGATCAGGAAAGCAGAACCGCTTCTTACGGTCAGTATACACCAGAACAGTTACAGTGACCCTGATGTAAAAGGACCCCAGGTGTTTTATTTTCAGGGGTCGAACGAGGGAAAAAGCCTGGCGGAAGCGCTTCAGAAAAGTCTGAATGAAAAGCTGGAGATTGCGGATCCCCGTTCTGTGAAAGGAAACAGCAGTTATTATCTCCTGAAAAAAAGCCCCTCTGTGACAGTGATCGCCGAGTGCGGCTTTCTGACCAATCCTTCCGAAGTTGAAAAGCTTCAGGATGAAGCATACCAGTATAAGGTCGCCGAGGCTCTGACAGGGGGAATAGAAGCTTATCTTGCCCGCGGGGAATAATTTTGTTATACTTAATAGAAAATACGGTGAAAAGACAGGCAGCGTTTTAGCTGCGGGTCTGAACATATAAAGAAAAAGAGGATGCGGAAAATGACGGAAGAGATGAGAAACGGCGGATACCCGGAAGGGGCGGAAAAGCAGAGCCGGCACAGCAGCCTGGCGGCCAAACTTGTGATCTGTGTGGGAAAAGCACAGTTACAGGCGGTACCTGTGACGGATGATATCATACTGGGACAGGAACAGAAAGATGGATATCTGGGAATTCCTTCCGGTAATGTCATGCCGGATCACGGCAGGCTGGTCAGGCAGGAGAACGGATTTGCCTATGAGGACCTGCAGGGGAAGGGATGTACATATCTGAATGATTTACTGGTATCTCCGGAGAATTTCCCGGGAATGAAACAGATTCCGCTGTCAGACGGGGATGTTCTGCGCTTTGAGACCAGCGGCGGAACATCCGGGCCGGAAGAACGGACTGTACTTCTGTACCGCAGGCGCTACGTGGAGAACGCACAGTGGAGAGAACTTAAGCTGGATCAGAATACAAGCAGGTATTATATCAGCCGCCATGAGGAGAAGACCGGACCGGAGGAGGCCTTCCGGGAGGAGTCTGTGATCACAGAGCTGCCCCGGCATTACGGGATCCTTTCCTGCGTCGGAGGGAAGTGGACCTTGCGGGACAATAATACCAGACACGGCGTCTATCTGAATAATCATAAGATATCAGAAGAAACACCTCTGAAAGAGATGGATGTGATCCGGATCGGAGATACGCTGTTCCTTTTCCGGGACGGAAAACTGGAATACAGCCACGAAGAGTCGGCGCAGAACCGGCTGAGTATCCACATTGAGGAGAGGAGTGTCTGGGATTTCTTCCGCAAAAAAATCCTTCTGGAAGACATCAGACTTACGATAGATCCGGGCGAGATGGTTCTGATCCTGGGTGGATCCGGAGCCGGCAAGACCACCTTTATCAACGCGGTGATGGGATATGAGAAGGCGAAGGGGACCATAAAAGAGGGGGACAGAGACATATACCGGAATTATAATCAGATGAAATATGAGATTGGATTTGTTCCCCAGCAGGATCTTCTCAGAGAGGATGATACGGTCTACGACACTCTTGACAATGCTGCGGAGATGAAACTTCCTGTTTCACTGGACAAGGATTCAAGGAAAGCGCGTATTGAGCAGGTGCTGGAATTGATGGGACTGGAGAGAGAGAAAGACAGTCTGGTGGAGAAGCTTTCAGGCGGACAGAGACGGAGACTTTCCATAGCGGTGGAATTTATCGCGGATCCCAGCCTGTTCTTTCTGGATGAGCCGGATTCCGGTCTGGACGGCATCATGGCAAGGACGCTGATGGAGAATCTCCGAAGAATCGCCGATGAAAACAAGATTGTGATCGTGATCACCCACTCTCCCGACAGGGCGGCGGACCTTTTTGACAAGGTTGTCGTACTGGCGAAGAGCCAGGAGAGCAATGTGGGCCGTCTTGCCTTTTACGGCATGATCGATGAGGCGAAGGAATTCTTCGGCACAGACTCGCTGGAGGGGATCGTAAAGAGGATTAACCGCGAAGACGAAGGCGGAGACGGGCTGGCAGACGAATTTATAAAAAAATATAAAGAACTGGAAGAGAAATAATGGGAGAAACTATGAACGAAAGAGTCGGACGCTGGGGACAGGTGAGGATTTATACGGGGAAGTTTTACCGTATCTTTCTGCATGAAAAGGGATGGAAGTTTATCGCTTTTGCGGTGATAATCGCAGTTCTTCTTTCCGTGGTCATGGGAGACAAAATGTTTGTGGAGAAGGAATTCACAAGAACAGGCATGTTCGCCATTGTGACCGCCATGATCTGGGTGGGGGTATTTAACTCCATTCAGAACATATGCCGGGAAAGAGAGATCATCAAAAGGGAGCACAGGACGGGCCTGCATATCTCTGCCTATGTGGCGGCGCATATGATCTTTCAGGCGGCGCTCTGCGCGGTTCAGGCCGTACTGATGCTGGTGATCTTCGGATTCTTTATGGAACTGCCCTCAGAGGGCGTTGTGACCGGAAGCTACTACATCGACGCGTTCATCTGCTTTTTCCTGGTGCTTTACGCGGCGGATATGATGGGTCTGGCAGTGTCGTCAGTGGTAAAATCCACGACGACAGCCATGACAGTGATGCCTTTCCTTCTGATCATCCAGCTTATTTTCTCCGGATCCATATTTCCGCTGACAGGACCCGCACAGAAAGTTTCCGCGCTCACCATCAGCAAATGGGGACAGCGTGTGCTGTGTATCGAGGCGAATCTGAACGAGATACCGTCAGTTGCGCTGGAACAGGAACTGGAAGAACTGAAGCAGTTTGAGGGAATGGATCTTCTGGTGGATCTTCTGCCGGACGATCTGATCAGAGACATGTCTTCCGATATGACTTACCGTAAGATATATAACTATGAACCGGATCTTGTCACCCGCCGGTGGCTTTATCTGATCGGTTTTGCGGTGGCTTTCGGAGCTTTCAGTATACTGAGCCTGGAATTTGTGGACAAAGACAGGAGATAAGATGCCCGGGATCATATATGTACTTTTGATTTTTTTACTTGGAAGAGAACTTGTACCGAAGGCGGGGCGTACCCGCCTCTGGCTTTTTCTGCCGGCTTCTTTCGGACTGGGCGCGCTGGCTATGGGATGGACGTCCTACGCCGCGGCCTTTGCGGCCGGCGTCTGTCTGAAGTGGGAAAATCCGCTTTTTTACGGGAATCTCGTAGCCATGGCAGGTGCGGGAGCGGTCCTTGTGTTCCGCTATGTGTGCCGAAGCAAAAAGAAAGCGGTACTTCCGGCCTTCACGGCTCAGGAAGCGGTGTTTTTTCTTTTTCTTCTGGCTTTTCTCACCTGGATCATGTTCTATGTGTTTTACATTAAGGACGGGATCCTGTACTCCGGTTTTACGGTATATGGAGACTATGCCCCCCACACGGCGATGATGCGTTCCTTTTCCCTGGGGGATAATTTCCCTACCCAGTATCCCCATTTCGGCGGTGAAGACGTAAAATATCATTTTATGTTTCAGTTTCTGGTAGGGAATCTGGAATATCTGGGGATAAGGATCGATATCGCATATAATATGCTCAGTGTTTTCGCCCTGCTTGGTTTTCTGATGATGCTGTACAGCATTGCGCGGCGGATCACCGGAAGCGGGGCTGCCGGCGTGGTTACTGTGGCGCTGTTCTTTTTTCGCAGTTCCTTTACTTTTTTCAGATATCTGTGGGAGCATCTGCGCTCCGGCGATCTTCTGAAAACACTTGCCGAAAACACATCGTTTATCGGCTATACCCCGAATGAGGACTGGGGTCTGTGGAATTTTAACGTTTATCTAAACCAGAGGCATCTGGCGTTCGGCCTTCTGATCGCAGCGCTGGTGCTGTGGTACTATCTGGATCTGGTGGAAGCGGGATGCAGTCACAGCGAAAAAGGTCTGGCCTGGATGAAAAACCGATTGTTTTCTGCGGAAGCATGGAAGATAAGGAATCCGGAGGGCGCCCTTGCCGCAGGTCTGGCACTGGGGCTTACCGCGTTCTGGAACGGAGCGGCAGTGATCGGAGGGCTTCTGATCCTTCTGGGATTTGCCGTCTTCTCTGACGGTAAGCTGGATTATCTGGTAACCGCTGTCACGGCTGTTCTTTTTTCTGTGCTTCAGTCAAAAGTGTTTATCCGAGGATCAGCCGTTGAGGCAGATTTTTACTGGGGATTTATTTCTGAGGACAAAAGTCTGGCCGGAGTACTGTGGTTCCTCATTCAGATGAGCGGGATATTCTTTGCAGGCGCGGTTCTGCTGCTGCCGCTTTTGAAAAAGAGACTTCACCGTGTCCTGACGGTAAGCTGCCTGTTTCCGGTGGTTTTTGCCTTCTGTTTCTCACTGACTCCGGATATCACGGTAAATCATAAGTATATCATGATCTCCTATGCTTTCCTTGCGGTACTGTGGGCGGGGCTTCTGGCAGGACTGTGGAAAGGAAAAGACGGGAGCAGACGTTTTGCCGCCGTGATCAGGCGCGCTGCAGCTGTGCTGCTGGCAGTTTGTCTCACGGCCACCGGTATTTATGATTTTGTGGTCATCCTCAGGAATAACGGGCCGGGACACAGAGTAACAGTAAACATGGAAAGTACGCTTACAGACTGGCTGGCAGAACATCTGGACAGCGAAGATCTGCTCCTTACGCCGGAGTACAGCATGAGCGAGACGACGATGTCCGGCGTGATGATGTACCTGGGATGGCCTTATTACGCATGGTCCGCAGGATATGATACTTATGGAAGAGCGCAGAAAGCGGTGGAAATCTATACATCGGAAGATCCGGCGGCTGTGGACAAACTTGTGAAGGAAGAGAAGATCACGTATATTCTTTTTGAAGAAGGAATGGAGTTTGAAGGCGCGGTATGCCGGGAGGATACGATCCGGGAACTCTACACCATGGTTTATCAGTCTGATGATGGGAGAATACGAATTTATGAAACATGAAAATACCAGAAAGATCATAATAAAACTTATACCGGCGGCAATACTGGTCGTGCTCTCCGCGTTTCTTCTGCGAAGAGACGTATGGACATTCTGGACATGGTGGCTCCTTGCCGCTGTGATGGGTGTGACGGCGATGCCGCTTACCGGGAGGCTCTTCCGGAATTTCGATGATAAAGGATGGATGTTTTCAAAAGTACTGGCGGTGGCCGTCACCGGTTTTATCACCTGGTTTCTGACCGCGGTGAAGATCGTGCGGTTTAATTCTGCAACCTGCATCAGCATAACGGTACTCTGCGGGGCAGGATGTCTGTTCCTTTTCTACAGGCAGCACCGGAAGGGCGTGGAATGTCTTCCTGTGGATCACCTGGATCTGGTTTACCGGGAAGAAATCCTGTTTTTTGCTTTTTTCCTGCTCTGGACTTATCTGGCAGGATTCCACCCCGCCGCTTACGGAACAGAAAAATTCATGGATTATGGATTTATGGAAGCCATGATGAGAAGCGAGGAACTTCCGGCGGTGGATCTCTGGTACTCTCAGGGAACTATAAATTACTACTACGGCGGACAGTATTTTGCCGTATTTCTCACGAAACTTTCCGGCTGCAGAGTGGCGCTTACCTATAACCTGATGCGTACATTTGTAGCTGCGCTGGCTTTCAGCCTCCCGTTTTCTCTTATATACCAGATGGTGAAAGACAGGCTGGGATTATTCCGGATCGAATGGAAGCGCAGCCTGCCGGCTGTGACCGGCGCTGTAGCGGGTATTTCTGTATCCATTGCCGGAAATATGCATTATGTGGTATACGGACAGATTCTGCCTCTGATACAGAAACTCACCGGTGAGGAGACTACAGGATACTGGTTCCCGGATGCCACCAGATATATCGGATACAATCCGGACGTGGACGACAAAACCATCCATGAATTTCCCTGCTATTCTTTTGTGCTGGGAGATCTTCACGCACATGTGGTCAATGTAATGCTTGTGCTGCTCTTTCTGGGAATACTCTATGCCTGGATCCGTACGGTACACAGCCAGGATTTTGCCCTGAAGAAGAACAGCCGCCGGGAATTCTGGACACAGATGCTCCTTATGCCCCATATTCTGCTGGTGAGCGTTCTGCTGGGTATGTTCCAGTGGACGAATTACTGGGATTTTGTGATCTATTTTGTTGTGGCGGGAGGAGTGATCCTGTTTACCAATATCGTGATCTTTGAGGGAAAAATAAAGGATATACTGGCTGTTACCGCGGCGCAGGCGGCGGAAATGCTGGCTGTTTCCACTCTGGTGATCCTTCCTTTCACCCTTCAGTTTGAGACCATGGTCCAGGGTGTGGCGCTGGCGAAGAACCATTCCCTCCCTCACCAGCTGCTGATCCTCTGGGGCCTCCCGGGTGCGCTTACGCTTCTGTTTACGGGAATCCTTCTGTGGGAAAAACTGCGGGGAGCAAAGAAAAAAACGCCTTATCACTTTTTGGCGTCCCTGAAACTGCCGGATATGTTTGCGCTGATCATGGGCCTCTGCGCCATAGGGCTTGTGCTGATCCCGGAACTGGTATACGTGCGTGATATCTACGAAAACGGAAACGCAAGAGCTAATACCATGTTTAAGCTGACATATCAGGCGTATATCATGTTCGGTATGACGATGGCCTATGTGATCTTCCGTTTCCTGGCTGTTTTCCGCAGGAAATGGCTGAAAGTCGCAGGAGGGGCGGGTCTTTTCCTTCTTGTATGGACCTGGGGATATTTCGGCAACAGTGTGAATTCCTGGTTTGGGAATGTATTCGATCCGTCCCGTTACCAGGGACTGAACGCCACTCTCTTTCTGGAAACTGATTTTCCGGAGGACGCGGCGGGAATCCGCTGGCTGAAAAAGAATGTGGAAGGATCGCCCGTAGTGCTGGAGGCAAACGGCGACAGCTATACCGAATATGAAAGAGTGTCTGCCATGACGGGACTTCCGACGGTCCTGGGGTGGTATGTACATGAATGGCTGTGGAGAAACGATGTGGCCGATCTGAATGCGAAAGCTGCAGATGTGGAAACGATCTATACCTCGGGGGATGAAGAACAGGTGCGGGAACTGCTGGAGGAATATGATGTATCCTATATATTTGTGGGTTCCTGCGAGAAAAGCAAATACGGTGAAAATCTGAACAATGAAATGCTGAAATCTCTGGGAGGCGTGGTGTTCGAGGATGAATGGTCAGACACCTATATTGTAAAAGTATGGTAAGAGCCGGGAAGCAAATGCCGGTTGTAAAGCATCTCCAAATAAACTATAATAAAAAACAGCTGAATGTCGAATGGATAAGGGAATCGCTTTCAGGAGGGAACAATGGGAAGATTAAACAATCTCTGTAAAGAAATGATCAGCTTTTACCGCGGAGATCCCGCCAGGATCCAGCATTTTATGAAAGTGCGCGGTTTTGCGAAGCTGATCGGCGAAGAAGAAGGACTGGATGAGAAAACTCTCTATATCCTGGAGGCCGCGGCCTGTGTCCACGATATCGGTATCCGTCCTGCGCTTGAAAAATATGGAAAAGAGAACGGCTCTCTTCAGGAGAAGGAAGGGCCGGCAGAGGCGGAGAAGATGATGAAGCTTCTGGGCTTTGATGAGAAAGTGATCGACAGGGTATCGTTTCTTGTGGGGCATCATCATACCTATACCGGTATTGAGGGAATGGATTATCAGATTCTGGTGGAAGCAGATTTCCTTGTGAATTATTTCGAAAACGACATGGACCGGGAGACGGTAAGGAAAAGCGTGGAGAAGATTTTCCGCACAGAAGCCGGGAAGCGTATTGCACAGGAAATGTTTTTCCCGGAAGAATTCGTGATGTCAAAGACCTGGGCTCAGGACGGGCTGCAGGAGCTGGATGATTTCATTGAATCCCAGGGGATTTACATTCGGCAGTGATCTGCCGGAAAATGAGAGGAAGCATACAGAATGAAAGCAGAAGTTGTAACTGTAGACAGGATCCGCCCGGACAGGGCGGCGATAGAAAGAGCGGGGCAGATCCTGAAAAGAGGCGGCCTCGTGGCGTTCCCCACAGAGACGGTTTACGGACTGGGAGGAAACGCTCTTGATCCAATGGCATCCATGAAAATATACGCGGCCAAGGGAAGGCCCTCGGACAATCCGCTGATTGTTCATATCGCGGAGCTGGACAAGCTTGGTGAAATTGTGACGGAGGTTCCGGAGAAAGCCGGGATCCTTGCGAAGAAATACTGGCCGGGGCCGCTGACTATGATCCTTCCGAAGGCGGATGTCGTTCCCAGGGAAACCACGGGAGGTCTTGACAGCGTGGCAGTCCGTTTTCCAAGCGATCCGGTGGCGCAGGCGCTGATCCGCGCCGCGGGAGGATTTGTCGCTGCGCCAAGCGCCAATACTTCCGGAAGACCCAGCCCCACCATGGCTTCCCATGTGGAAGAAGATCTGGGGGACGCGGTGGATATGATCCTGGACGGCGGCCCGGTGGGGATCGGCCTGGAATCTACGATCGTGGATTTTACGGAGGAGATTCCGGTAGTCCTGCGCCCGGGATATATTTCTCTGGAGATGCTTCAGGAGACACTGGGATGTGAAGTCCGGATGGATAGGGGACTGCTTATTACAGACAGCAGCGTTCACCCGAAAGCGCCGGGGATGAAATACCGCCATTATGCGCCGAAGGCTGACCTTGCCATTATCGAGGGGTCGGAGGATGCGGTGATCCGTTATATCAGCGCGGCTGCCGCCGGCGCCGAGGCGGAGGGAAAGAAGACTGGGATTATTGCGGCAGACGAGACGGCGCCTCTGTACAGACACGGTATCGTCAGAAGTATCGGCAGCAGGCAGGATGAGGAGGAGATTGCTAGACATCTGTACGGAGTACTGAGAGATTTCGACAGCGACGGGGTGGATGTGATCTACTCTGAGGCTTTTTATACTCCCAGGATGGGACAGGCAATTATGAACCGCCTTTTAAAAGCGGCAGGACATAAAATTATACATATCACGGAGGAGGAAGAAAGATGATAGCATTAGGATGTGACCATGGGGGCTATGAACTGAAACAGGAGATCAGGAAGCACCTGGACGAACAGAAGATTCCGTACAGAGATTTCGGCTGCGACAGTATGGAATCTACGGATTATCCCATTTACGCGAAGCGTGTGGCGAAGGCAATTCTCAGCGGCGAGTGTGAGAAAGGGATCCTGATCTGCGGAACGGGGATCGGTATTTCCATTACCGCCAATAAATTCAAAGGCATCCGCGCCGCTCTCTGCTCAGACTGTTTCAGCGCAGAGGCGACAAGACTTCATAATGACGCCAACATTCTGGCCATGGGCGGAAGAGTGGTTGGCCCCGGACTGGCTCTTAAGATCGTGGATACTTTCCTGAATACGCCGTTTTCCGGCGATGAGCGCCATATCCGCAGGATCGAACAGATAGAGAGCGAATAAGGCAGACAGGGAGGTTTTTACAATGGAGCCACAGAATCAGAAACGTAAGGGTTATATTTCCTGGGATGAATATTTCATGGGCGTGGCTATCCTTTCGGGAATGCGGTCAAAAGATCCCAATTCCCAGGTGGGGGCCTGTATTGTAAGCAAAGACAATAAGATACTGTCCATGGGCTACAACGGATTTCCCATGGGATGTTCGGATGACGAGTTTCCATGGGCAAGGGAAGGGGAACCGCTGGATACCAAGTATCTTTACGTCACCCACAGTGAGCTGAACGCCATTCTGAACTACAGAGGCGGGAGTCTGGAAGGGGCGAAGCTTTATGTTTCCCTGTTCCCCTGCAACGAGTGCGCCAAGGCGATCATACAGTCGGGGATCAAAACCGTTGTGTATGACTGTGATAAATACGAGGACACTCCGTCCGTGATCGCGTCCAAACGTATGCTCGACGCTGCCGGCGTCCGCTATTACCGCTACAACCGTACCGGAAGGGAGATTTCCTTCACGGTATAAATCTGCCCGCCCCGGCGCGGGGCGAGATCCTGCAGACGGAAAAAATTTATACCGTCAGGGTTGACACAAAAAGAAATATCGCATAGAATAATGTGCAGAAAAAGCGGTGAAGAGAATAGTACATGAGGAGCAATCTCAGAGAGGGATCCATATGGTGCGAGGATCCTGTGCGCGAATCATGGAACCGGCCTCGGAGCTCCGTGCAAATGAAGTACGGCGTAATTCTGCGTTAAAGAAAAAAGAGAGGTCAGTGCGCGTGCGCATTGTCAATAAGGGTGGTACCGCCGGAGTCTTTCGGTCCCTTTACGGGGATCTGAGGACTCCGTTTTTATATCAGATGTGAAACGCCTCCCGCTCCTTCAGGCGGCGGCAGCAAATCAGTAACAGAAAAGGAGAAGAATCATGGCAAAGGAAAAGAAACTGGTTGAAGCGATTACTTCCATGGAGGAGGATTTCGCCCAGTGGTATACCGACGTGGTAAAAAAAGCCGAGCTGTGCGGGTATACCAGCGTAAAAGGATGTATGGTCATCAAACCGGCGGGATATGCCCTCTGGGAAAATATCCAGCATGAGCTTGACAGGAAATTCAAAGAAACAGGCGTGGAGAACGTGTACATGCCCATGTTTATTCCGGAATCTCTTCTTCAGAAAGAGAAGGATCATGTGGAAGGATTCGCGCCGGAGGTTGCCTGGGTGACACACGGCGGTCTGGAACCGCTTCAGGAACGTCTCTGTGTGCGTCCTACCTCTGAGACGCTGTTCTGTGATTTTTATCAGAAAGATATCCAGTCCCACAGAGATCTTCCCAAGGTATATAATCAGTGGTGTTCTGTTGTGCGCTGGGAAAAAACCACCCGTCCTTTCCTCCGTTCCAGAGAATTCCTGTGGCAGGAGGGACATACGGCCCATGCCACCGCAGAAGAGGCTGAGGAGAGAACGATCCAGATGCTGAACGTATACGCGGATTTCTGCGAGGAAGTCCTGGCGATCCCGGTGATCAAAGGACAGAAAACAGACAAAGAGAAATTCGCAGGCGCTGAGTCCACCTATACCATCGAAGCGCTGATGCATGACGGAAAAGCGCTTCAGTCCGGAACAAGCCACAACTTCGGCGACGGCTTTGCCCGCGCTTTCGGCATCCAGTATACAGACAGAGAGAACAAACTTCAGTATGTACATCAGACCTCATGGGGAATGAGCACACGTATCATCGGCGCCATTATCATGGTTCACGGCGATAACAGCGGGCTTGTGCTTCCGCCCAGGATCGCTCCGGTACAGGCGGTCATCATTCCCATCCAGCAGAGAAAAGAAGGCGTGCTTGAAAAGGCGGATGAACTTTTTGCAGCCCTGAAGGCTGCCGGCATCCGTGCGAAAGTGGACGACACGGACAGAAGCCCGGGATATAAGTTTGCGGAGCAGGAGATGAGAGGAATTCCGGTACGTGTGGAATGCGGCCCCAAGGATATCGAGAACGGACAGGCTGTGATCTGCCGCAGGGATACCAGAGAGAAATATGTGGTATCTTTTGAAGAACTTCCGGCAAAAGTACAGGAAGTCCTGGACATCATGCAGAAGGATATGCTGGAGAGAGCCAGAGCCCACCGCGACAGCCACACCTATACGGCGGAAAACTATGACGAGTTTAAAGAACTTATCAATACAAAACCTGGATTCGTAAAAGCTATGTGGTGCGGTTCCAGAGAATGTGAAGATAAGATCAAAGAGGACGTTCAGGCAACATCCAGATGTATGCCGTTTAAACAGGAGCATATCAGCGACGTCTGCGTCTGCTGCGGCAAGCCGGCGAAGAAGATGGTATACTGGGGAAGAGCATATTAATATGAAACTTACCATTCCTGTCAATGCGGAAAAAATTTTACGTGTTCTGGAAAACCAAGGGTTTGAAGCCTTTATTGTGGGCGGATGTGTGCGGGATTCCATTCTGGGCCGCCGGCCGGACGACTGGGATATCACCACATCAGCCCGGCCGGAACAGGTGAAAGCGCTGTTTAGAAGGACTGTGGATACAGGGGTTAAGCATGGTACTGTCACAGTGCTGATGGATAAAGAAAGCTATGAGGTGACAACCTATCGTATTGACGGAGAATACGAGGACGGGCGCCACCCGAAGGAAGTTGCGTTTACAGCCAGCCTTGAAGAAGATCTGAAAAGACGGGATTTTACCATTAACGCCATGGCGTATCATCCGGACAGGGGATTGGTGGATCTTTTTCACGGTATGGATGATATAAGAGCAGAGATCATCCGCTGTGTGGGAAATCCTCTGGAAAGATTTGGCGAAGACGCGCTCCGGATTCTCAGAGCCGTGAGATTTTCGGCCCAGCTGGGATTTTCCATTGAAGAGGAAACGAGGAAGGGGATCGAAAAACTGGCCCCGAATCTCAAACTGGTCAGTGCGGAACGGATTCAGACTGAGCTGGTGAAACTTCTTGTCTCGCCTCATCCGGATTATTTTCTTACGGCTTATGAGACTGGCATAACCCGGCAGTTTCTTCCGGAGTTTGACGCCTGCATGGAGACGGGGCAGAATACGCCCCACCACTATCTGTCTGTGGGCATGCACACACTGCAGAGCCTTTTGAATATCCGCCCGGATAAAGTCCTGAGACTGACGATGTTTCTTCACGATATCGGGAAGCCGGCAGTGAAGAAGACGGATGAGAACGGCCGCGATCATTTTAAAATGCATGGTCCGGCGGGCGAAAAAATGGCGTCCGCTATTCTGCGCAGGCTGAAATTTGATAATGATACAATATCGAAAGTATGCCGCCTGATCCGCTGGCATGACGACAGGCCGGCGCCGGATATGTGTTCCGTGAGACGTGCGGTTAACAGGATTGGAGAGGATATCTTCCCTCTCTATCTGGAAGTCCAGAGAGCGGATATGCTTGCCCAGAGCGCATATAAAAGAGAAGAGAAAGCGGCCCGTCTGGAGGGAGTGAATGAATGTTACAGAAAAATCCTGGAGGAGGGCCAGTGTGTTTCGCTGAAAAGCATGGCCGTAAAAGGTAGAGATCTGCTCGCCGCAGGATATGCGCCCGGGCCTGAACTGGGAGAAATTCTTGACAGACTTCTGGAACATGTGCTGGAACATCCGGAAGATAATGAGAAGGACAGGCTGCTTGCGCTTTTAAAATGAGGGGGATTCCCCTCATTTTTTTGTACTATTTCTTTTTGCAGGACACATAAGATAGAAGGTACAAAAATGTGAGGGGGAGTATGAATTGTATGATTACGGGCTTAGTGTCCTGGAGCAGTACGGGCTGACGGCGACGGGTTCCTCCCGGATCAGGGACGCGCTGCTGTGCCGTACGGAACAGGGACCAGTTGTTGTGCGGGAATTCAGAGGATCGGAAAAGAAGCTGAAAATGCAGCAGGAACTTCTTGTTACGATCAGAGAAAACGGATATCGGGCGGACAGTTTTCTGGAAAACGGGGAAGGAGAACTGATAAGCAGAGACAGTGACAATATTCCCTATACCCTTCAGCACTGGTATGAAGGACGCGAATGTGATACGAAATCCGAGGATGATATTGTGAGAGGAGCCGGACTGCTGGCTGAGATACATAAAGTGATGAAACTGGCTCCGGACGGGTTTTATATGCAGCCTGACCTGAAAGAGGTATGCAGGCGCCACAATCAGGAACTGCGTAAGATCCGCAGGTTTATACGGAAAAAAGGGGCCTCCTGTGATTTTGAGAAGGATTATCTTTCCAGTGTGGAATGGTTTCTGAGAAAAGGAGAGGAGGCGCTGGCACTTCTGGAAAATACAGGGTATGAACGGCTTATGCAGAATGTTCTGGAGCAGGGATGGGTATGCCATGGGGAATACAATCAGCATAATATTCTGTTTGCGGGACGGGAAATGGCGGCGACCGGTTTTGATCACTGGAGTTTCGGGATCCAGATGTCGGACCTGTACCAGTTTATGAGGAAGATCCTTGAGAAACACGGCTGGGACAGCAGGCTGGCGGAAAAAATGTTAGACGCCTACAGTGCAGAACGTCCGGTCAGCAGCGATGAGCTGGATTATCTGAAGATACGTTTTATATATCCGGATAAATACTGGAAACTGGCGAATTATTATTATTCGCATAACAAAGCATGGATCTCCGAGAAGAATACAGAGAAAATGAAAACTCTTATCCGCCAGAAAGAGAGGTGGGACAGGTTTGGAAGGACTTTTTTTCCCGGAGGAAACGATGTATAATAAAAAAGATCCCGGAAATAACGGGAAATGATACCACAGAGAAAGGCGGAAAAATGCAGGCGTTTGACGAATTTATGGATGTTGTGAAAAAGGTGCGGGAAAATTGTCCATGGGACAGTGTGCAGACGCACGAGAGTCTGAAACCTTATATTGTAAACGAGACCAATGAGGTCCTGGAAGGAATCGATATTCTCAGCCGGGATAAGGACTGGGAGAATCTGTGCGAGGAGCTTGGGGATGTGCTGTTTCAGGTGGCGCTTCACAGTGTGATCGCCCAGGAGGAAGGCCTGTTTACAATAGAAGATGTGATCTCCGGTATTTCCTCGAAAATGAAGTTCCGTCATCCGAAGATTTTTTCACCGGATGATAAAGAAGCGGCGGCGCTCTCCTGGGAGGAACTGAAGGCAAAAGAAAAGACGGAAAAACAGAAAAGTCACGAAGAATGCTGAAAATGCCCTTTTTCTTAAAATAATGGTATGAAGTATCTTGACAAGCGGTATGAAAAGGTTTATATATATTTAATAGCGTGTATTTGTCAGGAAGCATAACGCAATAATTAAGAAAGAGAGTTTTTTTAGAGGAGGAAACACCATGAATAAAACAGAATTAGTAGCAGCAATGGCGAAAGAGACAAATCTTGCCAAGAAAGATGTAGAAGCAGTTTTGAAATCTTTCACCGATGTCGTGGCATCCGAATTGAAAAAGGGCGGTAAGATCCAGCTTGTTGGTTTTGGAACATTTGAAGTAAGCGAGAGAGCAGCAAGAGAGGGAAGAAATCCCCAGACTGGTGAGACCATGAAAATCGAAGCTTCCAAGGCACCGAAATTCAAAGCGGGTAAAGCATTAAAAGATCTTGTAAATGAAAAATAAATTGTGCAGGGAGAACGTAAGGTTCTCCCTTTTTTTACGGAGGAAATATGAGACTTGATAAATATCTGAAAATTTCCCGTCTGATCAAGAGAAGGACAGTGGCGAATGAAGCCTGCGACGCGGGCAGGGTGCTTGTGAACGACAGACCGGCGAAAGCTTCCGCGCAGGTGAAGGCGGGCGATACCATAGAGATCCAGTTCGGAGGTAAGAATGTCCGTGTGGAAGTCCTGGAAGTAAAAGACACCGTCCGCAAGGAAGACGCCGAGAGTCTGTTCCGTTATCTGTAAACCGGAATATGCGGATGTTCCGGCAGTGGTCTATTTGTTCCGTGTCTGACATACATTATCAGTGTGAAGAATCAATCGGGAGGATTGCCGTTGGAAGAAAAAAAGGTATCTCCTGCCCACTGTATCACGCTGAGAGACAGGCAGAGGGGTTCAGTGACAGGTGTCCGGGATATCCATTCTTTTAATGAAAGTGAGATACTGCTGGAAACAGATGCAGGGAAGCTTTCTGTAAAAGGGGAATTGCTCCATGTGAAACATCTGGATCTGGAAAAAGGCGAGGCGGAAATCGAGGGAAAGATCGGAAGTTTTGTCTATCTTTCAAAAAAATCAGAAACAAAAGAAGAATCTCTGCTGCGGCGGATGTTCCGGTAGTCTATGAGCAGTTATATGGAATATGAGGGGCTTCTGGTTCTTATTTCAATGGGAACAGGGATACTCCTGGTACTTGCCTATGAACTGCTTGCCGCTTTCCGCAGGGCTGTTCCTCATCATCCGATGGTATCTTCCGGAGAGGATTTTGTATACTGGGCGTTTACGGGCCTTTTTCTCTTCTCCGTGCTCTACAGATACAATCAGGGAAGCATACGTTTTTTCTTTCTTCTCGGATGTTTTTGCGGCGCATGGATAGGCAGGCGTACGGTTGCTCCGCTTTTTGGAAAAACAGTAGACATAATTTTTGGAATTCCCGTATTTTTTGTAAAATTTTCAACAAAGTGGTTGCTATTTATGATCAAAAGATGTAATATTTTTGTGTGTAGAGTCATCAGAACTCTAAAAACAGCAATAACCCGGATTTTCCGGACAGCAATGGGGAGCAGTCGTGTTGAAAAAATCAAAAAGACGGAAAAACAGAAAAAATATAGCGAATAATTATCTGGGCATGGCTGCCATTTCCATAATTGCAGTATTTCTGTTGGGCGCGCTCGCGGTGGAGAGTGTGAACATGAGGGAGCGCGTTGCCGTTTACGAGGCGAAGGCGGCGGAGCTGGAAGATAAGATCGCTGGTGAACATGACCGTACGGAAGAGATCGACGAGCTGAAAGAATATATGAATACAGATGAATATGCCGCTGAAGTAGCCAGAGATAAGCTCGGACTTGTAAAAAGCAACGAGACAGTTTTTGAAGAGGAAAAATAACTCGTATTCCGGCGAAAAGTTTTTGCGGACAACCGCCGGTATTTGACAGATATTTTATGATATATCCCCTATAATACTCACTTAATGAACAGCATTAAGGGGAGGGGAAAATATGCAGGAATGGATAATTGCCATGCTCGCGATCAGTATACTGCTGATTCTGCGGGACATGGCAAAAACTATTTTGTCAGGGAGAAAGAGCGCGAAGAACGCGGAAGTTTTTGCTCTATGTGAAAATCATCCCCGGAAAGAAAAAGTGGAAAAATACGCGGAATCTTTTCAGAAACTGGCGGACAGTTTTTACGGGATGCCCTACCGCAGGGAACGGCTGAGCAGTGGACAGATAGACCGCATCCTGCGGGACGCCGGCGAGGAGTTGTGCGCCGGGTGTTATCACAGAGAGATCTGCTGGGAGAACCAGTCAAAAGCGCTCAGGCAGGGCGGAGAGGCCATGATACGGGCCCTGGAGGACGGAGACAGCGAAGCGCTGGAAAGAATCCGTCTGGAATGGGCGGAGATATGTGGAAAATCCCCGGCATATCTCACGGCAGTAAAAGAAAGTTTCGGCAGGGAACGCCAGAAACTGATCTGGGATAACCGTATGATCGAGAGCCGGCTGGCCGTCGCCCAGCAGCTTACCGAAATGTCCGAGATCATGCAGTCGGTGGCTGAGGAACTGTATGACATAACGCCTGCGGAGCCGGGGTTTCGGGAAAAATTAAAAAAGACACTGAAGAAAAAACACATTTTATTAAGAAGTGCCTGGGTTATGGACAAAATAGAGGGAAGAAGACAGATGTTCCTTACCATGAAGGCAGGAAGCGGACAGTGTGTGTCCGTGCTGGAAGTATCCCAGATACTGTCCGGGATCTGTGAGTGCGCCATGACGTCGGCGGAAGACAGCCGGAGCATTGTCAACGGTGAATATCATACGGTGCATTTTGTGGAGGACGTCAGTTACCAGGTGATATACGGAGTCGCCAGACTTACCAGGGAAGAGGAAAAGGTATCCGGCGACAATTATATATGCAGGCAGGAGGACAACGGCAGGTTTGTTATGTGTCTTTCGGACGGTATGGGATCCGGAATGGAAGCATGCCGGGAAAGTGAAGTCGTGGTGGAACTTCTGGAACAGTTCCTGGAGTCCGGATTTTCTCAGGAAACTGCCGCCAGGATGGTGAATTCAGCTCTCGTTATGAAAGACTGCGAAGGAATGTTTTCCACCGTGGACATCTGTTCTGTGGATCTTTATACAGGGATATGCAGCTTTCTCAAAGCCGGGGCCGCGTCTACGTTTATCAGGAGAGACCACTGGGTGGAATCGATCTCTTCAGAAAGCCTGGCCGCCGGTCTTATGCAGCAGATGAATCTGGAAACCTCCTCAAGAAAACTTTATCATGGAGATTATGTGATCATGATGACAGACGGAGTGCTGGACGCGCTTCCGGCAGGCCGGGAGGAGGAAACCATGAAAGAGATCATAATGGATATCAGGGAGGAACCGCCGCGGGATATCGGCAGGGGGATCCTGGAGAGGGTTCTGGGGTACAGCGACTACCGGGCCAGAGACGATATGACAGTCCTCGTAGCCGGCTTGATACGGAAATAGGATACAGAAGAGGAGCAGCAGGTAGTTTTATGAAAAGACAGATATATGGAAAGGTACGGGATTTTGTGAAGGCAGAGCAGATGTTCACAGATGTCTGCGCCGTATCCGCGGCTGTTTCCGGAGGCGGCGATTCCATGGCTATGCTGGATATCCTGCTCCGGCTCAGGGAAGAGTTCGGGTTTCTTCTCCGGGCGGTTCATGTGAACCACGGGATCCGCGGTGAAGCGGCTTTAAAAGACCAGGAACTGACAGAAAAAATATGCAGGGAAAACGGCATCGTCTGTGCGGTCTATTCTTATGATGTTCCTGCCATTTCACAGAAAAACGGAACCGGACATGAGGAAACGGGAAGGCAGGTGCGCCGGGAAGCATTCCGGAAGGAAAGAGAACTTCTGAAAGACATAACCGGCGGCAAAGTGATAACGGCGGTGGCGCACAATAAAAACGATCTTGCGGAAACAATGCTCCATCATCTGGCAAGGGGAACCGGACTTCGGGGACTGGCGGCAGTGAAACCGGTATCCGGCGAGATCGTCCGGCCGGTCCTGTGTCTGGAGAGGCGTGAGATTGACGAATATTTAAGAGAGAGATCGCTTCCGTGCGCAACAGATATGACGAATCTTGAAGACGATTACACGAGGAACAGGATCCGTCATCACATCATTCCTGTGATGGAACAGGAGATCAATGAGAGAACAGTAAGCCATATGGCGGAAACTTCCCGTCTCGCCGGTATGGCGGATGAATATCTGTCGGCGCGGGGAAGAGAACTTCTGGAAACTGTAAAAAAAGAAAACGGCATGTATGTCTTTAACGGCGGTTTTTTTAAATATGAAAAGATTCTTCAGAATTATGCGGTAATGGACGCGATGGAGTTTCTCGGAGGCAGGAGAAAAGATGTTTCCATGCTTCATGTAGAGATGGTCATGGATCTCTGGAGTGGACGTACCGGAGCGTCTGTGGATCTGCCTTATGGAATGGAGGCAGTGAGGACTTATGAAGGCGTACTGCTGAGAAGAAAAGATCAGAAGAAGACGTCCGTTATAAGGGATGAGGAGTGGCGCCTCCCCTGCCCCGGGAAACTTGATTGCCCCTGGGGAACATTTAAAACAGAGATCTTTCCCTATTCCGGACAGAAGATTTTAGAAAAAAAGTATACGAAATGGCTGGATTGTGATAAAATAAAATACAGCGTGACTGTCCGGACCAGGAAAAAAGGCGATTACCTTATCATAGACACCGGCGGAAACAGAAAGAAACTGAACCGCTATATGATCGACGCCAGGATCCCGGCCGAGGACAGGGACAGTATTCCCCTTGTAACAGCGGGAAGCGAGATCCTCTGGGTTGTGGGAGGACGTATGAATACAGGATGCGGCATAACCCCGGATACGAAGCGGGTGCTGCAGATCGAATACCAGGGTGATAAGGCCGGGCTGATACGGGATGCCCGGGAATACCGGCCAGAAGGAGGAAAATACGATGAGTGAAAAAATCAGAGTGTTAATCAGTGAAGAGGAAGTAGACGCCAGGATCCGTAAGATCGCGGAGGAGATCAGCAGAGACTATGCGGGAAAAGAGATCCATCTGATCTGCGTGCTCAAGGGCGGCGTGTTTTTTACCTGTGAACTTGCCAAGAGAATCACAGTTCCGGTTTCTCTTGACTTCATGTCTGTTTCCAGTTATGGAGACGATACGAAATCCAGCGGCGTTGTAAGGATCGTAAAAGACCTGGACCAGCCCCTGATCGGAAAAGACGTTCTTATTGTTGAGGATATCATAGATTCCGGAAGAACCTTAAGTTATCTTATGGAGATCCTGAAAGGAAGGAATCCCAACAGCGTCCGTCTCTGCACGCTTCTGGATAAACCGGAACGCAGAGTCAAGGACATCAAAGTAGATTATTGCTGTTTCAATATCCCCGATGAATTCGTAGTGGGATACGGACTGGATTATGCCCAGAAATACCGTAACCTTCCGTTTATCGGAGTAGTGGAATTAGGCAGCGAGCAGTGAAAGGAGATTCAGCCAAGTGAACAGACAGCCAGGCAGAATTGGCCTGTATCTGGTCCTGATCGTAATGCTGGCGGCCGGGTATTTTTACCTGAACAGCCAGGTGACGGCGCAGAGTGATTACACAATGCAGGCACTGGAGCAGGCGGCAGAAGAAGGAAGAGTGCAGAATGCCGTGATCTATCAGAACCGTGAGGTTCCAACCGGTTCCGTGACGGCGGACATCCAGGGAGAAGGCCAGAAAAGAGTTTATGTTACGGACGTGAAGGACGCGCAGAGTATGCTGGAGGAATATGAGATCACCGCCCAGGTGAAGAATGTTCCCCAGGAGAACGTATTTCTGACGACACTTCTTCCGGTACTGCTTACCGGAGGCCTTGTGATCTTCCTGTTTGTGATGATGAACAGACAGATGTCGGGCGGAGGCGGAAATTCCAAAATGATGAATTTCGGAAAAAGCCGCGCCAGGATGATGCTTCCCGAGGAGAAGAAGGTAACATTCCAGAATGTTGCCGGCCTTCAGGAAGAAAAAGAGGATCTGGAGGAAGTGGTGGACTTTCTGAAAGCTCCCCAGAAATATACAAACGTAGGCGCCAGGATTCCCAAGGGAGTGCTTCTTGTAGGCCCTCCGGGAACAGGTAAGACTCTTCTTGCCAAGGCGGTTGCCGGGGAAGCGGGAGTGCCGTTTTTTTCCATTTCCGGATCTGATTTTGTGGAAATGTTTGTGGGTGTAGGCGCATCCCGTGTGAGGGATCTCTTCGATGAAGGAAAGAAGCACGCCCCATGTATCATTTTTATTGATGAGATCGACGCGGTCGCCAGACAGAGAGGAACCGGAATGGGCGGCGGACATGACGAAAGAGAGCAGACCCTGAACCAGCTTCTGGTGGAGATGGACGGATTCGGCGTCAATGAGGGTATCATCGTCATGGCGGCGACCAACCGTGTGGATATTCTGGATCCCGCGATTCTCCGTCCCGGTCGTTTTGACCGTAAGGTGGCCGTGGGGCGGCCGGATATCAAAGGAAGAGAAGAGATCCTCCGCGTCCATGCCAAGGACAAGCCTCTGGGAGAGGATGTGGATCTGGCGCAGATCGCCCAGACTACCGCGGGATTTACCGGAGCGGATCTGGAGAACCTCCTCAACGAGGCGGCAATCATGGCGGCCAAAGCCGGCCGCGGTTATGTGACACAGATCGATATCAAACATGCGTTTATTAAAGTAGGCATCGGCGCAGAGAAACGGAGCAAAGTGATCTCCGAAAAAGAAAAGAAGATCACAGCTTATCATGAGGCGGGCCATGCAATCCTGTTCCATGTGCTTCCGGATATGGATCCGGTATACACCATATCCATCATCCCCACGGGAATCGGCGCTGCGGGTTACACCATGCCCCTTCCGGAGAATGATGATATTTTCAGCACGAAGGGCAAAATGCTTCAGGATATTACCACGCTTCTGGGCGGCCGTGTGGCCGAGGAGATCATCTTCGGAGATATCACTACAGGAGCTTCCAATGATATCAAACGTGCCACCAGTACCGCAAGGGCAATGGTGATGCAGTACGGCATGTCTGAGAAAATGGGCCTGATCGCATACGGCAATGAAGGCGACGAGGTGTTTATCGGCAGAGATCTTGCCCATACCAGAAGCTACAGTGAGGAAGTTGCCAAGGAGATCGATCAGGAGATCCATGATATCATCGACGGCTGCCATGCGAAGGCAAAGGAGATCATTCTCCAGCATATGGACGTGCTCCACAAATGCGCGGAGCTTCTCCTTGAGAAGGAAAAAGTGCAGAGAGACGAATTTGAGGCACTTTTTACATCATAATTAAATCAGTGCAAAAAAACGTGTGTACAAACTGGCCAAAAATAAAATGTGATTTTTGTGAAGTTTGTGCACACTTTTGTTTTGCGCCATGTTATTATATACATCGTAAAAACCCCCCAATACATTATATAGTTTTTGCTACACCCCATAAGAAGAAATACCTTCTCCGAAAAAAGGCAGCCATGCGGCTGCCTTTTTTCTGTCCAAAACGCTGTTTGTGTTGTATCTTTGTAAAATATACGTTAGAATAAGCATATGCTTAAGAGGAAAGGGACTATTTTTATGGAGCGTGAAAAAGAAGATATCACGAAAAAAATGCAGTATATCCTGAACATGCGCGCAGTCCTCAACAAGGACGCCATGTTCAGCGACGGCTCGAAATATTACAGGACTCCCACAGAACCGGACCCGGGAGAGAAGGTTAAGATCAGTTTCCGTACACAGCGGAATAATGTAGATTCTGTTTTTCTGGTCTCCGGTGAAAAAAGATACAGAATGAAAGTCTATAAGACCCAGAAGGGGTTTGATTATTACGGAACAAGGATCACCATGCCGGATGAAGTCTTCCGGTACTATTTTGAGATCCATTACGGCTGGATGACCTGCTATTACAACAGTCACGGCGTCAGCATGGATATCCATGAAAGAGAGGAATTTGAGATATATCCCGGATATCATACTCCGGAGTGGGCCAAGGGCGCGGTGATGTACCAGATCTTTGTGGACCGATTCCGCAACGGAGATCCTTCCAATGATGTGGAGACCGGGGAATATTTCTATATTAACGGCCAGACGGAAAAAGTCGGGGACTGGTCGAAGACCCCGGCGGTAATGGGCGTCCGGGAATTTTATGGCGGAGATCTCCAGGGTATTATGGATAAACTGGATTATCTCCAGAATCTGGGCGTGGAAGTGCTTTATCTGAATCCTATTTTCGTTTCGCCCAGCAATCATAAATATGACTGCCAGGATTATGATTATGTGGATCCCCATTACGGGAAGATCGTGGAGGACGGCGGAGACCTTCTGCATCCGGGAGACGAGAATAACGCCCGTGCCGGAAAATATATCCGCCGGGTGACAGACAGGAGAAATCTGGAGGAAAGCAACCGTTTCTTCGCAGAACTGGTGGAGGAGATCCACAGAAGAGGTATGCGGATCATTCTGGATGGAGTATTTAATCACTGTGGCTCCTTTAACAAATGGATGGACAGAGAGAGGATCTACGAGGGCGAGGAAGGATATGCGCCGGGCGCTTATGTGGCGGCCGACAGCCCCTACCGGTCCTATTTTGATTTCCGCGACGAGAACGGGTGGCCTTATAATACTTCCTATGACGGCTGGTGGACCCATGATACACTTCCGAAGCTGAATTACGAAGGCTCTCGGGAACTGTATGACCATATACTGGAAGTGGGGAAAAAATGGGTGTCTCCGCCTTATTCCGTAGACGGCTGGCGTCTGGATGTGGCTGCGGACCTGGGACACACCAATGAATTCAACCATCAGTTCTGGAAAGATTTCCGCCGGGCAGTGAAAGAGGCGAATCCGGAAGCGCTGATCCTTGCGGAACACTACGGCAATCCGGAAAGCTGGCTTCGGGGAGACGAATGGGATTCCGTCATGAACTATGACGCGTTCATGGAGCCTGTCACCTGGTTCCTCACCGGCATGGAGAAGCACAGCGACGAATACAGGGAGGATCTGTACGGGAACAGCGGGGCGTTCATCAGCGCCATGAAGAACCATATGCGTTCTCTTCACATGTCGGCTCTCGACACAGCCATGAATGAGCTTTCCAATCATGATCATTCCCGTTTCCTCACAAGGACCAACAGAACTGTGGGAAGAGTTACCTACAGAAGACCGGAAGAGGCGGCGGAGAACATCAATGTAGCGGTAATGCGGGAGGCGATAGCCATTCAGATGACATGGCCGGGAGCGCCCACCCTGTATTACGGAGATGAAGCGGGCGTATGCGGTTTTACAGACCCTGACAACAGGAGGACTTATCCCTGGGGACAGGAGGATCATGACCTCATCCGTTTTTATAAGAAGATGATCGCCATACACCGGAAGTACAGGATCTTACGGAACGGTTCCGTGAAGTTTCTCTGGAATGATTATCAGGGACTCTGTTATGGAAGATTTTCTCATACAGAACAGATCATAGTCGCGATCAACAACCGGGATGAAGGCCGGGAGGCGGTGCTGGAGATCTGGGGAGCCGGAATTACCCGGTTGGAGGAATCGGTCCTTACCAGGATCATGCTGTCGACCCAGGAGGGATATACCGACGAACCGGAGTATCTGACGGCCAAGGCGGGTTCTGTCTGTCTCTACATGCCGCCGCGCAGCGTTACGATCCTTCACCACAAAGACGAACTGTAACGAACGGCTCTGTCCGGCAATTTCAGATTTTCGGCTTGACATGGCAGGACGTGTATGTTACGATAACTTTACTTTCATGTGGTAGAGTGACTGCGTGATAAAATGAAAGAGTAAAGAGAAGAGGAGATACACGGTATGAAGAAAAGAACTGTTGCAGTGATGATGGCGGCTATGATGGCGATGGGTATGATGTCCGCAGTGAACGTACAGGCCGGTATTGAAGACAAGACTCTGGTTGTGGGATTCGATGCGGAATATCCGCCTTACGGATATATGGATGAGAACGGCGAATATACAGGCTTTGACCTGGAACTGGCGCAGGCTGTATGCGACCTGGAAGGCTGGGAACTGGAGAAGAAGCCCATCAGCTGGGATTCCAAGGATCAGGAACTTGAGTCAGGATCCATTGACTGCATCTGGAACGGATTTACCATGAATGGAAGGGAAGACGACTATACATTCTCTGTTCCGTATGTGGATAACAGCCAGGTGATCGTGGTGGCCGAGGACTCCGGAATAGAGACACTTGAGGATCTGGCTGGCAAGATCGTAGGCGTGCAGGCTGCTTCCGCTGCCCTTGAGCTTCTTCAGAGCGAAGAAGAGGGCGGACAGAAAGAACTTGCGGATACTTTCGGTTCCCTTAACGAGTTCGCAGATTACAATACAGCGTTTACCGAGCTGCAGGCAGGCGCTCTGGACGCCCTGGCGATCGACGTGGGAGTTGCTAATTATCAGCTGAAATCCAGAGGCGAAGGCTTTGTGATGCTGGATGAGACCCTGAATACAGAACAGTATGCCATCGGCTTCAAGAAAGGAAACGATGAGCTCTGCGAGATCGTCAACGCAGATCTTCAGAAGCTGACCGACGACGGAACAGTAGCTGAACTTGCTGAGAAATATGACATTGCGGATATGGTGACACTGGAAGCCTCCGGCGACGCGGCTGCAGAGACAGAAGACGCAGCAGCTGAGGAAACAGCAGAAGCAGAAGACGCGGCAGCTGAGGAAACAACAGATACAGAAGAAGCTGCGGCAGAAGATGAAGCCGCAGAGACAGAAGAGGCGGCTGAGGAATAATATCCGCCGGATCTTCGGGAATGCCGCAGGAGAATACGGCGGCGTATATATCAGACTTGAATATGATGCTCCTCGGGTTATCCAGAGGGGCATCATTTATGGAGGAAAAAACAATGAGTTTTCAGGTAATGTTAAGAGAACTTACCACAGGATTTGGATCCACCCTGATGATCTTTTTCCTGACGCTTCTCTTTTCCCTGCCCCTCGGCATGGTGGTGTATTTCGGAAGGGTAAGCCGGTTCAAACCGTTAAGCTGGCTGGTGAAGTTCTATATTTCCATTATGAGAGGCACGCCGCTGATGCTGCAGCTTTTGCTGTGGTATTTCGGTCCTTTCTATCTGTGGGGAATGAACATCGGAGGTTATAAATTTACCGCGATCATCCTGGGATGTTCCCTGAACTATGCGGCTTACTTTGCCGAGATCTACCGGTCGGGAATCGAGTCCATTCCCCAGGGACAGTATGAGGCCGCCCAGCTTCTGGGATACAGCAAACAGCAGACCTTTTTCAAGATCATACTTCCCCAGGTGGTTAAGATCGTTCTTCCCTCAGTGACTAATGAAGTCATCACTCTGGTAAAGGACACTTCTCTTGTATATTCCGTATCCTACATCGAAATGTTTGCCCTGGCAAAACAGATCGCGGCGGCGGAGACGACGGTTATGCCGTTCTTCATTGCCGGCGTGTTCTACTATATCTTTAATTTTGTTGTGGCGTGGGTGATGGAGTGGTTCGAGAGGAAGCTGGACTACTATCAATAGGAGGAATAAGCGGATCATGAATCTTCTGGAGATGAAACATATCAGAAAAGAATTTAACGGTCTTGAGGTCCTGAAAGATATCTCCCTGCATGTAAAAGAGGGCGAGATCGTATCCATTATCGGGCCGTCCGGATCGGGAAAGTCAACGCTTCTGCGCTGCGCCACCATGCTTACGGACGTGGACAGCGGGGAGATCACATATATGGGAAAAAAGACTGTATGGATGGAAAACGGCAGGCCGGTGGTTCCGAAGAAAACGCAGCTGAAGGAGATCCAGTCGTATTTCGGCCTTGTGTTTCAGAACTTTAATCTTTTTCCCCATTATTCAGTTATGAAAAATATCACAGACGCTCCCATTCATGTGCAGAAGCGCAGTAAGGACGAGGTATATAAAGAGGCGAGGGAACTTCTGGCAAAGATGGGGCTTTCGGATAAAGAGGACGCCTACCCCTGTCAGCTTTCCGGCGGTCAGTGCCAGCGTGTGGCTATTGCCCGCGCTCTTGCCCTGAATCCCAGGATCCTGTTTTTTGACGAACCTACGTCGGCGCTGGATCCGGAGCTTACCGGAGAGGTGCTGAGAGTGATCCGTTCTCTGGCGGATCTTCACATCACAATGGTGATCGTTACCCATGAGATGAATTTTGCCAGGGATATCTCTGACAGGATCATTTTCATGGATCAGGGAGTGATTGCTGTGGAAGGATCGCCTCAGGAGGTATTTTCCTCCGGAAACGCCAGAATGAAAGAATTTCTGGGGAAATTCCATCAGGGATGAAACCGATAAAATCTATTGCTTTTGAAGACCGGATGTTATATAATTTCAGCGTATGACAGATATATAATAAGACGGGCCTGCCGCCTGAAGGCAGATACCGCTCTGAATTTAAAAGAACAGGAGAATCGGAATGAGTACAGACAGATACGTAAGCCCTCTTTCGGAACGCTATGCAAGCAGGGAGATGCAGTACATTTTTTCTCCGGACATGAAGTTCCGCACCTGGAGAAAGCTGTGGATCGCTCTGGCGGAGACGGAGAAAGAACTGGGTCTGAACATCACTCAGGAGCAGATCGACGAACTGAAGGAACATGCGGACGATATCAATTATGACGTTGCGAAGGAGAGAGAGCGCCAGGTGCGTCATGACGTTATGTCCCATGTGTATGCATACGGCGTACAGTGCCCCAAAGCAAAAGGTATCATCCATCTCGGAGCAACCTCCTGCTATGTAGGCGATAATACGGATATTATCGTGATGGCGGAAGCGCTGAAGCTGGTGAGAAAGAAACTGGTCAATGTGATCGCTGAACTTTCCGGGTTTGCGGATAAATATAAGGCGCAGCCTACGCTGGCTTTTACTCATTTTCAGCCTGCGCAGCCCACAACGGTGGGAAAACGCGCCACACTCTGGACACAGGAATTCCTCATGGACCTGGAGGATCTGGAATATGTGCTGGGAAGCCTGAAACTTCTGGGCTCCAAGGGAACCACAGGAACACAGGCAAGTTTCCTGGAACTGTTTGACGGAGACCAGGAGACGATCGACAGGATCGATCCCATGATCGCTGAGAAAATGGGATTCAAGAGCTGCTATCCGGTTTCCGGACAGACCTATTCCCGTAAAGTAGACACCAGGGTGCTGAATGTCCTTGCGGGAATCGCGGCAAGCGCGCATAAGATGTCAAACGATATCCGTCTTCTTCAGCATCTGAAAGAAGTGGAGGAGCCTTTTGAGAAATCCCAGATCGGTTCTTCCGCCATGGCATATAAGAGAAACCCCATGCGCAGCGAACGTATCGCTTCTCTTTCCAGATTTGTGATGGTGGACGCGCTGAACCCGGCGATCACATCCGCTACACAGTGGTTTGAGAGAACGCTGGACGATTCCGCCAACAAGAGACTGAGCGTACCGGAAGGCTTCCTTGCCATCGACGGTATCCTTGATCTGTGCCTGAATGTTGTGGACGGACTGGTGGTATATCCCAAAGTGATCGAGAAACACCTTCTGGCAGAGCTTCCTTTCATGGCCACGGAGAACATCATGATGGACGCTGTGAAGGCAGGCGGAGACCGTCAGGAACTGCATGAGCGCATTCGTGAGCTTTCCATGGAAGCCGGCCGTACCGTGAAGGTGGAGGGTAAGGACAATAACCTTCTGGAACTGATCGCGGCGGATCCTTCTTTCAATCTTACTCTTGAGGATCTTAAGAACGCCATGGAACCGTCCAGATATGTGGGAAGGGCGAAGGAACAGACAGAAACCTTCCTTGCGAAGACAGTGAAGCCTGTGCTGGACGAGCGCCGGGATCTTCTGGGCCTGAAAGCAGAGATCAATGTCTGACGGACAGATAAAAGATTATATATGATCAAAGAAAAACACGAGGAGGAAATAGTGTTATGATCAAAGCAGTAGTTGGAGCCAACTGGGGAGACGAGGGCAAGGGAAAGATCACAGATATGCTCGCCAGAGAGGCGGATATCATTGTAAGATTTCAGGGAGGCGCCAATGCGGGCCATACCATTGTGAACGATTACGGAAAGTTTGCTCTGCATACCCTTCCGTCCGGTGTGTTCTACGGACACACCACCAGCGTGATCGGTAACGGAGTGGCGCTAAATATTCCGGTGTTCTTTAAGGAATATCAGGATATCATAGACAGGGGAGTTCCCGCGCCGAAGATCATGATCTCCGACAGGGCGCAGATCGTAATGCCCTATCATATCCTGTTCGATCAGTATGAGGAAGAGCGTCTGGGCGGTAAATCCTTCGGATCCACCAAGTCCGGCATCGCTCCCTTCTATTCTGATAAATATGCCAAGATCGGTTTCCAGGTAAACGAACTGTTCTTTGAAGATGAACTGAGAGAAAAAGTGGAACGTGTCTGCGAGACCAAGAATGTTCTTCTTGAGCATCTCTATCACAAACCGCTTCTGAACCCTGACGAGATCATGGCGGAACTGAAGAAATACAGAGAAATGGTAGAACCCTATGTGGGCGATGTTTCTCTTTTCCTGTGGAACGCTCTCAAAGAGGGCAAAGAGATCCTTCTGGAGGGACAGCTGGGCTCCCTGAAAGATCCGGATCACGGAATCTATCCCATGGTTACCTCTTCCTCCACACTGGCTGCCTACGGCGCTATCGGAGCAGGCGTTCCGCCCTATGACATCACGAAGATCATCACCGTCTGCAAGGCGTACTCCAGCGCGGTGGGCGCAGGCGCTTTTGTGTCCGAGATTTTCGGCGAGGAAGCGGACGAGCTCCGCAGAAGAGGCGGAGACGGCGGCGAGTACGGAGCGACTACAGGACGCCCCAGACGTATGGGATGGTTTGACTGTGTTGCTTCCAAATACGGCTGCCGTATGCAGGGAACCACAGACGTTGCCTTTACCGTTCTGGATGTTCTGGGATATCTTGACGAGATCCCGGTATGCACCGGATATGAGATCGACGGAAAAGTGACGACAGACTTTCCGGTAACCGGACTTCTGGAAAAGGCGAAACCGGTTCTGGAAGTGCTTCCCGGATGGAAGACAGATATCCGCGGTATCAGGAAATACGAGGATCTTCCGGAAAACTGCCGGAAATATGTGGAATTCGTAGAAAAACACATCGGATTCCCCATCACCATGATCTCCAACGGTCCCGGAAGAGACGACATTATCTACAGAAAATAATTCCGCAGTGTAAGCCTGCGGACGGCACGCCGGAGTTTTTTCTCCGGCGTGTTTTGCAGAAAGATTTTCGGCGCCAGTGTAAAGGCGGACGTATTTTCCGGTGTATGCCGGCGCTGATCTGGAGAGGTATATATGAAAAAATGGAAACGATTTGCGGCTCTTGCCGCGGCGGTGATCCTGCTGGCGGTATTCTGCCTGCCGATGGTATTTGCGCTGCTGGGTATCAATACCGGTGAATTTTCCCAGGGACTGTTCCAGGCTTCGCTTTTCGGGGCGATGGCGGCGGCAGTTCTGGGATACGCCATCTGGCTTGTGTACCGCCTTCTGAATAAGAAGAAGCAGGGAGAAGGAGGAGAGGGTATGATCAAAAATGTGATATTTGACGTGGGACGTGTTCTTGTTGCTTTTGACTGGGAGGATTATCTGAAAGAGTTCGGATTCCCCGAAGAAGAATACGACAGGATAGCTGCGGCTACTTTTGCCGGACCGGTGTGGCCGGAACGGGACAGAGGACTTTATGACGAAGAAGAATATATCCGTCAGTTTACAGAGCGGGCTCCGGAATATGCGGAGGATATCCGCAAAGTGATCGAGGAAAGCACAGCTACCATAAAACCGTATCCCTATGCGGAAACATGGGTGAAGTATCTGAAGAAACAGGGATACCGCACTTATGTGCTCTCAAATTACAGCGATTATATGCTGGCCGGAACCCGGGACCGGCTGACTTTCCTGAAATATATGGACGGGATCGTGTTTTCCTGTGAGGTAAAGGAGCTGAAACCGGAGCCGGCAATCTATAAAGTCCTTCTGGACAGATACGGACTGAAGCCGGAAGAGTGCGTCTTTATCGACGATACGGCGGAAAACTGTGAAGCGGCGCGCAAACTGGGAATCCATGCTGTCTGCTTCCGGGATTTCAAACAGGCGGCGGCGGAACTGGAAGCTCTGGGTGTGAAATGAGAACAGATCCGGCGCGGTTTACCGCGTGAATCATAAAAAAAGTCCCAGAACCGCGGCAATGCGTCAGTCCTGAGACCTTTAAGGGGAGGATATAAGTATTTCTGAAGTTGTCTTTTGTTGGCTGATTCATTGAAGGGGGTTCCAATGAACATTCATAGTATGACCGGACGGATGGGAACTTATACATATCCGGCAGAAAAAATTTTCAACGAGATGTTTGTGTTTTTCGGATAAAGATGATATAATCACTTGGATGGTGTAAAATCAATAGAAATTTTGAAAAGAGGATGAAATAAGATGAGCGAGAAGACAATCTTAGAGCAGTGGCGTGCAATGGCCTACAACCAGCAGGAGGACCGCGGTAAGCTCCAGAGATTCTGGGCGAATTATTTCAATATCGAAAAAGGAATTTATGAGCAGCTGCTTTCCAATCCGGACGAGGCAGTGAGCGGTACAGTTAAGGAACTGGCTGAGAAATACGGTCAGGATATCATGACTATGGTAGGATTCCTGGACGGGATCAACGACAGCCTTATGGTTCCCAACCCCATTGAGACCATGGACGAGAATACGAAAGTAAATCTTGCATTTGACAAAGAACTTCTCTATAAGAACATGGTGGACGCCAAGGCGGACTGGCTGTATAACCTGCCCCAGTGGAATGACATTTTCTCTGAGGAGAAGAGAAAAGAGCTTTATCTGGAGCAGAAGAAATCCGGTACTATTGTAAAACCGCATAAGATCGGACGTAACGATCCCTGTCCCTGCGGCAGCGGCAAGAAATATAAATTCTGCTGCGGAAGATGATGAAAGTACCATCAGATCTTGACTATCTGATCGTGCTGGGAGCACACGTGGACGGTACACGTCTGACACTGGCCCTTCTGGAGAGAACCAGAAGGGCTTTGCAGTATCTGAAAGATAATCCCCGGACCAGGGCTGTTCTTTCCGGAGGCAAAGGAACGGGAGAGCAGATCAGCGAAGCGGAAGCCATGTACCGTTATCTCACGTCCCGGGGAATAGCGGGAGAGCGTCTGCTCCTGGAGGATCAGTCTGTCAATACAGCGGAGAATATAAGATTCAGTCTTGAGAAGATCGGAAGCAAAGACGTTTCCATAGGCGTGGTGACCAACAATTTTCATGTGTTCCGTGGAGTAGCCATAGGAAAGAAGTGCGGATGCGCCCGGATCTATCCGGTGCCGTCCCGGTACCGTTCCTGGCGGCTTTTCATATATGTTCCCCGGGAGATTCTGGCGATACTGAAAGACAGGATCGCAGGGAATCTGTAGCCCGGAAGCCGGGATTCTGCTGAATTGAGCAAAGTGTAAAAAAATTCAAAAAAACTGTTGACAAATAAATGATTAAATTATATAATGGCAAAGCAGGTTGAGCGAAGCGGAAGCTTTCGGCGGATACTTCGCAGGATTTGCAACATATGGGGTCTTAGCTCAGCTGGGAGAGCATCTGCCTTACAAGCAGAGGGTCATAGGTTCGAGCCCTATAGGCCCCATATATAACCGAATATGGCGAGATAGCTCAGCTGGCTAGAGCATACGGTTCATACCCGTAGTGTCGAGGGTTCAAGTCCCCCTCTCGCTACTCACTGAAAGCCCGGAGATCCTGGATCAGGATTCCGGGCATTTATTTTACCTCTAGGAATTTATCCGATTTTGTTGTATCATGAAAAGGTAAATGACAGAAAGGGGATCGGACTTGTGGGAAAACGAATGCTCTTTGTTTTTAATCCCAGGGCAGGTAAGGGGAAGATCAAAGCACACCTGCTGGACATTATCGATATTTTTAACAAACATGATTACGAAGTCATTATCCGTGCGACACAGCGGCCGCGGGACGCCTACGAGCAGGCGAAGGAGTATGCTTCCTCTGTAGACCTGATCGTATGCAGCGGAGGAGACGGAACTCTTGACGAGGTGGTAACCGGAATTATGGAGGAGAAGAGCAGCGTCCCCATCGGTTACATTCCGGCGGGGAGCACCAACGATTTTGCCACCAGTCTTTTTATGCCGAAAAATATGACGGAAGCCGCTGCGATGATCATGGAAGAGGAGCTTTATCACTGCGACATCGGCCGTTTTAACGGTCAGACTTTCGCCTATATCGCGGCTTTCGGACTGTTCACGGACGTTTCCTATGAGACGGACCAGGACCTGAAAAACGTCCTCGGGCACGCCGCCTATATTCTGGAAGGTGTGAAAAGTCTCTTTAACATCAAATCTTATCATATGAAAGTAAGCTCTGAGGAGATCGAGGTAGAGGACGACTTCATGATGGGAATGATATCCAATTCCAGATCCATCGGAGGCTTTAAGAATCTTACCGGAAAGAACGTGGACATGAACGACGGTTATTTTGAGGTGACACTTATCAAAATGCCGAAGAATCCCCTGGAGCTGCAGGAGATCATGACGGCGCTGGTGGTAGGCAGGGACAACACGGACCTGGTACATTCTTTTAAATCAAGGAAGATCACCATAGAAACAGATGAGAAAGTCCCCTGGACTCTGGACGGAGAATTCGGGGGCAGCCATATGGCAGTGGAGATAGAGAATATGCACAAGGCGCTGAATCTTTATCTGAAAAGCATGAAAAACAAATGACAGAAAATAAACCATAAAGGAGAAAATACATGTCAGACTATATTAATGTAACTGAGATTTTTGGATGTGATGTGTTCAATGACTCTGTGATGCAGGCGAGACTTCCCAAGAAAGTCTACAAAGAGCTGAAGAAGACCATCGAAGAGGGCAAGGAACTTACCATGGAGATCGCCGACGTTGTGGCGCACGAGATGAAAGAGTGGGCCATCGAAAAAGGCGCCACACATTACAGCCACTGGTTCCAGCCGCTGACAGGCGTTACAGCCGAGAAGCACGACGCTTTTATTACAGCTCCCATGGACAACGGAAAGGTTCTGATGAGTTTTTCCGGCAAGGAGCTGATCAAGGGCGAGCCTGACGCTTCTTCTTTCCCCTCCGGCGGTTTACGGGCGACATTTGAAGCCAGAGGGTATACGACCTGGGACTGCACTTCCCCGGCTTTTGTGCGTCATGACGCCGCCGGCGGAACACTGTGCATTCCCACGGCTTTCTGTTCCTATACAGGCGAGGCTCTGGATCAGAAGACGCCGCTGCTGCGTTCCATGGAAGCGGTGAACACCCAGGCGCTCCGTCTGCTCCGCCTTTTTGGAAATACCACATCTAAGCGAGTGACTCCTTCTGTAGGAGCGGAACAGGAATATTTCCTTATTGATAAAGAAAAATGGCTCCAGAGGAAGGACCTGATCTATACAGGCCGGACGCTTTTCGGCGCCATGCCTCCCAAGGGGCAGGAGATGGACGACCACTATCTGGGAACCATCCGCCAGAGGATTTCCGGCTACATGAAAGAAGTAAACGAGGAGTGCTGGAAACTGGGCGTGGCGGCCAAGACCCAGCACAACGAAGTGGCGCCTGCGCAGCATGAACTTGCGCCTATTTATGCGCCGGTGAATATCGCTGCAGACCATAACCAGATCATGATGCGTATCCTCAAGAAAGTGGCCAGCCGTCACGGAATGCGCTGCCTTCTTCATGAGAAACCCTTTGCCGGCCTGAACGGCTCCGGCAAGCACAATAACTGGTCGCTGACCACAGACGATGGCATCAATCTTCTGGATCCGGGCAAAACGCCCCATGAGAATATCCAGTTCCTTCTTGTCCTGACCTGTATCCTCAAGGCTGTGGATATCCATGCGGATCTTCTGAGAGAATCCGCGGCTGACGTGGGCAACGACCACCGTCTGGGCGGCAACGAGGCTCCGCCGGCTGTGATCTCCGTATTTCTGGGCGAGCAGCTGGAGGACGTGCTGGAGCAGCTGATCAGCACCGGAACCGCGACCCACAGTAAGAAGGGAAGCAAGCTGGAAACAGGCGTTAAGACCCTTCCGGATTTCATGAAGGACGCGACAGACAGGAACAGAACCTCTCCCTTTGCCTTCACCGGAAACAAGTTTGAGTTCCGTATGGTGGGAGCGAGAGATTCCATCTCTTCCTGCAATGTGGTGCTGAACACCATTACCGCGCAGGCTTTCAAGGAGGCCTGCGACCGTCTGGAGGCGGCTCCGGATTTCAGCCTGGCCGTGCACGACCTGATCAAGGAATACGCTACGGAGCATCAGCGGATCGTATTCAACGGCAACGGCTACGCTCCGGAATGGGAAGAGGAAGCGAAGCGCAGAGGCCTTCCCAATCTTCCTTCCATGGTGGACGCCATTCCGGCTCTTACCACAGAGAAAGCAGTGGAACTTTTTGAGAGTTTCCACGTGTTTACCCGCGCGGAGCTGGAATCCCGTGCGGAGATCCAGTATGAGATCTACGCGAAGGCTGTCAATATTGAAGCAAGGACCATGACCGATATCGCCACCAAGCAGATCATCCCGGCGGTGATCAAATATACCACCGTACTGGCGGATTCCATCAACAAAGTACGCGCGGCGGGCGCTATTAACGTGAGCGTGCAGATGGATCTTCTGACCCAGTGTTCACAGCTTCTCAAGGATACGGACGTTGCCATGAATAAACTTTCGGAGGTGACGCTGCGCATTCCGGAGATCCCGGAGGGAAGAGAGCGGGCGGTTTACTGCAGAGAAACCATCGTTCCCGCAATGGAGGCCCTGCGCAGGCCGGTGGACGAGCTGGAAATGCTTGTGGATAAAGAAATGTGGCCAATGCCTTCCTACGGCGACCTGATCTTTGAAGTCTGAAACCTGGAGTGAGGAATAATGGAAGAACTGAATTTTCTGAAGGAGCAGAACGTAGATCCCGGTCTTGTGGCTCAGGTGAGAGAGTTCCGGGAGAAGTATCCTGTTTCCGAGAAAGCGGCTCACAGGATCGTGAAGCCTTCCATCCCGTTCTTCGGAAGGGAAATCCTGGAGATGTCCATTGCGGCGCTCCTTAAGGGAGAGAACCTTCTGCTCACGGGGCCGAAGGCGACGGGAAAAAATGTCCTGGCTGAGAACCTGGCGTATATTTTCAACCGCCCGTCCTACAACGTATCTTTTCATGTGAACACCAACAGCGGCGATCTCATCGGGACAGATACTTTTGAGGACAATCAGGTGAAGCTGCGAAAGGGAAGTATCTACCGCTGCGCGGAATACGGTGGTTTCGGCATTCTTGACGAGATCAATATGGCCAAGAACGACGCCGTGTCCGTCCTCAACGCCACCCTGGACTACCGCCGCTCCATAGACGTGCCGGGGTACGACAAGATAGATCTTCATCCCGCCGCCCGTTTTATCGGCACCATGAATTACGGGTATGCAGGCACGAAGGAACTGAACGAGGCGCTGGTTTCCAGATTTATGGTGATCGATATGCCCGCCCAGACGGAAGAATCCCTGGGATTCATTTTCAGACATATGTTTCCCCGGGCCAGAAAAGAGGCGGTGGAGCAGTTCGCCGGCGTGTTCCTGGATCTTCAGCTGAAGGCGCTGAATAGCGAGATCTCCACAAAAGCCCTGGATCTCAGAGGACTTCTGGGAGCCATGAAGATCGTGGAAGCGGGACTTTCCCCAAGGAAAGCCGTTCAGATGGGCGTAGTGAACAAGACTTTTGATATCTTTGAGAAAGAGATCGTGGAAGATGCGGTCCGCACCAGGATACCTGAGGAATGGACCAGAGAGGATGTTTATGAATAAAAATGCCGCGCCGGATCCGGACGACAGCCGGATCGAGCTGGAAAACAGAATAAAGAACCTGCTCTGGACAGTCAGCGGCGATTACGGGCTGGAGATGAAGCCGGACACGGCTCTTTTTCTCCGGTCTGAGGATATTGCCCTCTATGACGGGATCAAACAGGGGGCTTTTGCGAGATATTTTGATAAAGACCTCATGGGACTTTATCTTGTAAAAAAGATTTTTCTTCAGGCGGACGAGGGACAGCTTACGTCCCTTGCGCAGCTCTGTATCGAGGAGGCCATCGGAGAAAAAATATGCGGAGAACGGCCGGGTGTGGAAAGCATCCGGCGTCGTGCTTTTGAGGATATCCTGGATCAGGAGTTTGAAGAGCTGCCTTCCCCGGACGACATTCCGGGAAGGCTCAAAATTGCCGTTCTGAGAAACCGTCTGGAAAACGGGGACTATCTGGTGGATAAGAAGCTGCGGTTTTATCTGGACCAGGTTCTCGCCTGCTCCGGGGCGGAGGATACCATGGAGCTGATCCGGTCCGTGGACAGGCTTTATAATTCCGCCGTGGATCCTTCTTTTGAAAAACGCCACGGTCCTCTGGAAAAAGTGATGGCCGTTACGCTGGAGGAACTTCTGGAGTATTCCTGGGAGGATTATCTTTCAGAAGAAATGTACGAGGAAGCCCTGGAGAGTTATGTGAAACAGCTTACCAGCCAGATGACCAGTCTGGAGGACAGCTCCGTGACGGAAGAAATGGAGGAAAAAAAGCAGAAAAAGCGCAGCATCACTGTGCTTACTCCCGAGGAGCTGGAGAAAGCCTACACCTATGTGGAACTGAATTACGGGAAGACCTATCTCACAGAGGCGGAGGAAAAAAGGATCAATTACCAGATGTGCCGGGGAATACACGGGGACTGCAGCCTTTATTTCACCGAGGGGATCCTGAAAAACCCGGTAAAGAGAAACTATCAGTACGAATATGCGAAAAGGCTGAGAAACAAGAATGTGTGGCTGTTTCATGACAAGCACAGGATCGTCAAGAGTAATATCGCCGCGCTGACAGACACGCTCCGGAAATCTCTTGTTCTGAGAAGGGAGCCGCAGACGGTCCTCTCCGACAGGGGAAGTATCGTTCCCGCAAGGCTGTGGAGGATTGGCCGCAGCAGCGAGGCGAGAGTGTTCGAGCGCGAGCTGAAAAGCGACGTCTCTGATTTCGTCGTGGATGTTCTGATCGACGCCAGCGGTTCCCAGATGAGCCGCCAGGGGGAGGTGGCGCTGCAGGCGTATATCATAAGCGAGGCGCTGAGCAATACGGACATTCCCCACAGAGTCATGAGTTTCTGTACATTCTGGGATTATACCATCCTCCACCGGTTCCGGGAGTATGACGATCCAAGGTCGGCAAACGACAACATTTTCGACTATGTGACCTCATCCAACAACAGGGACGGACTGGCGGTGAAGACGGTGGGACAGAGCCTCCTTCAGAGAGAAGAGGAAAAGAAGATACTGATCATTTTAAGCGACGGCCGTCCCTATGATGTGATCGTCAACCGGCCGAAAGCGAAGAACCCCAGCCCCTACCAGGGCAAAACAGCCATTGCCGACACGGCGACGGAAGTGCGGCGGCTGCGGAATCTGGACGTCAGTGTTCTGGGAGTGTTCGCGGGCGAAGAGAAGGACCTTGCCGCTGAGAAAAAAATCTTCGGAAAAGATTTCGCCTATATACGCGATATACGGAATTTTTCGGGAGTCGTGGGAAGATATCTGGTGAAACAGCTTGAGTCTGACAGCTGAGACGGCGGAGATGACAGACAGTATTGCGTTTTTGTACATAACACTGAAATATTCCTTGCAAACGGCAGGTAATATGGTTATAATGATACATGGTCTTAAAATTTTTACAAGGAGAGGAAAGCAATGAACGACAACAAAGACTTCAAACCGTATATTCCGGCTGAGAAGATTACCCCGGAATTCACGGCGACGTCCATAATTATGGGTCTGATCCTCGCTGTCGTATTCGGCGCGGCCAACGCTTATCTTGGCCTTCGTGTCGGTATGACGATATCTGCCTCCATTCCGTCGGCAGTTATTTCCATGGGTGTCATTCGCGTAATTATGAAGAAGAACTCCATTCTGGAGAGCAACATGGTTCAGACCATCGGATCCGCGGGAGAATCTCTCGCAGCCGGCGCGATCTTTACCATGCCGGCCCTTTTTTTATGGGCAGAAGAGGGACTGTGCGACAAGCCGGGCCTTGTGGAGATCACACTGATCGCGCTCTGCGGCGGAATTCTCGGTGTGCTCTTTATGGTGCCTCTGCGTAACGCGCTGATCGTAAAAGAACACGCCACACTGTCCTATCCCGAAGGAACCGCATGCGCGGACGTACTTCTGGCAGGAGAAGAGGGAGGCTCCAACGCAGCTACCGTATTCTCCGGTATGGGAATCGCGGCAATTTTCAAATTTGTAGTAGACGGACTGAAAGTAGTGCCCGCAGATGTTGCGGCGGCATTCAAATCCTTCAAAGGCGAGATCGGTATGGAAGTTTATCCGGCCCTTCTCGGCGTTGGATATATCGTAGGACCGAAGATCGCATCCTTCATGTTCGTAGGTTCTCTGATCGGCTGGATGGTGATCGTTCCTCTGATCTGTCTGTTCGGACCGGATACCTGGCTGTATCCCGCAGACCAGGGCGTGACAATCGCCCAGCTCTATGCTGACGGCGGCGCGTCTGCCATCTGGACAAAGTATGTAAAATACATCGGCGCGGGAGCTATCGCCACAGGCGGTATCATCTCCCTGATCAAATCCCTTCCGCTGATCGTAAAGACCTTCCGTGACTCCATGAGAGACATGAAGGGCGGTACAACCAAAGGAACCCTGAGAACAGAGCAGGATATCTCTATGGCTACTATCCTTATCGGAATCGTTGCCATGGTATTTATTATCTGGATCGTTCCGGCTATCCCCGTAAATCTTCTGGGAGCAGCCCTGATCGTAGTATTCGGTTTCTTCTTCGCGACTGTATCTGCCCGTATGGTAGGTATGATCGGAAGCTCCAATAACCCGGTTTCCGGTATGGCTATCGCTACGCTCCTGATTGCCACAATGGCAATCAAGGCAAGCGGACAGACAGGTATTGACGGTATGAAAGGCGCCATTGCCATCGGTTCCGTTATCTGTGTTGTTGCGGCGATCGCCGGCGATACTTCACAGGACCTGAAAACCGGTTATCTCTTAGGCGCGACGCCGAAGAAACAGCAGATCGGCGAGATGCTGGGTGTTGTTATCGCAGCTCTTGCCATCGGAGGAGTTCTCTATCTTCTGGACGCTGCATGGGGCTACGGCACAGCAGACGTACCGGCGCCGCAGGCAGCTCTGATGAAGATGATCGTAGAGGGAATCATGGGCGGAAATCTTCCCTGGAACCTGGTATTCATCGGCGTGTTCCTGGCACTGGGCCTGGAGATTCTAAGAATCCCGGTAATGCCTTTTGCGATCGGTCTTTACCTTCCGATCTATCTGAACGCTACCATTATGATCGGCGGCGTTGTACGTCTGTTCATGGACGGCAGAAAGAACGTTGACCAGAAGACAAAAGAAGCGCAGTCCACCAACGGAACGCTTTACTGCGCCGGTATGATCGCCGGAGAAGGTCTTGTGGGCATCACCCTTGCGATCCTTACCATCGCTCATATCAGCCCGGATATTTCCGGCATTGTCAGCTTCGGAAACATCGGCGGTGTTGTGATCATGATCCTGATGATCCTTCTGCTGCTGAAATTCTCACTGTGGAATAAAAGAAAAGCCTGATGAGAAATAAGAGAAAAAAAGAGGGATCAGATATCAATTACCTGGATCTGATCCCCAGAAGAAACGAAGCCCTGAAATGGCACAGAGATCTGAAAGACAGAGTCATCCTTGAGGTGGAAAACACGGGAGTCATGAACACCATTGCTCAGAGAGTGTTTAATAAACCCCGGTTCACGAAGGTGCATCTGGACGCCCAGGGGACTTTTATCTGGCCTCTGATCGACGGAGAGAAAACAGTGGCGGATATCGCGGCGCTGGTGAAGGAGGAGTTTGGCGAAAAGGCGGAGCCTCTCTATCCCAGGATCGTAAAGTATTTTCAGATCGTGGAAAGCTACAATTTCATAGAGTTTATCAATAAACCTGAAAAATAGGGCAGACTAAGAACGGGAAACGGCCAAAGGCCGCGCCCCGTTCTTTTCGTGTATATAAAAAAACTTCAATGTAGCATAGCGTCAGTGTACAAAGGGCAACACGCTCCAGGCACGGAGATGAACCTGCCGCGGCGCTGTGAGGAAGTGAGACAACATTACGGACAGGAGGAATTCATATGGCGTTTACAGGGAAAAAGCCATGGTATATGGAATATCTTTTTATTTTGGCGGGAACCGGCCTGATGGCCATGGGAATCAGTTCCTGCTTCGATTCAGCCGGCCTGGTCACAGGCGGATTTTCCGGCATCGCTATTCTTGTGAAAGCCGGATCGGGAGCCCTCTACGGATGGGAAGTGCCGCTGTGGCTGACCAATATGGTGCTGAATATCCCCATGTTTTTGCTGGCGATAAAACTGAAAGGAATGACTTTCGCGAAGAAGGCCCTGATCGGCGACGGTTCGCTGACTCTGTGGCTGGCGGTGCTCCCCGCGTGGGAGCTTGCCCATGACCTTCTGCTCTCGGCCGTTTACGGCGGCGTCCTGATGGGCGTGGGGATCGGCCTTGTGTTCCTGGGCGGCGGGACCACAGGCGGAACAGATCTTCTGTCGGCGCTGATCCAGAAATATCTGAAGCATTATTCCATCGCGCAGATCATGCAGTTTGTGGACGGCACGATCGTGCTGATCGGCGCCTTTGTGTTCGGTGTGGAGAGAGCCCTTTATGCCATCATTGCCGTATTTCTGGTGACGAAGGTATCCGACGGACTGATCGAGGGTCTGAAATTCTCCAAATCAGTCTATATCATCACAGACAAACCGGACAGGATCGCTTCCATGATCATGAACGATCTGGACAGAGGCGTTACGGGGATCTCAGCGAAAGGAATGTACTCCGGGCAGGAGAAACTGATGCTTTACTGTGTGCTGGCAAAAAAACAGCTGGTATATCTGAAGGAAAAAATCGATGAGATCGATCCCCAGGCTTTTGTGATCGTGGGTGATGTGAGGGAAGTACACGGAGAGGGATTTATAGAAAGATAGGAATAATACACAAAAATTTGTAAAAAAGTTCAGTTTTCCTCTTTCATTTTTGGTGAATTTGTATTAAAATATCCCTATGTATAGGTTTTTATGGGGAAAACAGCAGAAACATACACAAGAAATGGGAAGGGATGTTGACAGATGATATCAAATCAGGTACTTCAGAATACCCTGGAAGGGTTAAAAGAAATTTCCAGAACAGAGTTCTGCATCATTGACACAGAGGGTAAGGTTCTGGCGTCTACATTTTCAGATTTTGTCATTCAGCCGGGAGATATCCAGGCTTTCGTGGAATCTCAGGCAGACAGTCAGCTTGTTAAGGGATTTCAGTATTTTAAGGTGTGTGATGATTATCAGCTGGAATATATTCTGGTAGCCCATGGAGACGATGAGGATACCTATATGGTAGGCAAGCTGGCGGCGTTCCAGATCCAGAACCTGATCGTTGCCTATAAAGAACGTTTTGATAAGGACAGCTTTATCAAGAATCTTCTTCTTGACAACCTGCTCCTTGTGGATATCTATAACCGTGCCAAGAAGCTTCATATCGACGCGGACGTGCGCCGTATTGTCCTGATCCTTGAGATGCAGCAGGAGAAGGACCATAACGTGATGGAGAGCGTTAAGAGCTTCTTCGGCGGCAAGACGAAGGATTTCATCACAGCTGTGGATGAGAAGAGCATTATTATCGTGAAGCAGCTGGAGGAAGGCGAGAACTACAGCGACATGGAGAAACTCTCCCATGCCCTTCTCGACACCCTGGGCTACAGTCAGGACGGAGAGACTCATATCGCTTTCGGAACGATCGTAAATGAACTGAAAGAAGTGTCCCGTTCCTACAAGGAAGCAAGGATGGCCCTTGATATCGGCAAGATTTTCTTCGGGGACAGGGATGTGATCGCATACAGCACGCTGGGAATCGGACGTCTGATCTATCAGCTGCCCATCCCGCTGTGCAAGATGTTTATCAAGGAGATCTTTGAGAACAAGTCTCCGGATGACTTCGATGAGGAGACTCTGGTGACTATCGATAAATTCTTTGAGAACAGCCTGAATGTTTCCGAGACTTCGAGACAGCTTTATATCCACAGGAATACTCTTGTATACAGACTGGATAAGCTTCAGAAGAGTACAGGACTGGATCTGAGAGTGTTTGAGGACGCGATCACCTTCAAGATCGCGCTGATGGTTGTGAAGTATATGAAGTACATGGAAACACTGGAATATTGATCCTGTTTATATGAATTTTCTATGAAAAAAAGAAAAATGCTTGCAATCTGCCCTGGAATATGTTACAACATTGTTACAAATGGGTTAATATTTATGGCGCAGATAACGGAGAAATGCTGCCGGAGCCTCTGGCAGCATTTTGATTGTTTTAATACAGGAAACAAGTTTGTTTTATCCATGAAACAGGAAGAAAACAGAGGAGGATATTATGATTGATCTGATTGATGTAAGTAAATCCTACGGGAAGGGGCTTCCGGCTGTGAATCATGTGAATCTGCACGTGGACAAGGGTGAATTTGTCTTCGTTGTGGGAAGCAGCGGATCCGGTAAAACAACCCTGGTCAAACTTCTGATGAAGGAGCTGGACAGCACCAGCGGCCAGATGATCGTCAGCGGGGAGAGACTGGAGACAATGAAGCACCGCCGTGTGGCGAAATACCGCAGGAAGCTTGGCGTAGTGTTCCAGGACTTCCGTCTTCTGAAAGACCGCAATGTATATGAGAATGTGGCGTTTGCCCAGAGGGTGATCGGAAGGCCGGGCCGCGTGATCCGCCGCCGTGTTCCTGAGGTCCTTCAGGAAGTGGGCCTTGCCGAAAAATATAAGTCATATCCTGACGAGCTTTCCGGAGGCGAGCAGCAGAGAGTCGCCCTTGCCAGAGCGCTGGTGAACCGTCCGGACATTCTGCTGGCAGACGAGCCTACCGGTAACCTGGACCCCAAGACTTCAGAAGAGATCATGCAGCTTCTGGAGCAGATCAATGAGCGCGGGACAACGGTGCTTGTGGTAACGCACAATAAAGATATCGTTAATACTATGAAGAAGAGAGTTGTTACCATGGACGAAGGCGTCATTGTCAGCGACGAGAGAGAGGGAGGATATCATGAGGCCTAGTACGATTTGGTTTACCCTGAAACAGGGAATTGTTAATATTAAACGGAACTGGATGTTTTCGCTGGCGTCGATCCTGACCATGGCGGCCTGCATCTTTCTGGTAGGAGTGTTCTATTCCATCGTTAATAATGTGGACAATATCGCTCATAAGGTAGAGCAGGAAGTCCCTATCACAGTCTTTTTTAACGAGGGAACCACCCAGGAGCAGATCGACCAGATCAGCGCCATGATCAGTCAGCGGCCGGAAGTGGAGAAAGTGGAGTTTACCTCCGCCGATCAGGCCTGGGAGGATTTTAAAGAGGAGTATTTCCAGGGCTCCGACGCTGCGGAAGGTTTCCGGGACGATAATCCGCTTGTTAATTCCGCCAACCTTGCGGTGTACATGAATCAGATCGAGATGCAGGGAGAACTTGTCTCCTATATCCAGGGGCTGGATCAGGTGCGTGAGGTGGAGCAGTCGGAGGAAGCCGCCAATACACTGGGAAGCTTTAACCGTCTGGTATCTTATGCGTCCCTGGTGATTATCGTACTTCTCATCGTGATCTCCGTATTTTTGATCAGCAATACTGTTTCTGTAGGTATTGCCGTCCGTAAGGAAGAGATCGGAATCATGAAATATATCGGAGCTACAGACGGTTTTGTCCGGGCGCCCTTCGTTCTTGAGGGTATGGTCCTGGGTCTGATCGGAGCGGCGATCCCGCTTACGGCGCTGTATTTCCTTTATAATACGGCAGTAGAGTATGTCCTGACCCGGTTTAATGTCCTTACCGGCGTGGTGGAATTTATACCGGTGGCGAATATCTATCGCGTTCTGGTGCCTATCAGCGTGGCTCTCGGGATCGGAATCGGCCTGATCGGAAGTTTCTGGACTACCAGAAAACACTTAAGAGTATGATATAATGTACGGCATAAAGCAGAAGGCTTTATGCCGTTTCTCATTTATCCTGAGAAATAAGGCGGCAGCAGAGAGACAGACAGGAGGTTAGCATGAAAAACAGTGCATATATCAAGGGGGTCGTTACAGGCGTCCTGGCCGCCGCGGCGGTGGCGGCCGGCGTTTATGCGGGATATTCCCTGCAGAACAGGGGCGTTCTTTCCGATCCGGACCACGCGCGGAAACTGAATTACCTGGAAGCGCTGATCGATCAGGAATATCTTGGGGAAATAGATGAAGACAGTCTTGCGGAGGGGGTATATACAGGCCTTCTTTACGGCCTGGGAGATCCGTATTCCTGTTATTATACCGCCGAGCAGTATGAACAGACGAATTCCACTACCGAAGGCTCCTATGTGGGGATTGGCGTTACCATACAGGAGAATCCGGAAGGCGGCATAAGGATTGCGGAGTGTTATGAAGAGGGACCGGGCGATCTGGCAGGGCTTAAGGCGGAAGATGTGATCAGCGCCGTTGACGGAACAGACATTACGGAAAAAGAAGCGTCTGAAGTGGTGGAAATGATCAAAGAAGCGGAAGGCCGGGAGGTAAAGCTTACCGTTCACAGGCAGGGAGTGGAGGAGCCGTTTGAAGTATCTGTAAACGTACAGGATGTGGAACTTCCCTCCGTGTTTGAGGAAATGCTGGACGAGGATACCGGGTATATACGGATATCCCAGTTTACCGGCGTCACGCCGAAACAGTATGAAGAGGCTTTTGCCTCTCTGGAAGAGCAGGGAATGCAGCGGCTGGTGATCGATCTCAGGAATAACCCCGGCGGCCTTCTCACGTCTGTGTGCGAAGTCCTGCGCAGCATTCTTCCGGAGGGGATCATTGTGTATACGGAGGATAAATACGGCAACCGTCAGGAGGAAACCTGCGACGGGGAGAATCCTCTGGAGATCCCGCTGGCGGTACTTGTAAACGAAGGGAGCGCCAGCGCCGCGGAAATTTTTGCAGGCGCTGTCAAGGACTATGGCGTGGGGACTGTCGTGGGAACAGTGACATACGGCAAAGGAGTCGTCCAGGCAGTCCATAAGCTGGATGACGGAAGCGCTGTGAAGCTGACAGTAGCGGATTATTATACGCCCGGCGGGAATTCCATCAACAATACAGGGATAACGCCGGATGTGGAAGTGAAACTGGATACAGCCCTTCTCAATAAAGCGGAGATCAGCCATGAGGAGGACAATCAGCTTAAGGAGGCGCTGAAAGTACTGGGAGAAAAGGTTGCACAACCGGTTGGCGGGTGATATGATACATTTATATGAATCTGTCCGGCAGTACAGAGATCCTGACAGGGAAGACGGACAGTGATAAATAAGAAATGCCTGCAGACCGGAAGAGCTTTAGATATGAAGCTTAAATACAGGCGCGGGCGGGAAGGAAAAATCATGAACGAATATGTGATCACAACAGATAACAATGCGGATCTTCCGGAGAGCTATTATATGGAACATGGCGTGGGATGCACTTACCTCAGTTATTCCATGGACGGGAATCATTATTCCCATGAGAATTTTCTGCCTGTAGAGGAATTTTACACAAAGATGCGCAGCGGTTCCCTCCCCACCACAGCTCAGGTGAATCCCAATGACGTTAAGGAACTGTTCGAGCCATACCTGAAGGAGGGCAAAGACATTCTCCATATAGCATTTTCCTCAGGTTTGAGCGGAACCTATAACAGCTGCCGCATTGCCGCGGAGGATCTGGCGGAGGAGTATCCGGAACGCCGTATTGTTGTGGTGGATTCTCTTGCCGCCTCTCTGGGTCAGGGGCTTCTGGTATACCTTGCCCAGAAGATGAAAGAAGAGGGCGCGGATTTCGAGACAACAGCAAAATGGACAGAAGACCATAAGAAAAATATCGCCCACCTGTTTACCGTGGACGATCTGAATCATCTGTACCGGGGAGGCCGTGTCTCCAAAACCACAGCGGTTCTGGGAGGTATGCTGAACATCAAACCCGTCCTTCATGTGGACGACGATGGCAAGCTGATCCCTGTGGGCAAGGTGAGAGGAAGGAAGAAGTCCATTCTCGAACTGGTATCCCTGATGGATCAGAAGATCGGAAGCTATAAGGACACCTGCGATACCATATTTATCAGTCATGGAGACTGCAAAGAGGATGCGGAGTTCCTTTCCGCTAAAATAAAAGAAAAATATCAGATCAAAACAGAGATCATCAACCATGTGGGCGCCACCATCGGGGCGCATTCCGGCCCGGGTACGCTTGCACTGTTCTTCCTGAGTGACGTAAGATAAATGTAATAATTATATAATATATCGTAAAAAACACTTGATTTTTCTTCAACTTTTCTTTAAAATGTAAAAAGAGCCTTGTAAATCATGAAAGGGAGAGTTGAATGAAAGAGAAGAGAACAGGAAGACGCGGGATTTCTATTATACTTGCGCTGGCAGTTATGCTTACCACAGTTTTCTGCATGGAGATTCCGGTAAGCGCGGCGGCGTCCATCCGCAATAACAGGATCACGGCAACTGTACAGGCGTCCAGTACGGCGGCGCTGAGAATCAGCTGGAACAAGTCCTCCATTGCGCAGGGTTATGTGATCTACAGAAGAGAATCCGTGAAACTTCCCTGGACGAGGATCCGGGTCGTAAGCAAGGGAGCGACTTTCTACCTTGACCGGAATCTTACAGAAGGCAAGCCTTACCAGTATGCAGTACGCGCATACCGCAAAGAAGGCGGAAAGAACGTTTACAGTATCTTTACTCCTGTCACAGGAGCCACACGTCCTCTGACGACAACTGTTACAGCCAAGGCTGTTTCCAGCAGCAGAGTGAACGTACAGTGGACAAGAGTGACAAGATGCGACGGATATTACATATACAGAAAGACATCCGGAAACAGCTGGCAGGTAATTGCCACCCTGGACCGGACGAAGACGTCCTATGCAGATACCAACGCAGCGGCCAATACGAAATATGCCTACTGTGTACGTCCGTATAAACGCGGCGGCAATGTGAACTATCTTGCGGCAATGAGCAATACTCCTGTCGTGACCACGCCCGGGATACCTGCTGCATCCAACGATTCTGTATCCAACAGCTATTCCAAATTCAATACAACACAGATGGATGTTATGAAGAAAATCCTCTATGCAGTGGAGACAGGCGGACAGGTATACGGCAATCAGGCGTATGATGATTTCACCGAGGCGTATACCAACAGCGGCGCAGAGCATGCGATTACTATCGGAGCAGGGCAGTGGTATGCTACGGAAGCCCAGAGACTGCTGAAGCTGATCCATGACAAATATCCGTCAATCTGGAGCAGATATGATTCTAATAATCTTGTCTGGAATGACGTTGTCAATGAGAACTGGTCCAGCTATAAGCTGACCCGGTCAGCCTCCTACAAAGAAACCGGCGTGCCGAAGACCAGCGATGATCTGAAGATCTACAGAATCAAGCTGCTGATCGGATGCCAGTACGGAAGAGCATGTCAGGATCAGCTTATGTACGAGCAGATCCGCGAGTATGAAACTGAGATCCGCAGTCTTGGCATTACAGAAGCAAGGTCGGTAGGTATGCTGATCAATGTACGCCATCAGGGCGGATACGGAGCTGTTACCAGAATTCTTGGCAAAACAGCGAAACCTGTTACACTGGACAGCATCTATGCTGCTCTCAACACAGATACAGGCAATCAGGTAGGCGCATACAAAACAAGACAGCAGAAAGTATATACCTGGCTGAAAACTTATATGAATTAGTTCATGATCAGGAGCCGGTTCCTTCGGGAGCCGGCTCTGTTTTATTTGCGCGCCGCTGAGGAAAATGCTATAATTGCTGTATCGGAAACAGATTATGATAAGAGAACAGAAGAGGTTATATTATGATCTTGACAGAAGACAGAAATTATACTATTTCACTGGAGCTGGAGGACTGTGAGAATCAGACGGGGCTTTCCAGCGAGACGGTTGAACTGGAATTTACCAATAAAGAACTCCTGCACGCGGTGATCACCTGCGGAATGCCGCTGCAGAGGCTGACTCCCGCCTGGTTTTCCAAGAGAAAATCCGAACTGCTTTATAAGATATTTCTCGTGGAGACTGCGCTCGATACGGAAGGGGACAGACTGAAAAAATCTAAAAATATCGCTTATCTGGATTCCTCGGAAAAAAGTGTGATGTCCTATTATCTCGGTATGTTTTTTACAAAACTGATCAGCCGCAGACTGTACGGCGTGGACTATCTGACTCATCTGAACCTGATCGAAAAAGCGAACGGGGACGGTTTTATAGATTTTTTTGCCGGCGAATGGAGACCGGATATGATCGGGTACCGTATGGCGGACGATTCCTGGAGCGTATGGGAGGCAAAAGGAGGAAGCAACCGGAGAGAACAGGCCTTAAGGAAGGGAAGCCAGCAGGTGGAAGCCATCGCTTCCGTGAACGGAGTCAAACCGGATCCGGCGGCAGTGTGTATGACTTATTATGAACGCGGCTATCTCTGCGGCGTTGTGAGAGATCCCGATCCGGATCAGAATAAAGGAGAGCAGCTTGGCTTCGGGCAGGAACAGTTCTGGAAAGCCTATTACAGGCCTGTTTTTGAGACGTTTCTGGAATGCGGCGCGGGAACAAGCTTCAACGGAGCCAGGGCGGAAGTGTCCCTGTCGCTGCCCTGTTTTACCCAGAATGAAAAAGCAGGGGAAGAACGCAGGATACTTTTCGGTATGCCGAAAGCCATGTTCCGCCATCTTATGGAAGACGACTACGGATTTCTGAAAGACGAGAACAGCGATCTCTGGAGAGAGTGCTGTCCCGCGGGCGGATTTATGGGAAAAGACGGTATTTATATACGGTAACAATGGAAATAAAGGAAAAGGATGCGATGAAGAGATTCATGGCATCCTTTCTTGTTCTATATTATCGTCTTACCGCATTGTCATAGAACCGGAAATAATCCGGGCGATGGCGGGACTGGGTGTACTCAAACATAATCCCGTCGCTGTTGTAGGTCTGGCTGCTGACCACCGCCATACAGTTGTAGTCGTCCACGTTCAGCTTCAGATATTTCTCATCAATTTCTGTGATCTTTTCCACGGTCATCACACGTTTGCTGTTTACGATTGTCATGTGCAGCGTATTTTCCAGATAATCGTAGATAGAATTCTCGGCAATTTCTTTTGTAAGTCCCGGAACGGCCTCCTTCAGAAAATAGTTATGATTAATGATCAGAGGGAGATCGTCCAGATAATGAAGCCTCTGGATATAATAAACCTCTGTTCCCGGGGAAAAACCTGTATATGAAGCCTGTCTATCACTTACGGCCAGCTCCACGAATAAAAGTACGCGGGTGCGGGGCGTCAGGCCGTTTCTTTTTGCAGATTCGCGGAAACTTTCAATCTCTCCAATCGTAAAAGAGGTCTGCTCAATGGGGCGGTATATATTGCGGACGCCTTTTCCCTGCATAGTCTGGACGTATCCGTCTGTTACAAGACAGCTAATGGCGCGCCGGAGAGTATTCCGGGAACAGTCGTACTTTTTCGTCAACTGATGTTCCGGGGGAAGTAATTCCTGATAGGCAAATTCATTCTGTTCAATCTTTTCTTTTAAGTCTCTGTAAATAGTCTGGTAGATTGCTTTTGGCATAAAACATCACTTCCTTCGGAATATAGTTGTAGTTTCTGGGAATATTCCAGATATCTTTATTATAAAACCTCAGGTGTGATTGTCAATAGATTTTTAAAAAGTTGTTTAAACAAATTTTGATGAAATCTGTTGACATGTTTAAACAAGCGTGGTATATATAAAGCATAGCAGATGTCCATAAAAATACGAGAGCGAAATGGACAGAATGGCAGCTTAACCAAATATAAATCAGGGAGGAAAGGAAAATGGGTAAGTATGCAGAAGATGCAAAAGAACTGCTCCGCCATGTAGGCGGCAGGGAAAACATTGCGGCCGTATCGCACTGTATGACAAGAATGCGTTTTGCTCTGGTCGATTCCGGCAAGGCGGATATCAAAGCGATCGAGGCCATGAAAGTGGTGAAGGGAAGCTTCACCCAATCCGGACAGTTTCAGGTGATCATTGGAAACACAGTCTCTGATTTTTACAATGATTTCGTGAAAGAAGCGGGAATCGAAGGTGTGTCCAAGGATGCGGTAAAGCAGGCGGCGAAGAAGAATCAGAATCCATTGCAGAGGATCGTTACCGCTCTGGCGGAGATCTTTGCTCCGCTGATCCCGGCGATCATCACAGGAGGTCTGATCCTGGGCTTCCGTAACTGTATCGACAGTCTGTATCTTTTTGAAAACGGCACGAAGACTTTATGTGATATCAGCCAGTTCTGGTCAGGAATCGACAGCTTTCTGTGGCTGATCGGCGAAGCTGTGTTCCATATGCTTCCGGTTGGTATCTGCTGGTCTGTGACAAAAAAGATGGGTACTACACAGATGCTGGGTATCGTTCTCGGCCTTACCCTTGTTTCCGGTCAGCTTCTGAACGCGTATTCCGTAGCGACGACGGCTGCGGCAGATATTCCGAAATGGGATTTCGGATTCATTAAAGTCAACATGATCGGATATCAGGGACAGGTGATCCCGGCGATCCTGGCGGCCTTTACTCTGGTGTATCTGGAAAAATTCTTCCGGAAGATAACGCCTCAGGTAGTGTCCATGATCGTGGTTCCATTCTGCAGCCTCCTTCTTGCGGTTATGGCGGCACACTTTATTCTGGGACCCATTGGCTGGAAGATCGGAGATGTGATCTCCACTGTAGTATTTGCAGGAATTACAGGCCCGCTCAAGGTAATCTTCGGCGCAATATTCGGCCTTGTTTACGCGCCGCTTGTTATTACAGGACTTCATCATATGTCCAACGCCATTGACTTACAGCTTATCGCTGATTACGGCGGAACCATGCTGTGGCCGATGATCGCTCTTTCCAATATCGCTCAGGGTTCCGCAGTGCTGGGTATGATCATCCTTCAGAGAAAGAATGAGGCGGCCCAGGAAGTAAACGTACCCTCCTGCGTATCCTGTTATCTGGGCGTAACAGAGCCGGCTATCTTTGGTGTAAATCTGAAACATGGATTTCCGTTTATCTGCGGTATGATCGGTTCCGCTCTGGCAGCCGTCGTCTGTGTGGCGACATCCACAACAGCAAACGCTATCGGCGTAGGCGGGCTTCCGGGAATCCTTTCCATCCAGCCGCAGTATATGGCAAGCTTCGCCATCTGTATGGCGATCGCTATTGCGGTGCCCCTTGTTCTTACATTGATCGTAGGTAAGAAAAAGCTTGCGGAAGAGACTTCTGTAAACACAGAAACAGCCGCGGAAATGGCAGAGATCGCAGCAGGGGCAGGCGCAAGCGCGGCGGCAGGCGTAACGGCTTCTCTTATGAAAGAAAAAGAAAAATCTGAAGAAGGCGAAAAAGTATTTAAAGCATTTCTGACAGGAAAAGTGATTCCTCTGAAAGAGGTAAACGACGGCGTATTTTCTGAGGGTGTGATGGGGGACGGACTGGCCATCGTACCGGAAAACGAAACCTTATATTCTCCGGTAGACGCGGAAGTAACAGTGCTGATGGAGGGATCCAGACACGCCGTAGGGCTGTCCATGACAAACGGTATGGAAGTTCTTCTGCATATCGGTATCGATACGGTAGATATGAACGGCGACGGATTTGAGTATCTTATTTCAGAGGGACAGAAAGTAAAGGCAGGAACTCCGCTGATCCGTTTCAGCAGAGAAAAGATCAAAGCGGCCGGACATCCGGATGTAACAGTGTGCATTATCACAGAGGAAGGCAATGCGAAGAATATCCAGTTTACTACCGGCATACAGGCAAAAGCAGGAGAAACGGAAGTTGCGTCCTTTGAATGAGAAGTTTTAAACCGAATATGACAGAAAAGGAGAATTCCAATGGCAGATTTCAGCAGTAAAGTGGTTTATCAGATTTATCCCAAGTCTTTTATGGATTCCAATGGAGACGGACTGGGAGATCTGAAAGGAATTATTGAGAAACTGGATTATCTGAAAGAGCTTGGGCCGGATTACCTGTGGCTTACCCCGGTGTTTGTTTCTCCTCAGAACGATAATGGGTATGATGTTGCGGATTATTGCAGCATCGACCTCAGATTCGGTACGATGGAGGATATGGAGGAGCTGATCCGGGAGGCGGACAAAAGAGGAATGGGACTGATGCTGGATATGGTGTTTAACCATACCTCCACAGACCATGAATGGTTCCAGAAAGCCCTTGCCGGAGACGAAAAATATCAGAATTACTATATTTTCCGGGAGGGAACACCGGATCAGGTTCCTACGAACTGGCAGTCGAAGTTCGGCGGACCTGCATGGGAGTATGTGCCTTCTCTTGGAAAATGGTACCTTCACCTGTTCGATGTGTCGCAGGCGGATCTGAACTGGGACAATCCGGAAGTGAGAGACGAGCTGAAAAAGGTGATCCTGTACTGGAAGGAAAAGGGCGTAAAGGGCTTCCGTTTCGACGTAGTGAATCTGATCTCCAAACCGGATACTTTCGAGAACGATTATGAAGGCGACGGCAGAAGATTTTATACAGACGGTCCTCATGTCCACGAGTATCTGAAAGAGCTTACAAGAGATACAGGAATCGACGATATGATCACTGTAGGGGAAATGTCTTCCACTACATTGGAAAACTGTATCCGCTACTCCGCTCCGGAAGAAAAAGAACTGTCCATGTGCTTTAATTTCCATCATCTGAAAGTGGATTATAAGAACGGGGACAAATGGGCGCTGATGGAGCCGGACCGGATGGCGCTGAAGAAGCTGTTTGAAAAGTGGCAGACGGGAATGCAGGAAGGACATGGATGGAACGCCCTGTTCTGGTGCAACCATGATCAGCCCCGCACAGTATCCAGATTCGGCGATGAGGAAAAATACTGGAAGAAATCTGCCAAAATGCTGGCCGCGGCCATTCATCTGATGAGAGGAACCCCGTATATTTATCAGGGCGAGGAACTGGGAATGACCAACGCCCACTATACCAATATTTCCCAGTACCGTGACGTGGAAAGTCTGAATTACTATAAGATTCTTCTTAAGCAGGGAAAAACAGAGAAAGAAGCGCTGGAAATTCTTGCCGCCCGTTCCAGAGACAACGGACGTACGCCTGTGCAGTGGTCCGACGGCAAAAACGCCGGATTTACGGAAGGAACGCCATGGCTTGAGGTAACGGCAAATTATAAGGACATTAACGCGGAAAAACAGATAAAAGATAAAGATTCCATTTATTCTTTCTATAAAAATCTGGTTGCCCTGCGCAAGGATAAAGACGTGATCTCAAAAGGAACCATTGAGTTCTTTGAGAAGGAAAATGAAGACGTCCTTGCCTATCGGAGAACCTGTGGGGAAGAAGAACTGATCGTGCTGAACAATCTGACCGGAAAAGAGATCGCTGTTCCGGCAGAGGCGGCGTGGACGGAATACCGCAAACTTGTGGGAAATTATGAGGGAGTTCAGAGCGGCAGCGGATGTATTACGCTGAGACCTTTTGAGACAGTTGCCCTGGAAAAATAAATAATATAGAATGCATTACTCTGGAAGGAGAGACTGTAGGAGATCCCGCAGTCTCTCTTTTTCGATTTGCAGTCTCCAACTGTATGAATTTCAACAATCTGCAGGCGGACAATGGAGAAGCGCATGTATACGGCAGAACAGGGACGACGGTAAAAATCCAGATAAAAAGATATATTCTATGATTCAATAAAATGTATCTCATAAATGTATAAAACACTATATCTTGTGAAAAAGATAAAAATATACCCTCCGGATAATTGACGCTCCGGGGCTGGAGCGATATAATAAAAAAGGCTGCGGCGAAAGACGCGGCTATGAAAAAACTGGAACTTTGAAAAGAAGTTCCAGAGACATAAAAAATACAGGAAGCGGAGGAATCGGCATGAAGGTTAGAAAGAGAAACGGGGCGGTTGTCCCTTTTGACAAAAAATATATTTTTCGCGCCATCGGTCTTGCTGCTGCGGCGGCAGGAGAGCAGGACGAGGAGATGGAAGAAAAAACGACAGACGTGATCGAACAGAAGCTTCTGGCTTTGAAGGAAGATATCGTAGGCATTGAAACCATCCAGGATATGGTGGAGGAATGCCTTTTTGAGCAGCAGAGATTCCGTACAGCCAAAGCATATATTCTGTACAGAAGGGAAAAGGAACATACAAGAGAAGAGTGGAAGTCAGGGCTTCTTTCCAGAGATTTTTTAAGCACTTACAAACATACGCCCAATCCCATGGAGCAGCTTGGGGCCTTTGTATATTCCAGAACTTATTCCCGCTATATCCCCCGGTATGGCCGGAGGGAATTCTGGTGGGAGACTGTCCGCCGGGCGGTGGAGTATAACTGCTCGCTGGCTCCTACCACAAGAGAAGAAGCGGAAACCCTTTACGACAATATCTATCATCTGCGTCAGTTTCTTTCCGGACGTACTTTCTGGGTGGGAAACACCAAGGTGGCGGACGCCTATCCTATGGCGAACTATAACTGTGCTTTTGAAGTGATCGATGATTTTCACGCTTATCACGATCTGTTTTATCTTTTAATGATCGGAAGCGGCGTAGGAGTCCGTGTGTTAAAAGAGGACGCCCGGAAGCTGCCGAAGATCCGCACAGATATGAGGATCCTTCACAAAGCGTATTCGCCGAGAGAGCCTGAGAATCGTCTGGAATATACCAATCTGGACTTTTCCGGAGACACAGTGACGATGGCGGTAGGGGACTCGAAAGAAGGATGGGCCCAGGCGCTGGATCACTATTTCCAGTTCCTCACCAACCGGGAGTACGCAAAGATCAATACCATTATTGTAGAATACGACAGCATCCGCCCCAGAGGAGAAAGGCTTCATATTTTCGGCGGTACAGCCAGCGGCTATGAATCTATGATGACAATGCTGGATAAAATTCATAAAGTAATTGTTTCCGCAGGCGCCCGCAAAGGGAAGAAATATATCCAGCTTGCCCCCATCGACCTTCTGGACATCGCCAATATCATTGGGGAGAACGTGGTTTCCGGCGGCGTGCGCCGTACCTCGGAGATCGGCCTTATTGACCAGAACGACGAGGAATGTATCCAGGCGAAGAGTAATCTTTACCGTCAGGTGAACGGACACTGGGAGATCGATAAAAGTATCGCTCACCGCCAGATGAGCAACAATTCTATTTTTTACCGGAAAAAACCTGCCAGAGAGCAGCTTCACTGGCATTTGCAGCAGATGCGCTATTCCGGGGAGCCCGGATGGGTAAACGAAGAAGCCGGACAGAAGAGAAGAGCAGATTTCCGGGGCTGCAATCCCTGCGGAGAGATCCTTCTGGACAGTCATGGAATGTGCAACCTGACTACTGTCAATGTGATGGCCTTTGTTCATGACGGAAAGCTGGACGAGGCGGCGCTTCTCAAGGCCCAGAGGCTTTCTGCCAGAGCAGGATACCGGATGACCTGCCGGGAACTGGAAATGCATGAATGGAACCGCGTACAGCAGAGAGACAGGCTCCTTGGCTGTTCTTTAACCGGATGGCAGGATATGGTAAACGCCACAGGGATGAACAGGGAGGGGCAGATCACGCTCCTTAAAAAACTGCGGGAGACGGCCCACGACGCGGCGAAGAAACTGGCCCGCCAGCTGAATCAGACAGAGCCTCTTCTGGTGACGACGGTAAAACCGGAAGGAACGCTGTCTCTGCTTCCAACCGTTTCCAGCGGGATCCATTATTCCCACGCGCCTTATTATATCCGCCGCATCCGGATATCCGCGGCCGACCCGCTGTGCAAGGTATGCGAGGAACTTGGGTATCCGGTATTTCCAGAGGTGGGACAGGATGCGGACACATGCCGGACCAAGGTAGTGGAGTTCCCGGTAAAAGCGCCTGCCGGAAGAGTGAAAGCAGATGTTTCCGCTATCGAACAGTTGGAAAATTATAAGATGTTCATGACTTACTACGTGGATCATAACTGTTCTATTACCGTTCATGTCAGGGACAATGAATGGGATGAAGTAGAAGAGTGGGTATGGGATAACTGGGACGACGTAGTGGCTCTTTCCTTCTTAAGCTACGACGATAATTTCTATGAACTTCTTCCTTACGAGGAGATCACAGAGGAAGAATATGAGAAACGGAAGCAGGAGATGAAGGCTTTTAATCCTTCTCTGATTTCAAAATACGAGCAGGAGGAGTCCGAGCTGGATATCGGCGAGAGCGAATGCGTGAACGGCGTTTGCCCTATCCGGTAATAATAAGTCTCTGTATTTCAGAATCAGCCTGAAATAAAGAGACTTATTATATTACTGACTTTTTTGACTCGATAGCGTCAGTATACAAAGGTAGCAGCGATACAAACTGCATAATTCCGGCGATTCCCGGTTTTATCCTCAGTCAGTGATCCCGCTTCTTCGGATGGCCTCAACGGCTTCCCGTATCTTTTCCGGAGGAAGCACCAGCGCGAAGCGCACATATCCTTCTCCGTGGGGACCGAAGCTTGCCCCGGGAGTTACGATCACTCCTGCTTTTTCCATCAGCTCCATGCAGAAATCCATGCTGTCCATACGTCCTCCGGGAATCCGGGCCCAGACGAACATGGTGCCCTTTCCGTTGGGAAGATCCCAGCCGATTCTGCGGAGCCCTTCGCAGAGGGCGTCTCTCCGCTCCTGGTAGAGACGACACTGTTCTTTCACACTGTCAAGAGAACCTTTAAGCGCCGCGATCCCCGCCTTCTGAATAGGAAGGAACATGCCGAAATCGATCTGGCTGCGCAGCTTCCGAAGAGCTGCTATCACATCGGGACGGCCCACCAGGAAGCTGATCCTTGCTCCTGTGACATTGAAAGATTTGGAAAGGCTGAAAAATTCCACGCCGATCTCCTTCGCTCCCGGAGTGGCGAGAAAACTTCCGCCGTGCTCGCCGTCGTAAATAATATCGCTGTAGGCGTTGTCGTGGATGATGAGGATATCGTATTTCTTACCAAACTCCACGATCTCTTCATAAAGCCCGGGAGTCGCTACGCTTCCTACCGGGTTGGAGGGGAGGGAAACGATCATGTATTTTGCTTTTTTTACCACATTTTCGGGGATTTCTTTCACACAGGGAAGAAAATCATGTTCCGCAGTAAGGGGATAGTAGTAGGGAACAGCTCCCGCCATGAGACTTCCCGCAGCGAATACCGGGTAACAGGGATCCGGAAGAAGAACCGTGTCTCCTTCGTCGCAGAGAGCCATGCCCAGATGGCCCATTCCCTCCTGGCTTCCGTAAACAGACATCACCATATCCGGGGTGATCTCTACCTGGAAACGCTTCTGATAATATTCGCAGACAGCGTCCAGAAGTTCCGGGATATCCCTGAGACTGTATTTCCAGTTCTCGTCGTCCATAGCGGCCTCGGCAAGCGTCTTCTTGATATGCTCCGGGGTTTTGAAATCCGGGGTGCCGACGCTCATGTTATATATTTTCATTCCCTGCTGCTCCAGCTCCATTTTCCTGTTGTTGAGAGCGGCAAATATCTCATCTCCGAATCTGTCCAGTCGTTTTGAGAAATGCATTTTTAATCCTTCTTTCGTATAAAATCACTTTTTTATTCTAACATTCCGCGGAATAGAACACAAGGAAAGTTTTCACAAAAGACGCCCCGGGAAAAGCCGGGACGTCTTCGCGGATCAGTCGCTGTCCATTTCCTCGAGGCTTTTCTTCAGATCCAGCATTTTGTCACGAAGCTCTGCGGCCTGTTCAAAGTTCAGGTCCGCGGCAGCCTGACGCATCTGTTTTTCCACATCTTTGATAAGTTTCAGAAGCTCTTTGCGGTTCATGGATTCCGGATCTTTCTGAAGTTTTACCTCTGTCTCCGCCACTGCTTTGGAGATGGCGATCAGATCCCGGACAGATTTTTTGATGGTGGTGGGAGTGATCCCGTGTTCCTTATTATATGCTTCCTGGATGGCGCGCCTCCGCTCTGTTTCCCGGATGGCGTTCTTCATGGAATCCGTCATCACGTCGGCGTACATGATCACATGTCCTTCGCTGTTGCGGGCGGCGCGGCCGATGGTCTGGATAAGAGAAACCTCGGAACGGAGGAATCCTTCCTTATCCGCGTCCAGAATCGCGACCAGGGTGATCTCCGGAATGTCAAGACCTTCCCGGAGAAGGTTGATCCCCACCAGGACGTCAAAAACATCCAGGCGCATATCCCGGATGATCTCCGCCCTCTCCAGGGTGTCGATATCCGAGTGAAGATAACGGACCCGGATCCCTACATCCTTCATATAATCCGTAAGGTCCTCCGCCATGCGCTTGGTGAGGGTGGTGATCAGGATCTTGTGGCCTTTTTCTGTTTCCTTATTAACCTCGCTGATCAGATCGTCGATCTGTCCCTCTACAGGCCGAACTTCCACTTTGGGATCCAGAAGGCCCGTGGGCCGGATGATCTGCTCTGCCCGGAGAAGCTCATGCTCCGCCTCGTACTGGCCCGGGGTGGCGGAGACGAAGAGCACCTGATCCAGTTTACTCTCAAATTCCTGGAAGCTTAAAGGACGGTTGTCCTTGGCGGAGGGAAGACGGAACCCGTAATCCACCAGAGTCTGTTTCCGGCTCTGGTCACCGGCGTACATGCCGCCCACCTGGGAAACAGTCTTATGGGACTCGTCTATGATCAGAAGAAAATCATCTTTGAAATAGTCCATTAGAGTATAGGGCGGCTGGCCCGGAGCAAGCCCGGTCAAATGTCTGGAATAATTCTCAATCCCGGAGCAGAAGCCGGTTTCTTTCATCATTTCCACGTCAAAGTTGGTTCGCTCGGCGATACGCTGCGCCTCGATCAGTTTGTCCTCGCTCTTGAAATATTCCACCTGTTCCCGCATTTCTGCGAGAATGGCGTCCGCCGCCCGTCTGATCTGCTCCTGGGGAACTACATAGTGGGAGGCGGGAAAGATCGCCGCGTGGGTGTTCTCGCTTTTGATCTCTCCGGTAAGTACGTCAATATCCGTGATCCGTTCGATCTCATCCCCGAAAAATTCCACGCGTATCGCCCGGTCAGTAGAGTTGGCGGGAAAAATCTCCAGTACGTCGCCCTTTACCCGGAAAGTACCGCGATGGAAATCCATTTCGTTGCGGGTGTACTGGATATTGATGAGCTGCCGGATTACTTCGTCTCTGTCCTTTTCCATGCCGGGGCGGAGGGAGATCATCATGTCGAAGAATTCCTGGGGAGCGCCCAGACCGTAGATACAGGATACCGACGACACAACGACCACGTCCCGACGCTCGCAGAGAGCGGCGGTGGCGGAAAGACGCAGTTTATCGATCTCGTCGTTGGTGGAGGCGTCCTTGGCGATATAGGTGTCCGTGGAAGGCACATAGGCTTCCGGCTGATAGTAATCGTAATAGGATACGAAATACTCCACCGCGTTGTTGGGAAAGAATTCCTTGAATTCTCCGTACAGCTGCGCCGCCAGGGTCTTATTGTGGGCAAGCACCAGCGTCGGCTTATTTAACTGCTGGATAACGTTGGCCATGGTGAAGGTTTTGCCGGAACCGGTGACTCCCAGAAGAGTTTCGAACTGGTTTCCTTCCTGAAATCCCTTTACCAGCCGGGCGATGGCTTTCGGCTGGTCGCCGGTGGGTTTGTATTCTGATACTAATTCGAAATGATCCATAGTATATCCTTTCCATAATATTATTAGATCGAGAACGGATGTTCTTTTCCTATCTTATCCTATATTATATATGCTGTCAATCAGACACAGTTTTTTCAAAAAAAATTTTACGATTAATGTTGACAAATGTTTACAACGGTGCTATCTTAACAATGTAGATGTTAGCACTCTTAATTGTTGAGTGCTAACAAATCAGACGGAAAGGAGCTGAGAAGATGGACGAAGGCCTGAACGAGCGCAAACGTAAAATACTGAAAGCGATCATCAAGACATACATGGAGACAGGCGAACCGGTTGGTTCCCGGACGATTTCCAAGTATGCGGACCTGAATGTCAGCTCAGCGACCATCCGGAATGAAATGTCAGACCTGACAGACATGGGCTATATCATTCAGCCTCATACGTCCGCAGGCAGGATCCCCTCCGACAAGGGATACCGCTTATATGTGGATGAGCTGATGCAGGAAAAGGAAGCGGAGATCGAAGAGATCCGTAATCTGATGATCGAGAAGACAGACAAGATGGAGAAAGTGCTGAAGAATGTGGCGCGTGTCCTGGCTTCGAACACCAATTACGCGGCTATGATCTCGGTGCCCCAGTATAGCGGAAGCCGGCTGAAATTCATACAGCTTTCCAGAGTCAACGAGCTGCAGCTTGTGGCGGTGGTGGTCTGTGAGGGCAATGTTATCCGGAACCAGATCATTGATCTTGACGAGGAGATGGATGACGAGACGATCTTGAAACTGAATCTTCTTCTGAATACCAACCTGAACGGACTTCCCATTCAGGATATCAATCTGGGAATGATCGCCAGGCTTAAAGAGCAGGCCGGGATCCACAGCGGACTGGTAGCCCGTGTGCTGGACGCGGTGGCGGCCACCATACAGGTTGACGAGGATGATCTGGAGATCTACACTTCAGGAGCCACGAACTTTTTTAAATATCCGGAACTCTCCGATAAGACGAAGGCCACGGAACTGATCTCCGCATTTGAGGAGAAGCAGCAGCTGGCCGATTTCGTGAAGGAGCGGATGGCGGATACGGACAACACAGGAGTCCAGGTATATATCGGGGATGAACTTCCCATTGATACCATGAAGGACTGCAGCGTTGTGACCGCTACTTATGAACTGGGCGAGGGAATGCACGGAACCATAGGTATCGTGGGACCCAAGCGGATGGATTATGAGAACGTGGTGGACAGTCTGAAAACACTGAAAGTGGAACTTGACCAGGTATTCGGCAAAAAGAAGAACGGCCAGAACGAAAACAGCCAGTAGGTAGATATAGAAAGGTGGAAGAGAGCACGTGTCAGAAGAAAACAAGAACACATCTGAAGTGCAGGAGGAACCGGGAAAAGATGTTTCCGGGAATGACGCTGTGAAGGAAGAAGGCGCGGACACTGCCGGGAATACTTCCGCAAAGGCGGAGGAAACGGCGGAGCAGGAAACGACCGGCGAAGAGCAGCAGAGCTCTCCTGAGGAAGATGGGAAGGCAGAAGGCAAGACGAAAACCTCTTTCTTCGGTAAGAAGAAAAAGGACAACAAACTGGAACAGCAGATTGAAGAACTTACAGACCGGCTGAAACGCAGCATGGCTGAATTTGATAACTACCGTAAGCGTACGGAAAAAGAAAAATCCAGCATGTATGTGATCGGAGCCAGAGAGATCATTGAGAAGATCCTTCCCGTTGTGGATAACTTCGAACGGGGGCTGGCGCAGGCGCCGGAAGGCGATGCGTTCGCGGAAGGGATGCAGATGATCTACAAGCAGCTGATGACCACCCTGGAAGGTCTGGGCGTGGAACCCATCGAAGCTGTGGGCAAAGAGTTCAATCCTGATTTCCACAACGCGGTGATGCATGTGGATGATGAGGAAGCCGGCGACAATATGGTTGTGGAGGAACTTCAGAAAGGATACACCTACAAAGGTTTCGTGGTCCGCCACAGCATGGTAAAAGTAGCCAACTGATCCAGAGTACTTGATGACTCGAACATCATTGATAGACAAATAATACAGGAGGAAAATTATCATGGGAAAAATTATTGGTATTGACTTAGGTACAACAAACAGTTGTGTGGCAGTAATGGAAGGCGGACAGCCCACCGTTATCGCCAATACAGAAGGCGCAAGAACAACACCCTCTGTTGTAGCGTTTACAAAGAACGGAGAACGTCTGGTAGGCGAGCCTGCAAAACGTCAGGCAGTGACCAACGCGGAGAAGACGATCTCCTCCATCAAGAGAGAGATGGGTACAGATTACCGTGTAACCATCGACGGCAAGAAATATTCTCCCCAGGAGATTTCCGCAATGATCCTTCAGAAACTGAAAAAAGACGCGGAAGGATATCTTGGCGAGACAGTTACTGAGGCGGTTATCACCGTTCCCGCATATTTCAACGACGCGCAGCGTCAGGCGACCAAGGACGCGGGCAAGATCGCAGGCCTTGATGTAAAACGTATCATCAACGAGCCTACAGCGGCGGCTCTGGCATATGGCCTTGACAATGAGAAAGAGCAGAAGATCATGGTTTACGACCTCGGCGGCGGTACATTCGATGTTTCCATCATCGAGATCGGCGACGGAGTTATCGAGGTTCTTTCCACAGCCGGCAACAACCGTCTGGGCGGCGATGACTTCGACCAGAAGATCACTGACTGGATGCTTTCCGAGTTCAAGAACGCGGAAGGCGTTGATCTGAGCAACGACAAGATGGCTCTCCAGAGACTGAAAGAAGCAGCAGAGAAGGCCAAAAAAGAACTTTCCAGCGCGACAACCACGAACATCAACCTTCCGTTCATCACCGCTACGGCAGATGGACCGAAGCATTTCGATATGAACCTTACAAGAGCGAAATTCGACGAGCTGACTCATGATCTGGTAGAGAAGACAGCAGAGCCTGTACGCCGCGCGCTTTCCGATGCGGGCATCACAGCGGCTGATCTGGGCCAGGTACTTCTGGTAGGCGGTTCCACACGAATCCCGGCTGTTCAGGAGAAAGTAAAACAGCTGACCGGCAAAGAGCCCAGCAAATCTCTGAATCCTGACGAGTGCGTAGCTCTCGGAGCTTCCGTACAGGGCGGCAAGCTTGCAGGCGACGCAGGCGCAGGCGATATCCTTCTTCTGGATGTTACCCCGCTGTCTCTGTCCATTGAGACAATGGGAGGTATCGCAACCCGTCTGATCGAGAGAAATACGACCATCCCCACCAAGAAGAGCCAGATCTTCTCCACAGCGGCAGACAACCAGACTGCAGTAGACATCAACGTGGTACAGGGCGAGCGTCAGTTCGCAAGAGACAACAAGTCTCTCGGCCAGTTCCGTCTGGACGGAATCCCGCCTGCACGTCGCGGCGTTCCGCAGATCGAGGTTACTTTCGATATCGACGCTAACGGTATTGTAAACGTATCTGCCAAAGACCTGGGAACAGGAAAGGAGCAGCATATCACCATCACCGCAGGTTCCAATATGTCTGACGCCGAGATCGACAAAGCTGTCAAAGAAGCGGCCGAGTTCGAGGCGCAGGATAAGAAACGTAAAGAGGCGATCGACACCAGAAACAATGCGGATTCCATGGTATTCCAGGTTGAGAGCGCTCTGAAGGAAGCCGGCGACAAGCTGGAGGCAAACGATAAGGCTGCTGTAGAGGCTGACCTGAACGCACTGAAAGACCTTCTGAACCAGACAAAAGACGCTGAGCTTACAGACACTCAGGTGGCAGACATCAAGGCTGCACAGGAGAAGATGATGGAGAGCGCCCAGAAACTGTTCGCGAAGATGTATGAGCAGACACAGCAGGGCGGCGGCCAGGCAGGCCCGAATATGGGCGGCGGCGCTTCTTCTCAGGGCGGCGGCAATGAAGCCTACGGCGACGATGTGGTAGACGCTGACTACAAAGAAGTCTGAGAATAAAGCATAGGAAAGAGATAACATGGCTGATAAAAGAGATTACTATGAGGTCCTGGGAGTCGGAAAGAACGCCAGCGAGGACGAACTGAAAAAAGCATATCGGAAATTAGCCAAGAAATATCACCCGGATGTAAATCCGGGTGATAAAAATGCTGAGGCAAAATTTAAAGAGGCAACCGAAGCCTATACCGTGCTCAGCGATCCGGATAAGAGAAGACAGTACGACCAGTTCGGCCACGCCGCCTTTGAGAACGGCGGAGGCGGAGCAGGCGGCTTCGGCGGATTTGACTTCAACAGCGCGGATATGAGCGACATTTTCGGCGATATTTTCGGCGATCTGTTCGGAGGAGGAAGAAGAAGGGCGAACAACGGTCCCATGCGGGGAGCCAATCTCCGCGCCAGAGTGAACATAACATTCGAAGAAGCAGTGTTCGGCTGCGAGAAAGAGCTGGACATTGTTCTGAAAGATGAGTGTACTGCCTGCCATGGAACCGGGGCGAAACCAGGCACCCAGCCTGTGACCTGTCCGAAATGCCACGGCGAGGGGCAGATCGTTTATACCCAGCAGTCCATGTTCGGTATGGTGCGTAATGTACAGACCTGTCCGGACTGCGGCGGTACAGGAAAAGTGATCAAAGAGAAATGTACTTCCTGCCGGGGTACCGGATATACCTCTTCCAGAAAGAAGATCCAGGTATCCATTCCGGCCGGTATTGATAACGGCCAGAGTATCCGTATCCGTGAAAAGGGTGAGCCGGGCACCAACGGTGGCCCCAGAGGCGATCTTCTCGTAGAGGTGAATATCGCCCGCCATCCGATCTTCCAGAGACAGGATATGAATATTTTCTCAACAGCGCCCATTACCTATGCCCAGGCGGCGCTTGGCGGAACCGTGCGGATCAATACTGTGGACGGCGAGATTGAATATGAGGTCAAGCCGGGCACCCAGACAGATACCCGTATCCGCCTGAAAGGCAAGGGAGTGCCCTCCTTGAGAAACAAAAATATCCGGGGCGACCACTATGTGACGCTGGTGGTACAGGTTCCCACCAATCTCAGCGAGGAGGCGAAAGAGGCTCTGCGCCAGTTCGACGCGGCCTGCGGCAACAGACCCTCCGGCGGAGACAAGAGCGGCGGAACAGAGAAAACCGGCAAAAAGAAAAAGAGTTTCATGGATAAACTGAAAGAAACTTTTGAGGAATAAAAACAGAAAACACTGGAAAGTTTTCGGGAAAAGAGGGAAACCCTCTTTTCTTTTTTCTGCTTTCCTGTATGATAAAGGGTAAAGCCTAAAATGGAAACAGCCTGAAAAGGAGAAAAATCATGAAATGGAACTGTTTTACCATAAAAACAAAAACCGAAGCAGAGGATATCGTGATCAGCGCCCTTGCTGATGTGGGTGTGGAAGGCGTGGAGATCCGGGACCATCAGCCGCTGACCGCAGAGGACAAGGCGCAGATGTTCGTGGATATCATGCCCGAGGGACCGGAGGACGACGGAACCGCTTACTTAAGTTTCTATCTGGAAGAGGACGCGGATAAAGAGGAAATCCTGAAAAATGTACGGAACGCGCTGGAAGAACTGCGTTCCTTTATGGATATCGGCGAGGGAAGCATTGAGGAATCCAGTACGGAAGATAAAGACTGGATCAATAACTGGAAGGAATATTTCCATCAGTTTTATGTGGACGATATCCTGATCGTCCCCTCCTGGGAGGAAGTGAAGGCGGAAGATAAGGACAAGATGATCCTTCACATTGATCCGGGAACCGCGTTCGGAACCGGTATGCACGAGACGACCCAGCTGGTGATCCGCCAGCTGAAGAAATACGTAAAAGAAGGGGACCAGATTCTTGACGTGGGAACCGGAAGCGGGATCCTGGGGATCGTGGCCCTGAAGCTGGGAGCTGCCCATGTGACGGGAACCGATCTGGATCCCTGCGCGGTTCCGGCTGTGGAAGAAAATAAAGAAGCCAATGAGATCGCGGATGAATCCTTTGACATGATGATCGGCAATATCATCGACGACAAGGCTGTTCAGGACCAGGCCGGCTATGAGAAATATGATATTGTCACGGCCAATATCCTGGCGGACGTGCTGGTTCCCCTCACCCCGGTGATCGTGCATCAGATGAAGAAAGGCGCGTACTATATTACATCCGGTATTCTGGACGTAAAAGAAAGCGTTGTGACCGACGCTGTGAAAGCGGCCGGCCTTCAGCTGGTGGAAGTTACCAGACAGGGCGAATGGGTGTCTGTCACAGCCAGAAAAGACTGATTTCTGAAAACAGGGCAGAAGAGAGGCAGGAGGAAAATGCAGCGCTTTTTTGTAAAACCGCATCAGATCGACGAGGCCGCGCATCAGATCCATATAACAGGGACAGATGTAAATCATATAGCCAACGTGCTGCGTATGCGGCAGGGGGAGGAACTGTGGATCAGCGACGGCGAGAAAAAAGAATATCACTGTGCCATTGAGGCTCTGGGAGAAGAAGAGATCCTTCTTCACATTCTTTACGCCCAGGAGCCGGATTATGAACTCCCCAGCCGTATCTTTTTGTTCCAGGGGCTTCCCAAGGGGGACAAGATGGAGCTGATCATCCAAAAGGCGGTGGAACTGGGAGCCTACGAGATCATCCCTGTGGAGATGAAACGGTGCGTCGTCCGTCTGGACGGCAAAAAAGCCGAAAAAAAGACGGTCCGCTGGCAGCAGATCGCAGAGAGCGCCGCGAAGCAGTCCAAACGCATGCTGGTGCCCCGGGTTCATCCGGTGTTATCCTACAAAGAAGCACTTGCCTACGCCGGACAGCTGGACGTTCTTCTGATCCCCTATGAACTTGCGGGAGGCATGGATGAGACAAAAAAGATCATCGGAAATATAAAGGGCGGCCAGTCTCTGGGAATTTTTATCGGCCCGGAAGGCGGGTTTGAGGAAGAAGAAGTAAAGATGGCAGTGGAAAAGGGCGCCAGCCCTATTACCCTGGGGAAAAGGATCCTGAGGACAGAAACGGCGGGAATGGCCATTCTTTCTGTCCTGATGTTCCAGCTGGAGAGAGGAGAGTAATTAAAGTGGAAGTATATTTTGATAATTCCGCCACCACCAGGTGCTATGAATCTGTAAAGGATATCGTGGTAAAGACCATGATGGAGGATTACGGCAATCCCTCCGCCATGCACCGCAAAGGCGTGGAAGCGGAGAATTACGTAAAAAAATCTGCCGGGATCATAGCCGGAATCCTGAAAGTGCAGGAAAAAGAAATCCTTTTTACCTCCGGCGGCACGGAATCCAACAACCTGGCGCTGATCGGCGCGGCCATGGCCAACAGACGCAGCGGAAACCATATCGTGACCACTATGGTGGAGCATGCGGCGGTAAGCCAGCCCGCGGCATTCCTTCAGGAGCAGGGTTTCGAAGTTTCCTATGTGCCTGTAGATAATCAGGGCAGGATAAAGCTGGACGCGCTGAAGTCGGTTCTCAGGCCGGACACCATCCTGGTATCCGTTATGTATGTAAATAATGAAGTGGGGGCGGTAATGCCTGTGGAGGAGATCGGGAAGCTTGTCCATGAGCTCAGTCCGAAAGCCCTTTTTCATGTGGACGCGATCCAGGCGTTCGGCAAATACCGTATACATCCCAGAAAAGCAGGGATCGACCTTCTTTCTGTCAGCGGACACAAGATCCACGGCCCCAAGGGGGTGGGCTTCCTTTACATCAGTGAAAAAGCGAAAGTGCAGCCGCTGATCCTGGGCGGAGGACAGCAGAACGGCATGCGGTCCGGTACGGACAACGTGCCGGGAATCGCGGGCCTTGGCGCCGCGGCAGAGGAAATCTACCGCAATCTTGAAAAAAATAATGAGCATCTTTACAGCCTGAAAGAATATATCGCAAAAGGTCTTGAGCGGATACCGGATATCAGGATCAACGGAATGCCCCTAAGAGAAGGCGCGCCCCAGATTTTGAGCATCAGCGTCATGGGAGTGAGAAGCGAAGTCCTTCTGCACGCGCTGGAGGACAGAGAGATCTATGTCTCAGCCGGAAGCGCCTGCTCAAGCCACAAGCGGAAGCCCAGCGCCACACTGTCGGCTATGGGAATGTCCGGAGACCAGATCGAAAGTACGGTGCGTCTGAGCTTTTCAGAAAGTAATACAATAGAAGAGGCGGACTGTTTCCTCAGGGCAATGGAGGAACTGGTTCCCATGCTGCGAAGATATTCAAGAAGATAAAAGAAGAACAGGAGAGAATCAATATGTTGTTTCACGCATTTCTGATCAAATATGCGGAGATCGCCATCAAGGGAAAAAACAGATACCTTTTTGAGGACGCGCTGGTAAAACAGATGCGCCTGGCGCTGGAGTCTGTGGAAGGCGACTTCCAGGTGATCAAGGAACAGGGAAGAGTGTACGTGCTCTGTCCGGATAATTATGATTTTGACGAGGCGGTGGAAGCGCTTCAGAGAGTATTCGGTATCGTCGGCATCAGTCCGGTTATGATCTTCCCGGATCAGGGTCTGGAACAGACCAAAAAAGACGTGCTGGAATACATGCAGGCCAGGTATCCGGATTTTTCCGGAACCTTCAAGGTATATACGAGAAGAGCGAAGAAGTCCTATCCTGTTCCGTCCATGGAAGTCAGCGCGGAGCTGGGCGGAGTGATCCTGGATCACTTTCCGGGAGCGTCTGTGGACGTCCATACCCCGGAACTTACTCTGTCCGTGGAGATCAGAGAGAAGATTTATGTGTATTCCGAGACTCTGCCCGGACCGGGAGGAATGCCGGTGGGCACCAACGGAAAAGCCATGCTGCTTCTGTCAGGCGGTATCGACAGCCCGGTGGCGGGATATATGATCGCCAAGAGAGGCGTAAAGATCGACGCCGTATATTTCCATGCGCCGCCCTATACAAGCGAAAGGGCCAAACAGAAAGTTGTGGATCTTGCGAAACTGGTGGCGCAATACAGCGGCCCCATCCGTCTCCATGTGGTGAACTTTACGGATATCCAGCTTTATATCTATGACCAGTGCCCTCATGAGGAACTGACCATTATCATGAGACGTTATATGATGAGGATCGCGGAACATTTCGCGAAAGAGAGCGGCTGTCTGGGGCTGATCACGGGAGAGAGTATCGGACAGGTAGCCAGCCAGACACTGCAGAGTCTTGCGGCTACCAACGAGGTATGCACGATTCCGGTATACCGTCCGGTGATCGGGTTCGACAAGCAGGAGATCGTGGAAATCTCCAGGAAGATCAATACTTTTGAGACGTCGATCCAGCCTTTCGAGGACTGCTGTACGATCTTCGTAGCGAAACATCCGGTTACAAAACCGAATCTGAATGTGATCCACAGGTCTGAGAAAAAACTTGACGAAAAGATCGATCAGATGATGAAAGAGGCTATTGAGACTACAGAGGTTATAGAGATCAAATAAAAAGGCAGGAGCATAAAGCTCCTGCCGGAAAATCTTCTCTGAATGCCGCCGGGGCGACGGCAGTGAGATCAGTCGATTACATATGCTTCGACAACTTTAAGAATAGACTCCAGAAGGCTTCCTTCCGCATGGATATTCAGGTTGATGGGCTTGGACAGATCCAGGCTGAAAATACCCATGATAGACTTGGCGTCGATCACATATCTTCCGGATACGAGATCAAAGTCACAGTCAAATTTGCTGATTTCATTTACAAATGCCTTCACTTTATCGATAGAGTTCAGTGAGATTTTTAAAGTTTTCATTTTAAGAACCCTCCCTTGAAATTTAGCTGTTATGCGTAACTGCGGTTCATTTTTACAGTTACTTCCTATGGTTTATCTTACCTGTACATTTGTGAAAAGTCAAGGGAAAGGGTATTAAATTTCCGTAAACTTGGGTATCCCCGTGAAGGGATGCCAATATTTCCCAAAGAGGAGAACTATATTATGACAAAAAAAGCGGCGCTTCATAATCTGGGATGCAAGGTAAACGCATATGAGACAGAGGCCATGCAGCAGCTTCTGGAGCAGGCGGGATACGAGATCGTTCCCTTCGGGGAAAAAGCGGACGTATACCTGATCAATACCTGCACGGTAACGAATATTGCGGACCGCAAATCCCGACAGATGCTTCATAAAGCCAGAAAGATGAATCCTGACGCCATTGTTGTGGCGGCAGGATGCTACGCCCAGACAGACACGGCGAAACTGAAAGAAGACGTGTCTGTGGATATCATTCTGGGAAATAATCAGAAGCATCAGATCGCTGATATTCTTGAAGAATATGGAAAAGAACATAAGAAGACGTCCCGCGTTATCGAGATAAATAGAACAAAGGAATATGAGGGGCTTTCCATCAGCCGCACGGCGGAACACGTGAGGGCTTATATCAAAGTGCAGGACGGGTGCAACCAGTTCTGTTCCTACTGTATCATTCCATATGCCAGGGGAAGAGTGCGCAGCAGGTCGGAGGAAGATATCCTTAAGGAGGTGCGCGCTCTGGCAGACCGGGGTTATCAGGAGGTCGTCCTTACCGGAATCCATCTCAGCTCCTACGGAACAGATTTTAGGAAACAGAAAGAAAAGAACCTTCTGTCTCTGATCCGCGCTGTTCATGAGGTGGCGGGGATCAGAAGGATCCGTCTCGGTTCTCTGGAGCCGCGCATCATCACGGAGGAATTTATGGAAGGGATCTCTTCTCTGCCGAAAGTGTGTCCCCATTTTCACCTTTCGCTTCAGAGCGGCTGCGACAGAACGCTCCGGAATATGAACAGAAAATATACAGCGGCGGAGTATGAGGAGAAATGCGCCCTGATCCGCAGGTATTACGATATGCCGGCGCTTACGACAGACGTGATCGTCGGTTTCCCGCAGGAGACAGAAGAGGACTTCCTGGAATCCTATGAATTTGTAAGCGGCATTCATTTTTATGAGACGCATATTTTCAAATATTCCAGACGGCAGGGGACGAAAGCCGCCGCTATGGACGGACAGCTTACCGAAGCGGTGAAGGCGCGCAGAAGCGACCGTTTTCTGGAACTGAACGAACAGCGGCAGACAGAATTCGAAAATGCCATGACAGGAAGAAAGCTTGAGATCCTTCTGGAGGAGGAAGCGGAGATCGACGGAAAGACATATTTCCTCGGACACAGCCGGGAATATGTGAAGACCGCGGTGGAAAAAACGGACGCTCTGAAAGTTAACGATCTGATAACCGCAGTGGGGACAGGGCGCGGAAAAGACCATATTCTGTTTGTGAAGCCGGAAGCCTGAGGGGCCCGGGAACAGCCCCGGCAGATTTTTCTTGTATTTTACTGAGAGATATATTAGAATAATATTGATTAACTATGTAAGGACGTGAGAGAAAATGACAGAAAACAATTTGGGAAATACACAGTATTTCAGGACCAAACCCGAGCAGGAGCTTGAGGTAAAGGAAGTCCTGGATCTGGTATACAATGCAATGGATGAGAAGGGATACAACCCGGTAAACCAGATCGTAGGCTATATCATGTCCGGCGACCCCACTTATATTACCAGTCATAAGGGCGCCAGGAGCATGATCATGAAAGTGGAGAGAGACGAACTGGTAGAGGAACTTCTGAATGAGTATATCAAGAACAAATCCTGGGAACGTTAAGTATGCGTGTTCTTGGACTTGATTACGGATCGAAGACCGTTGGAGTGGCAGTCAGCGACCCTCTTGGGCTGACTGCGCAGAGAGTGGAGACTATCTGGAGGAAGCAGGAGAATAAGCTGCGCCGTACCCTTGCCCGTATCGAAGAACTTGTGAAGGAGTACCAGGCGGAGCGTATCGTGATCGGGCTTCCCAGGAATATGAACTATACCATAGGAGAACGGGCAGAGAAATCTCTGGAATTCGGAGAGATGGTAGAGAAGAGAACGGGACTGCCTGTGATCATGTGGGATGAGCGGCTTACCACCAGAGAAGCGGAGCGTGCGCTTATGGAAGCCGGTGTGCGCAGAGAGAACCGGAAGGACTATCTGGACTCTGTGGCGGCAGTTTTGATCTTGCAGGGATATCTGGATTCCCTGTCGAACGGATAAGGAAGACATCATGGAAAAAATAAGATTTCAGTCTCCGGATGGAACCGAAGAGGAATTTTTTATTGAAGAACAGACAATGATCGGAGGGATCTCCTATTTACTTGTATCTGATTCTTCAGAAGAGGAAGCGTCTGCATATATTATGAAGGATGTATCACCGGAAGACAGCCAGGAAGCCTGCTACGAGATGGTAGAGGACGAAGATGAGCTTCAGGCGGTTTATAAAGTTTTTGAGCAGATGCTGGAGGACGTGAACCTGGAAATGTAGAACAGCACAGAAGAATTTTGGAAGGAATGCCGGTGGTATTCCTGCGTTTTCGTGCAAAAAAAATGGAGGTGCATTGATTGAGAAGTGACAGTAATACGACAACTGATAATCATAACAGACAGAAAAGAAACGGCAGTCAGGGAAGAGTGGCTGCTGATAACAATACAAGAAAACAGATAACCAGACAGAAATCATCCCGAAACAGGCCGAAACAGAAAAACAGCGCCAAATATACAGAAAAACAGACCATGAAGAACAGCGGGCCTCTGAATCCTGCAAAAACACTGGTCAGGAACCAGTTTAAGGCCGGCGGGCGCAGAGGAAGGAAGAGTGGTCAGAAGCTGAAGATCATTCCTCTGGGCGGTCTGGAACAGATCGGAATGAATATTACAGCATTCGAGTACGGAGACAGTATAGTAGTAGTAGACTGCGGGCTGTCTTTCCCGGAGGACGACATGCTGGGCATCGATCTTGTGATCCCGGACGTCACCTATTTGAAGGAGAATATTTCCAAGGTAAAAGGTTTTGTGATCACCCACGGTCATGAGGACCATATCGGCGCGCTGCCTTATGTACTGAAAGAGGTGAACGTGCCTATCTATTCCACGAAGCTGACCCTTGCGCTGATCACCAACAAGCTGAAGGAACATAATCTTGTCCGCTCCACCAAACTGAAAGAGGTGAAACACGGACAGGTGATCAATCTGGGAGATTTTTCCATTGAATTTATTAAGACGAACCACAGTATCCAGGACGCGTCGGCGCTGGCGATTTATTCCCCGGCGGGAATTGTCGTTCATACGGGAGATTTTAAAGTGGATTATACGCCGGTATTCGGAGACGCCATTGACCTGCAGCGCTTCGCTGAGATCGGACGGAAAGGCGTCCTGGCGCTGATGTGCGACAGCACCAATGCGGAGCGTCCGGGATTTACCATGTCCGAGCGTACCGTTGGAAAAGTTTTTGACAATCTTTTTAACGAGCATAAAAGTACCAGGATCATCATAGCCACCTTTGCTTCCAATGTGGACCGTGTGCAGCAGATCATCAATACGGCGTACCGTTTCGGAAGGAAGGTTGCAGTGGAAGGCAGAAGTATGGTGAATGTCATCACCACGGCCTCCGAGCTGGGATATCTGAGAATTCCGGAGAATACACTGATCGAGATCGATCAGGTGAAGAATTATCCCGACGAGCAGGTAGTGCTGATCACCACAGGAAGCCAGGGAGAATCCATGGCCGCGCTGTCCCGTATGGCTGCCAATATCCACAAGAAGATTACCATTAAACCCAACGACACCATTATTTTCAGCTCCAATCCTATCCCGGGAAATGAGAAGGCTGTCTCCAAGGTGATCAACGAACTTTACATGAAGGGCGCCAAGGTGATCTTCCAGGATGTTCATGTATCCGGACATGCCTGTCAGGAGGAGATCAAGCTGATCTATTCTCTGGTCCGCCCGAAATACGCGGTTCCGGTACATGGAGAGTACCGTCATCTTACCGCCCAGAAACATGTGGCGGAAGATCTGGGAATACCAAAGGAAAATATCTTTATCCTCTCCTCCGGAAATGTTCTGGAACTGGATGAATACAGCGCGCAGATCACGGGCAGCGTTCAGACAGGTGGAATCCTCGTAGACGGACTGGGCGTGGGAGATGTTGGAAACATCGTACTCCGCGACCGTCAGCATCTGGCGGAGGACGGAATCATGATCGTAGTCATGACTCTGGAACGCCACAGCAATACCGTCCTTGCGGGACCGGATATCGTATCCCGGGGATTTGTCTATGTGCGTGAATCCGAAGACCTGATGGATCACGCCAGAGAAGTGGTGGAACAGGCGCTGGATTCCTGTGTGGACAGGCATATTACCGACTGGGGCAAGATTAAACTTGCGGTGAAGGACGCCGTAGGCGATTATTTATGGAAACGGACAAAGAGGAGACCGATGATACTGCCTATTATCATGGAGGCATGATATTCATATGGATAACACAACCATTGAAAAAAACATTCAGACACTTCTTGTGTCCATAAAAAAGAGCAGCATATATAGAGAATACAAAGAACAGGAAAAAATTTTAAGCCGCAGTCCGGAGCTGGCGGAGAGAGTCAGCCAGTTCCGTGCGGATAATTTCCGGCTTCAGAATGAAGGGGACCGCAGCAATCTTTTCGGGACGGTGGAGGAACTTGCGAGAGAATCCGCGGATCTGAGAAGGGATCCCCAGGTGAATGCATATCTTGACGCGGAGCTTGCCCTGTGCAGGCTGATGCAGCATGTGTGCAGAACCCTGACGGCGGGAATTGACATGACGATCCCTCCCCTCTGATGAAGGCAGGAGAGGAGAGTACCGAAAGGGAGGAAACCTATGGGAGAAACAAGAGAACGGATGGGAAAAGCCGGAGTGATCGTTGCGGGAAGCGCATTTAAAATGGCTCTTTATGTCTGCGTGATCGTCCTGATCATCTGGGTGGGAAAAGTTGCATATGAATTCGGGCATGACGTTTTCAACCAGCAGGCCATGAGTCCCGGCGAAGGCCAGGAGGTTACGGTGGTCATCAAGGAAGGCGCTTCCGCCTATGATATCGGCAAGACCCTGGAGAGCAAGGGACTGATCGAGGACGCTCTTGTGTTCTGGGTACAGGAGAAACTCTCCAATTACAGCGGTCAGCTGAAACCGGGTACATATCTTCTGAGTACGGCCTATACTCCCACCAGGATCATGGGGATCCTGGCCGGCGACGCAGAGCAGGAGGGCGTGGAATCGTGATCGTCGAAGAGAGGATGAGGACATTTATCAATTCTCTGGATACAGGAAATACTCCTTTTCTGGAAGAACTGGAGAAGGAGGCTCTGGAATCGGAGGTTCCTGTTATCCGCAGAGAAATGCAGAGTTTCATAAAGACGCTTCTGGCTGTCCAAAAGCCGGAGCATATTCTGGAGGTGGGGACAGCCGTGGGCTTCTCCACACTTCTTATGTGCGAATATGGTCCGGAGAACCTTAAGATCACTACGATAGAGAACTATGAGAAACGGATCCCGCTGGCAAAAGAAAATTTCCGGAGAGCAGGAAGAGAGGATCAGATCACGTTCCTGGAAGGGGACGCGGGAGAGATCCTTAAGGAACTTACCGGTTCCTTTGACCTGATCTTTATGGACGCCGCCAAAGGACAGTATATCCACTGGCTGGAAGACGTTCTGAGGCTTCTGAAGCCGGGGGGGATCCTTCTGTCCGACAATGTGCTCCAGGAAGGGGAGCTGATCCAGTCCCATTATCTGGTGGAGCGCAGGAACCGTACGATTTATAAAAGAATGCGGGAATATCTTTATGCTTTGAAACATGATCCCAGGCTGCTGACAAGTATCCTCCCTCTGGGGGACGGAGCGGCCCTGAGTGTGAAACAGGATAACGCCTCCCGGCGTGAGGTCCAGCCGGAGAGAATGGCGGAAATGTGAGGTATGATGAGAAAAGTGGAATTACTGGTGCCGGCCAGCAGTCTGGAAGTCCTGAAGATCGCTGTGGTTTTCGGCGCGGACGCGGTATATATCGGCGGAGAAGCCTTCGGGCTTCGGGCAAAAGCAAAGAATTTTTCTCATGAGGATATGGCGGAAGGGATCGCCTTCGCCCATTCTCATGGAGTGAAAGTATATGTGACGGTCAATATCCTGGCTCATAACAGCGATCTTCCCGGAGTGCGGGAATATCTGCGGGAACTGAAGGAACTGAAGCCTGACGCTCTGATTATAGCGGATCCGGGGATCTTTACCTACGCCAGAGAGATCTGCCCGGAGATTGAATGCCACATCAGCACACAGGCGAACAACACCAATTATGAAACCTGTCTTTTCTGGCACAGACTGGGCGCGAAACGCATCGTGACGGCAAGAGAACTCTCCCTTGAGGAGATCCGGGAGATCCGGGCGCATATCCCGGAGGATATGGAGATCGAGACATTTGTTCATGGAGCCATGTGTATCTCCTATTCCGGAAGATGTCTTCTCAGCAGTTATCTGGCGGGAAGAGACGCCAACCGGGGCGCCTGTACCCACCCGTGCAGATGGAAGTATTCTGTGGTGGAGGAGACCCGGCCGGGAGAGTATATGCCGGTGTTTGAGAATGAGAGGGGAACTTTTATCTTTAATTCCAAGGACCTCTGCATGATAGAGCATATGGACGACCTTCTGAACAGCGGAATCGACAGTCTGAAGATCGAAGGCAGGATGAAGACGGCCCTTTATGTCGCCACTGTAGCCAGAACATACCGGAAGGCCATTGACGACTATATGGAATCTCCGGAGAAGTACCGGGAGAATATGGACTGGTACAGAGACCAGATCTCCAACTGTACCTACCGCCAGTTTACCACCGGATTTTTCTATGGGAAACCGGATGAAAACACCCAGATCTATGACAGCAACACCTATGTGAAGGAATATACCTATCTGGGCTATGCGGAGGAAGTGGATGAGAAAGGTCTTGTCCATATCACCCAGAGAAACAAGTTTACAGTTGGGGAAGAGATCGAGATCATGAAGCCGGACGGCAGGAATCTCACGGTAACCGTAAAGGCGATCTATGATGAAGAGGGAAACTCTGTGGAGAGCGCGCCTCACCCGCAGCAGAAGCTGATGGTTGATCTGGGCGGTGATGTGGAGAAATACGACCTGCTGAGAAGAGCGGAGATGTGATCACCATTTCATAAGATAAGAGACGGGATAGACGGAAATCAAGGAAGCAGATGTCTGTGACTGGAAAAGCGCAGAAGTTCTGCTTCCTTTTTTGTTCTATCCCATATGAGACGGAATTTCATCCAGTTCCGGATCGAAGATCCCCCGCAGTTTCAGAAGAGCGTTTTTTTCGATCCGTGATACATAGGAGCGGCTGATCTTCAGGGCAGCGGCGATCTCTCTCTGAGTCTGTTCCTGCGCGCCTGAGAGACCGTACCGGAGACAGATCACCTGATATTCCCTGGGGGAGAGGACATCCCGGATAGAGGTCATCAGATGGGAGATATCTTCTCTGGTGGAATACTCCTCCACAATATCCACAGGCGGACTCTCGATAATGTCCAGAAGACTGATCTCATTTCCCTCTTTATCTGTGCCGATAGGATCGTAAAGCGAAACTTCCCGGGAGCGTTTTTTCCGCGCCCGGAACATCATCAGAAGTTCATTGTCGATGCACCTTGCCGCGTATGTGGAAAGCCGGGCCGATTTTGCGGCGTTAAAGGTGGATACTGCTTTGATCAGGCCGATGGTTCCGATGGAAATCAGATCGTCCAGTTCCTCGTCGCTCCCCTGATATTTTTTCACGATATGGGCTACGAGACGGAGATTGCGCTCGATCAGAATATTCTTTGCTTCCAAATCACCCTCCCGGTAACGCTGAAGATAGATTTTTTCTTCGGCCGCTGTCAAAGGTTTTGAGAAAGTCTTCAAGTCTGCACCTCAAAGGGGATTTCTTTATAGTCTATGAAAGGGACTGGCTTTTCGTGCTTTTCCCATAAAAAAGGCGACGGATTCGACAAAAAAGGTTCTGTCCTTGACGATGAGAACACCGGGCATTATACTGAAAATACAAACCCATGCCCGGCAGGACCGGACACCGGGGCGGGCTGACATATCTGTGAAAAAGGAGGAAAAGGAATGAAAGTATTGAATTTTGGCTCCCTGAACCTGGATTACACATATCAGGTGGAGAGTATCCTGATCCCCGGGGAGACCCAGGCGTCAAAAAGGCGGGATATCTTCTGCGGAGGAAAAGGCCTGAACCAGTCCATTGCCCTTGCGAAGGCGGGAGTTCCGGTTTATCATGCCGGAATGATCGGAGACGAAGGCGGAGTCCTTCTTGACGCCTGCAGAGAGAACGGCGTCAATACGGATTTTATCAGCAAGATTGACGGTCCCAGCGGCCATACGATTATTCAGGTGGACCGGAACGGCCAGAACTGCATCCTTCTTTACGGGGGAGCCAACCGCAGCATAACCAGAGAGTTCGTGGATCAGGTTTTGGATTCTTTTGAAGAGGGAGATATGATCCTGCTCCAGAATGAGATCAATGAACTGGACTATATCATTGACAGAGCATATGAGAAGGGAATGATGATCGTACTGAATCCCTCGCCCTATGACAGCGCTCTGGACAGCTGTGATCTGAGTAAAGTCAGCCTGTTTCTTGTAAATGAGATCGAGGGTTATCAGATCACCGGGGAGAAAGAGCCGGACAGGATCCTGGGGAGGATCAGGGAGATCTATCCCGGGGCCAGAGTGGTGCTGACGCTGGGAGGAGACGGTTCCGTATACCAGGATGAGACAGGGGCTGTTTACCGCCAGGGAATTTATAAAGTGAAAGCCGTGGATACCACTGCGGCGGGAGATACGTTTACCGGATATTTTCTTTCTTCCCTGATAGGCAAAATGCCGGTACCAGAAGGCCTGAAGCTGGCGGCAAAGGCCTCCGCCATTGCGGTTTCCAGACCGGGAGCCACAGCGTCGATTCCGCTGAGAAAAGAAGTAATGGATTTTATACCTGAATGATAACAGAAACGGGCGCAGGAGAGAAGTATACTTTCTTGCGCCCATACCATTTGTAGTGTATAATATTGTCGTAAAACACTGAAATTACACGGTTTGGAGCGTATTGCCCCTTGTACACCGATGCTAATGTAACTTAAAGGATAACAGGGTGAACCATATTGAAGAAAAAAATAGAACAATTACTGAGCGGAAAATTCAGATATGAGCAGCCTCAGCTTCTTTTTTCACAGGAGAAGATTACAGTCGTGCTGGAAGCGGGACAGACAGTGCGCGGAGAGCTGTATCTGGGAACAGAGGACAATGAGAAGATCCAGGGGTATATCACTTCGTCCAGCCGTAGATTTGTCCCCGGAAACAGCAGATTTTCCGGGACTACGATCCGCCTTCCCTATGGCGTGGACGGCACAGGAATGGAACCGGGAGAAGAATGTACCGGATGGATGTGCGTGACTTCCAATGCGGGGGAGTACAAAATTCCTTTTGCGATACAGGCAAAGAAGGATCAGATCCACAGTTCCCGGGGAGAGATCAAGAATATGGAAGCCTTCCGTGAGATCGCGAAACGCGATTTCCGGGAAGCGTATCGCCTTTTTACCGATAAATCTTTTCCGGTGGTAATGGCGCAGGCAGAAAACCGCGACAAAGCTCTGTACGCGGGCCTGTCCAGACAGCCGGTTACCTACCAGCATCTGGAAGAATTCTTCGTAGGGCTGAAACAAAAAGACCCGGTGGAGATATCCCTGAAGACGGCAGAGGCGGAATACTACGAACTTGACGAGTCTGTTCAGGAAGAGCTCGAGATCCGCAGAAGCGGATGGGGACATCTGAGACTGGATGTGGAGACCAGGGGCGGTTTTCTGGAAACAGAACGCCATATGCTCACAGAGGACGAGTTCATCGGCAGTACCTGCCGTATTGAATATGTGATCCATGCGGACCGGCTGAAAGACGGCATCCAGAGAGGCGAGATCATTGTGAGAAGCCCCTATCAGGAACTTGTTTTTCCGGTGACGGCGTCCAGAGGCGCCAATGTGCGGGCGGATCTGCGCGCCGCAGAAAAGAAGGCGCGCCTTTCCCTGATAAAGGATTATATAGACTATAAAGAAGGACGCCTGGATTTCCAGGATTATGCGGGAAGCGCCCATTTTATCCTGAACCAGCTGCGGGAATCCGGTTCCCTGTATCCGGAGTACCAGATGTACGAGGCCTATGTGGAACACCTTGAGGGACGGGACGAGGAAGCGCTGGAGATTCTGAAGTCCTATCAGGATAAGGAGTTCACCCGCGACGAGATGGAACTGGCGGGGATCTATCTGTATCTCTGTACGCTGACCGGACTGTATGAGGACCGTTCCCAGGCGCTCTGGAAAATCCAGAATTTTTATATGCAGAAGGAGGACAGTCTGCAGCTTCTGTGGATACTCCTTCATATGGACGCCTACTACAAAAATACGCCTTCCATGGGGATCTTCATGATGGAGGAGCTCTTTGAGAAGGGATGCGCCAGCCCGCTATTGTACATGAAGGCCTGGAAATGGGTGAGCAGAGATATGACGCTTCTGCACCGCCTCAGTTCTTTCTGGATCCAGGTTTTCTGCTACGCGGGCAAGAGGGACCTGCTCACAGAAGAACTTGTGATGCGCATGGCATATCTTTCCGGATATGAGAAGAGTTTCAGCGGGGCTCTTTACCGGGCGATGACGGCGGGATATGAGAAATTTCCCTCGGACGATGTGCTGGAGGCGATCTGCAAGTATGTGATGAAGGGCAACCCCAGGAAGCCGGAATATTTCCGCTGGTTTTCCCTGGCGGTGGAACGGAACCTGCGCATCACAAGACTGTATGAATATTATGTGGAGACCATGGATGTCTCTTATCAGAGAGAACTGCCCAAGCCCCTCCTGATGTATTTTAATTATAATGACAACACACTGGGGGATACGAGGAAAGCTTTCGTCTATGCAAGTGTGATCGCCTGCAGGGACAAGGAACCCCTGATCTATGACAGCTATAAAGAAAGTATTAAAAGCTTCGCCCAGCGGAAACTGAAAGAAGGAAAGATGGATGAGAATTATGCGTCCATTTATCAGGAATTCCTTTTTTCACCGGGAAGCAGGGAAGAGGCCGGGAGACTTGCGGAAATCCTTTTTACTTACCGTCTGTACTGTGACGATCCCAAGATCCGCAGCGTGATCGTCTGCCACAGCCAGATGGAGAAGGAAGAGGTATGGCCCTGCGTACAGGGAGTCGCTTATCCCAGGATCTATACAGACGATGCGGTGATCCTGTTCCAGGATGACAAACAGAGACGCTACGCGTCCACGATACATTATAATCTGAAAAAACTCACGGACGACAGAGAGGCGGCGCTTACCGTGCTGAAACTGGGCGCTGAGGATCCGGGAGTGCTGCTGCATTACTGCAGTGAACATGAGCTGGATTCCGAAAGCCTTGAATATTACCAGAAAATGGCCCAGGCGCCTGCATGCACGGAAGAATCCCGAAGAGAGATCCGCAGGAAGATCCTTGACTATTATGCTGCGCACATCCACGGGGAAGATCTGGACCACTATCTGGAAAAAATGGACTACAGGGAATACGCCCTGGTGGACCGTCCCACGCTTCTGGAAGTACTGATCTCCAGGAGAATGTTCCGTCAGGCGATGGGCCTGGTGGAGGAATTCGGTTACGAAGGCCTGTCCTTAAGCAGCCTTCTCAAACTTACCAGCAGAATGATCCTGAAATCCGATATGGCGGAAGACGAAGAACTCCTGGCGCTGGCGTCCGAGGTTTACCGGAGCGGCAAATATGATGAGGTTATCCTTCATTATCTGATGCAGTACCGCTTCGGGCCTATGGAAGAACTTTTTGCCATCTGGAAGAGCGCCAGAGGCTTTGAGATGGATACTTATGAACTGGAGGAAAGGATCTTAAGCCTTCTGATGTTTACTTCGGATTTCCGCAAGGAGGGCGAGACTGTCCTGGAATCCTATGTGAAGCAGTCCGGCAAGGAACGGATCATCGGAGCTTACCTTACTCAGGTGGCATACGGTATTTTTGTGAAGGAATATCCCATGACGCCTTTCATCCGGGAACGGCTGGAATTCGCGTGGAAACACGGCTGGCCGGTGAACCGCGTATGCAGGCTGGCGCTTCTGAAGGAACTTTCCAGAGAAAAAGAAAGAAGTGAAAAGCATCTGGAAATGGAGCGGGTGATTCTGGAGGAATGTGCAAAAGATCATATGGTGTTCGGATTTTTCCGGAAGCTTCCGCCGGAACTTTTAAGTCCGTATCAGCTTGACGATAAGACGGTTGTGGAATGCCATGCGCATCCCGATTCAAAAGTGACGCTGTATTATTCTATGGATACAGGTGCAGAAGAGAAGACTTATAAGAGCACGCCGGTAAAAGAGGTATATCAGGGAATCTTCGCCAGGACGTTTACACTGTTCTACGGAGAGACGCTCCATTACTATTTCCAGATCGACAGGAACGGCGTCTCCAGGAAGACTGCGGAGAGAGTGCTTACCATGAAGAAGATCGAGGGCGCGCGGGGAAGCAAATATCAGCTCCTGAACCAGCTGATCTCCGCAAGGAAGCTTGACAAGCGTCAGGAGGTTACCGAGGGCCTGAAGAATTACCTTCGCCAGGAACAGTTTGTTAAGGAAATGTTTACCATAGAAAAGGAACATGAGGAATGAATGAAACAAAAGATTTGATCATTGGAATTGATTTCGGGAAAAAATATTCGCAGATCTGTTATTATGACAGAAAAGCGGAGGAACCCCGCTCTGTTCCTGTCAAGGTGGGGAGCAGTCTCTGCGAGACGCCCACCTGCCTCTGCAGAAGGACAGATCAGGACGCATGGTGTATCGGTCTGGAGGCGGAATACTTTGCCAGAGAAAAAGGCGGTTTTCTCATGGAGGATCTTACGGGGATCGCCTGCAGCACCGAACCGGTCCAGGCGGCCGGAGATACGCTGATGCCCTGGGAGATCCTGGCGAGATTTTTTAAGGGAATGCTGAAATTCCTGGGGATCATAGATATAGTCAAAAATACGAAATTCCTGACGGTCACGGTGGAAACCCTTGACGACATCCAGGTGGAGAATCTCCAGAAAGCCTGCAGATTGCTGGGATTCGCAGACGATCAGTTCAGTCTTCTGGACTACGAGGAAAGCTTTTACTATTATGTCCTCACCCAGAAGGTGGAGACATGGAACCGCAGCGTAGGCTGGTACAGTTTTGACCAGGACCGCGTTACTTTCCGCAAGCTTGTGATGAATTCCGGGACCAGGCCTGTTCTGGTGCATCTGGAGGAACCGCAGTCGGCGAAGCTTCGGGAGAAGCCGGAGGAGAGAGACGAGGATTTCTTCAAATTCATTAAAGAAACACTGGGTACGGATCTTTATTCCAGCATCCAGATGAGCGGGGAGGGGTTCGACCAGGAATGGGCGGCGAAATCCGTCAAACTTCTGTGTTTCCAGAAACGCAAGGTGTTCTATGGAAATAATCTTTTTGCCGCAGGCGCCTGCAGTTCGGGAGCGGAGAAGATCATCAGCAGGAATCTGAAGGGATACCGCTATATGAGCCGTTCCCTTGTCCAGACGGATGTGGGCATGGATATGAGAGTGATGGGAGCGCCGGCGTACTATCCGCTGATCGAGGCGGGAAATAACTGGTACGACTGCAAAGCTACCTGCGAACTGATCCTGGACAATACCGAAGAGCTCGTGTTCGTGGTGGGGACCATGGGGGAATCCGAGAAGAAAAGAGTGGCAATGCCCCTTCCGGGCCTGCCGAAACGTCCCAACAAAACAACAAGATTATCGCTGGAACTGAAATATATTTCCCGGAATGAATGTCGGATCACGGTGAAGGATCTGGGCTTCGGAGATATGTTCCCCGGCAGCGGAAAGGTATGGAAAGAAACGGCACAGTGGTAAAGGAGAGAACAGCGTGAGCGGTTATATTTTATGTCAGACAAAGAAAGCGGAGACTCCGTATTATATCGAAAACATCAGCACGAATATCTATTCCCTGGAGGAACTCTGCTATTATTTCTACCATAATCTTTATCTGGTGGATCATTCGATCCTGAACGAAGGCCTTCTGACCTGGATCCAGGATGAGCTGAACCTCCCGAAGCTTGCTTCCAAGCTGAGAGCCAAACTGGGCAAGTTTTCCAGTATAGAAGATTTTCTTTACCCTGTTTTCAAGGAGATCAATTATCTTACCTATGAGGAACTGAAGGGGCTGAACAGCAGAATCCAGAAGCTGGACAAAGAAAGTCCTCTGGTGCGGGAAAAAGAAAAAGGGGACGCCCTGGCGGAAAACGGGATGTATGTCCATGCCATCCGTGCCTACCAGGATCTTCTGAAACGGGAAAATCTGGAGGAAGTCAGAGAAGGGTTCCGGGAAAATGTCTATCATAATCTTGGATGCGCCTACAGTTATCTGTTCCAGATGGAGAAAGCTCTGGAATGTTTCCTGAAGGCTTATGAGGAGCACCACAGCAGATCCGCCCTGAAAACATATCTGCTGGCTTTTCACAGTATCCGTACGCCTATTGAATATGAGAGCAGGGCTGCGGAGCTGGGAGCGGACAGGGAAGTGCTGGACGAGATCCGCAACGCTCTGGCTCATTTCGCCAGACAGCCCCGGGTGCATGTTCATAACCGGAATATCGATAATATGCTGGAGAGGTTCACAAGGGAATATCACAGGAGCACGGGATCATAATAAGAGAGAAATATCATCAGACGAATGCCGGAAAAAATCAGGCATCTGCCGGAGGATTCTGTAAAACTCAGATAAAACAGTGGACGAAACGGCTTTAATCTGGTAAACTAGAACTATATTCGGGGGTTAAAAGAGGGCTCCCAGAAAAGGTTAGGAGGAATCTATCATGTTAGTAAACGCTTCAGAAATGCTGAAAAAGGCAAAAGCAGGACATTATGCAGTAGGACAGTTCAACATCAATAACCTTGAGTGGACCAAGGCGATCCTGCTGACAGCACAGGAAAATAATTCTCCGGTTATCCTTGGCGTATCCGAGGGAGCCGGCAAGTATATGGCTGGATACAAGACAGTCGTAGGTATGGTTAAGGGTATGATTGAAGAGCTGAACATCACTGTTCCGGTTGCCCTTCATCTTGACCACGGCAGCTATGAAGGATGCCTGAAATGCGTAGAGGCAGGCTTTACCTCCATCATGTTCGACGGTTCTCATTATCCCATCGAAGAGAACGTTGCCAAGACGAAAGAACTGGTTAAGATCTGCGCAGAGAACAATATGTCTCTGGAAGCTGAGGTTGGTTCCATCGGCGGCGAGGAAGACGGCGTGATCGGTATGGGCGAGTGCGCGGATCCCAAGGAATGCAAGATGGTAGCTGATCTGGGAATCGATTTCCTGGCAGCAGGTATCGGCAACATCCATGGTAAATATCCGGCTAACTGGCAGGGACTGAGCTTCGAGACTCTGGACGCGATCCAGCAGCTGACAGGCGATATGCCTCTGGTACTTCACGGCGGCACAGGAATCCCGGCAGACATGATCAAGAAAGCGATCAGCCTGGGCGTTTCCAAGATCAACGTAAATACAGAGTGCCAGCTTTCTTTCGCGGAAGCTACACGTAAATATATCGAAGAAGGCAAGGATCAGCAGGGCAAGGGCTACGACCCGCGTAAACTTCTGGCTCCCGGCTTCGAAGCGATCAAAGCCACAGTGAAAGAGAAAATGGAACTCTTCGGTTCTGTAAATAAAGCCTGAGGAAGAGCAGGCCTGCGGTGAAGAAGATCCGGGATGGATCCAGTCCCAGAGATAAAATGGACGGAGCCGACAGGTCCGGAATTGAATGAAATGAACAGGTTCGGCCTGCCGCATTGACGCGGCAGGCCGTGTTTGTTGAAGTTTACTGTACAGGAAGGCATATCCATACAGAAGAAATGAAGAAAACTTTGGGGTTTACTGTACAGACGAGCATATATATACCGAAAAAACACAAGAAATCTTAAAACATACGGTAGCGACAGTATCTTGGAAAAATAGGATGAAGCAGGTGCAGATATGAAAGACCATATGGTGATCATGAATTTTACAGATATATATAAGGCGCAGGAATTCTGGCGGGACGAAGATCCTGCATGGGCAGAGCTGACTCAGCTCACAGGCTGCAGCTGCTACTGTGATGAGGAGGCGGCGAAAGTCCTCCGGCAGGAGATCGGGAAATTTCCTGTGAAAGGTATTCATTTCCTGGATTCCGGCAATTATCATTATATGAGCCTTCTTTGGATGGAAAAAATCGACAGGCCTTTCCGCCTGATCCTTTTTGATAATCATACGGATATGCAGCCGCCTGCTTTCGGCGGACTTCTTTCCTGCGGGGGATGGGCGGCGGAGGCTCTGGAAAAACTTCCTCATTTACAGGAGGTGATCCTCATAGGCCCGGATCAGGAAGCGTTCGATCAAGTGGATCCGGAAGCGCAAAAACAGGTGAGATTTCTTTCCCGGGAGAAACTGAGAGAGGGGCAAGAGCGGGAAATCAGGCGCTTCATTGAGGAACTTCCAACGGATCTTCCTTATTATCTGTCTGTAGATAAAGATGTTCTGAGACCAGGAGACGCTTCCACATCCTGGAGCCAGGGCGATATGAAACTGGAGGAACTTCTGGAATATCTGGAGCTGATTTTCCGGAATCAGGTCGTGCTGGGAATGGACGTCTGCGGGGAATGCGATCCGGATTCCGTTATGGACGGAAGATGTAACGATGCGGCAAACAGAAAACTGCTGAAACTGTCAGAAAGATACTGATAATAAGAGGATATGTAATGAAAAATGAATTGTTTCAAATCGGTCCGTTTACTGTATACGGATACGGTCTGATGATCGCCGTGGGCGTGATGGCGGCGTGGATCACAGCGGAATACCGGGCAAAAAAAATGAAAATGCAGTACGAGCATATTTTTTACCTGGTCATCTGGTGCCTGGTGGGAGGGATGCTCTGTTCCAAACTGCTTTTCTGGATCACGGAATGGAAAGAGGTTGTGCGAAATCCCGGATTCATGCTGGATACTATCGGCGACGGATTTGTGGTATATGGAGGAATCATCGGCGGTGTTCTGGCGGGATGGCTGTACTGCAGGATAAAGAAACTGAACTTCCTGGCATATTTTGATCTTGTGATCCCATCCGTGGCTCTTGCTCAGGGCTTCGGCAGGATCGGCTGTCTGCTGGCCGGGTGCTGTTACGGAAGAGAAACGGACAGCGCGTTTTCCATCACGTTTCATGATTCAGAGTTTGCGCCCAACAACGTGGCTCTGGTTCCCACGCAGATTTATTCCAGTGTGCTGGATTTTCTTAATTTTGCCGTGCTTCTGGCGATCGCAAAGAGAAAAAAAACAGACGGCCAGGTGGGAGCGTGCTATTTGATCTTCTACAGCGCCGGACGTTTTATCCTGGAGTTTTTCCGCGGAGATCTTGTCCGGGGAAGCGTTGGGAATCTTTCCACGTCCCAGTTCATCAGTATCTTTACTTTCGCGGCGGGAATTATTCTGCTGATGCGGTGCGGGAGAAGCCGGCAAAGTAAGAAACGGTAATATCTGAATGGAAACAGGCAGGATAAAAAATGGTAATATCCGGACAGAAGCAGAAAATATTTCCTGTTTTTCAGACATAGAATATATCAATTCTGCGCGGTGGTGAATATTTTATGCTGAGAAGTGAAGATTACGGATTTGCCAAAGGAGAAGAAAACACCGGGGTCATGTCAGAGCAGGCGGGACCGGAGACCATGCCTGAGATCAGCAGAAACCGGGAATTATCAGATGCAGAAATACAGGAGAGATCAGAGAACATGATGCTTCGGGAAGAATCTGCCATCTCTCCTGCTCAGGATCAGAATTACAGAAATTACATTGTGAGATACAGCCAGAACATATACGGTTCCGCAGATTATGAATCAGACAGGACCTTTCAGATCATCAACGAGCGGTTCGGGATTATCTATACGCCTGCAGAGCAGACGTCGCCGGAGTTTAACAGCTATACATACTCCTCCGTTCCGAAATGCTATACATACATGGATCTGGGAGGTCTTTCTGCGTCCGGGATCAATCGGCTCCATGAACATCCCTATCTGCAGCTCAGAGGAAAAGGAACGCTGGTAGCGGTGATCGATTCCGGGATCGATTATCGTCATCCGGCGTTTCGAAACGGGAATCAGAGCAAAATTCTCGGCATCTGGGATCAGAGCCTTCCGGGAGACAGATCGGACAAAGTGCCTTTCGGGCGCTTTTTTTCGGGAGAAGAGATCAACCGGGCTCTGGAAACTGAAAATTCCCTGAATATTGTGCCGTCTGTGGATACCAACGGCCACGGAACCAGCCTGGCGGCCACAGCCGCGGGAAACAGCATGCCGGAAGAGGAGTTCTCCGGGGCGGCGCCGGAGGCGGATCTCCTCATCGTGAAACTGAAGCCGGCTAAGGAATATTTGAGGGAACTTTATCTGATATCGCCAAAAGCGGAAGTCTTCCAGGAAGACGATATCATGCTGGGAATTTCATTCGCCGTAAAATTTGCCACGGAAAACAGGATGCCGCTCTCTGTCTGTCTGGGACTGGGAAGCAGCCAGGGGTCCCACAGAGGCGAAAGTCCTCTCTGCCAGCTGATCGACAGCACTTCTAACCTCAGTCAGAACGCCGTATCCGCAGCGGCGGGAAACGAAGGACTCTCCAGGCATCATTATACGGAGACGCTGGACTCTTCCCGGATCGCAGACGAAATTGAACTCAGAGTGGGAGGAGCGGAAAGTGAAAACGGATTTTCCATGGAATTCTGGGGAGATTCCCCGGAGCTATACAGCCTGTCGGTGGAATCTCCCACAGGAGAGAAACTGGAGGTGAGCACGGCTCTGAAATACGGAACCCAGGAGCTTTCGTTTGTGTTCGTGGAGACGAAAGTACAGGTGAATTATGTGCCTATAGAACGGAATTCCGGAAACACACTGGTATTTTTCCGCTTTCTCCACCCGGCAGAGGGAATCTGGAAACTGGAAGTAAACGGAAAAACAAACAGCGAGGCCAGATTCCATCTCTGGCTTCCGGTGCGTGGAATGATTTCCGATGAGACGTACTTCCTGAAACCGTCTCCGGAGTGTACGGTCACATCTCCGGGAGACGCCGTGGACGCAATGACAGTGACCGCCTACAAGCAGAAAGACGGAAGCCTGTACACCCGGGCCGGGCGGGGATATACTGCCGGAGGCCAGGTGAAACCGGATTTTGCCGCTCCGGGAGTAGAGGTAACGAAGGCCCTTGCGGGGCTGGCGGGAGGATATGGAGAAGTTTCCGGGACCAGCCTGGCCGCGGCGCAGACGGCGGGAATCGCGGCGCTTTTATTCGAATGGGCGGTGATCCGGGGAAATGAGCCGTATTTTTCCGGAAACAGTGTGAGAAATTATTTAAGGAGAGGGGCTGTGAGAGAAGAGGATCGTCAGTATCCTAACAGGGAGTGGGGATACGGGAAGGTGAATATTTATCATACATTTGAACTGCTGACATAAGCCGGCAAAGACAGCGGCGTCAGTATACAGAGTCTGGGCGCGCCGCCCTGCGTAACTGTAAAAACGTACAAAAACGGAATGGGAAATTCAGTAATTGTGCATACAAAAAAAATCAGGCAGCCTAATTGTTTTTATATGCGCGGTTTGTTATACTGTTATTATTATAAAGACGGCGGTAAAGACCAGCCGGATATTATGCCGTATAAACAGGGATATTAACCATAAATATAGTGTAGTAGGAGGTTGCCATGAAAAAAGGCAGTATTTTTGAACTGAACGGAATCCCCCGTCTGCAGGAAGCCTGTCCGTTGGCGCTGCAGCATGTAGTGGCCATGATCGTAGGATGCGTGACTCCGGCGATCATTGTAGCGGGAGCGGTAGGAGGAGGCGGCCTGAATGCCAGGGACAGAGTGATCCTGATCCAGGCTTCCCTTGTGATGTCGGCCATCTCCACACTGATCCAGCTCTTTCCCATAGGAAAAAAAGGCGGGTTTGCCATCGGTTCCGGACTTCCCATGATCATGGGTGTCAGCTTCGCCTACGTACCCAGTATGCAGGCCATAGCTGAAGGATATGGAGTTGCGGCGATTTTCGGAGCCCAGATCGTTGGCGGAATCGTAGCGCTTGTAATGGGGCTTCTTGTCCGGCAGATCCGGGTGTTCTTCCCGCCGCTGATCACGGGAACGGTAGTATTTACCATTGGTCTTTCTCTGTATCCCACCGCTATAAATTATATGGCAGGAGGAACAGGAAGCAAGGACTACGGTTCCTGGCAGAACTGGCTGGTGGCGTTTTTTACCCTGGCGGTTGTGACGGCTCTGAACCATTTCGGCAAAGGAATCTTCAAGCTGGCGTCCATCCTGATCGGAATCATTGCCGGATATATTGTTTCTATACCGTTCGGTATGGTGAACCTTTCCAGTGTAGGGGAGGCGGGCGTTTTTCAGCTTCCGCAGTTCATGCATTTCGGAGTGGAATTTGAGATATCCTCCTGCGTGGCTATCGGAATCCTTTTTGCCATCAATTCCGTACAGGCTATCGGCGATTATTCCGCCACTACCATAGGCGCCATGAACCGCACGCCCCGTGATGAAGAACTGCAGAACGGTATTGTCGGTTACGGTATTACCAATATACTGAGCGCTCTGTTTGGCTGCCTGCCCACGGCTACATACAGTCAGAACGTGGGTATCGTCACTACCACGAAGGTGATCAACCGCTGCGTTCTGGGACTGGCGGCAGTGATCCTGGCAGTGGCCGGTATTGTACCGAAGTTTTCCGCCCTTCTGACAACCATTCCCCAGTGCGTGCTGGGCGGGGCCACTGTTTCTGTGTTCGCGTCCATCGCCATGACAGGTATGAAACTGGTGGCGTCCGCGGAGATGGATTACCGTAATTCCTCCATCGTAGGACTGGCGGCGGCTCTGGGTATGGGAGTTTCACAGGCGACAGAGGCGCTTTCTACCTTCCCCGACTGGGTGACGACAATCTTCGGAAAATCTCCGGTAGTGCTGGCGACCATTATCGCGGTACTTCTGAATATCGTCCTTCCCAAAACAAGAGTGGAGAAAAAAGAGGAAAAAAAACGGGATCTTGAGATCGAAAAAGATCTGAGAAGAGTGCATGGGGAGAAATGAGTAAAAATCAGAGAGTAAAAATCGGAGAAGCTGATTCAAAAACAGCTGTCTCCGATTTTTTATGCAACAGGAACTTTGTTTCAAACGATATTAGCATCAGTGTACACTGACGCTATTTTCTGTAAACAAACACCGGCAGTCCGTCTTCGCCCAGAGGAACGTCCACGCGGCCCTGTACCAGAGGAAACACGTACTGCAGGAATTTCTCCGACACATCGGATCCATTGTTGATGATCCAGTCGGCGGGAACCGTTTTCTCCTCATTGCAGATAGCGTTGACGTCTTCCAGTCCGCATTCCATGCGGCGAGCGCCGTCCGCTTCCACGCGGCGGATGAAGGAAACCATCTTGCCGGTAGCGCCTTTAAGCGCGGCCTGAACGCCGAATCTGCCGGCGGCAACCGCTTCCTGCTGATCGGCGGCGGAGATGAGAGAGGCGCTGCAGCGCTGGCTGACATTCAGTTCTACAGAGCGGGCTTTCACACCCAGACGTTCGCGGACAAGATTTTCGAGATATTTGCCGCAGCCGGCCAGCATCTTGTGGCCGAAAGTGTCGGTGCCCACAGAGGAATCATACTCGCAGATAAAAGTTCCGTCCGCGTCATGGATACCCTCAGAAACACACACAACCACGCAGCAGTCCTTTTCCAGGGCTTTTTCGATATCCTTCAGGAAGTCCTCCGTGTTGAAATCGCTTTCCGGAAGATATATGTAGCGGGGATTATCGTCCTTATATTTACGGGCAAGGACTCCGGCAGCGGTAAGCCATCCGGCGTGGCGTCCCATGATCTCCACGATGGTGACGGATTTCTTCTCATACACAGAAGCGTCAAGAACAATCTCTCTTACAGTGGAGGCCACATACTTGGCTGCGCTTCCATAGCCGGGAGTATGGTCTGTGTTTACAAGATCGTTGTCAATGGTCTTGGGCTCGCCGATGACACGGACAGGGCTGTTGATCTGCGCGGCATAGCGGGAAAGCTTGCTCACGGTATCCATAGAATCATTGCCGCCGATATAGAAAAACCAACCGATATTCAGCTTCTCAAACTTCTCAAAAAGAAGAGGATAAACGGGATCCTCCAAAGATTCCGGCAGCTTGTAGCGGCAGGAGCCAAGATAAGCGCCGGGTGTATGCTTCAAGTATTCCAGCTGCTCACCGGGGAGAGCTTCACGGAAATTCAGGATGCGGTCTTCCAGAAAACCCTCGATCCCATTTACCATACCGTAAACTTCGCCGATTTCATCAGAATGAGCCAGCCCCTCGGAAACAACTCCGTAAAGGCTGCTGTTGATCACTGCAGTAGGACCGCCGGACTGGCCGACGATAAGATTCTTCTTTGCCATGGTACACCTCCGTTGGGGATAATAGTTACCTATATTCTAACATGGAGAAAGAGCGGTTGACAAACAATTATTGGAAATATTTATTTGAGATAAATCAATACGGAGAATTTTATGGGTATAATTGCATCTTTACACTTTCGGAATGGTGTGCTAGAATTGGGGTGATTTAGAATTAGATAAGTTATAAATAAAAAAGGAAATTGATATGAAGGAGAAGTACAGAAATCTGTGGATATCGGCAAAGACCACGGCGTATTCCTCAATAACGGGGAGGACTGTGTGAGAAGGAACTGGATTTGACTGCCACGCTGGACGCGGAAGTGGCTTATAGCAATGCAGATTTTGTAGTAATTACTGAACCGACCAACTATGACAGCAAGAAGAATTTCTTTGATACCAGTGCGGTTGAAGTCGTAATCAAGCTGGTGATCCAGTACAACCCAGAAGCAATTATGGTAATCAAGAGCACGATTCCAGTTGGGTATACCGCAAGTATTCGAGAGAAATTCCACTGTGACAACATCATCTTCAGCCCTGAATTCTTAAGAGAGTCTAAGGCATTATACGATAATGTCTGCGCTAATGAATGCAGGCATTAGGGATATTCTGATTATTTCCACACCGCAAGATACACCACGTTTTCAGGACTTGCTTGGCGATGGGCATCAATTTGGTATGAATTTGACTTACGCTGTTCAGCCTTCTCCAGATGGTCTGGCAAAGGCATTTATCATCGGTGCAGGCTTTATTCGAGATGACACTGTAGAAATGGTACTTTGTGACAACATCTTCGTAGGTCATGGTTTGAAGAAAAGAGTGAAAGCTGTCGTTGAGAATGCGGAGAATGGTAAGGGAGCTACTGTGTTTGGCTACTATGTGGATGATCCTGCAGCTGGTGTTGATTGGCCACAGTTGGTTGGAAATTATACAGGGTCAGCCAGTCCTAAAGGGTATTGCTTAGAAGGTAGAACAAATTAAAAAATAGGGAGAAAATGGAGATGTCGTTATGAAAAAAATAATGGTTGTTTTTGGTACAAGACCTGAAGCAATAAAAATGTGTCCACTTGTCAATGAGCTGAAGAAACGAGATAGTATCCAGACCGTTGTGTGTGTTACCGCTCAACATAGGCAAATGCTTGATCAAGTTTTGGATACTTTTGGTATAAGTCCAGAATATGATTTAAACATAATGAAAGATCGGCAGACGCTTTTTGACATAACACAAAGTATATTATCAGAAATTAAATGTGTATTAGAAAAAGAACAACCAGATGTTGTTTTGGTGCATGGTGATACGAGTACAACATTTGTAACAGCATTAGCATGTTTTTACATGCAAATTCCTCTTGGGCATGTTGAAGCCGGATTGAGAACGTATGATATTTTTTCTCCATATCCTGAGGAGTTTAATCGTCAGGCAGTGGGTATAGTGAGTAAATATAATTTTGCTCCAACGCAACTCGCGGCGCAAAATCTTCTTAAAGAAGGAAAGGATCCGTCGACTATATACATAACTGGGAATACTGTCATTGATGCGATGCAACATACGGTTACAGAAAATTATTCGCATCCAGAACTTGAATGGGTACAAAACGATAAACTTATTTTTATTACTGCCCATAGGAGGGAAAATTTGGGAGAGCCGGATCAGCGACACGCCCAAGCAGGAGAAAGAGTTTATGACGATTTCCCGCCAACAGGAAATCAAGGCAACTCTATATATCATGCTATTGCAGAAGCGGGA
>NBJMC04201__coassemble_158_pt1 | contig 102772 bp, 105 predicted proteins | sample NBJMC04201__metabat2_high_PE_014 | metagenome-assembled genome bin NBJMC04201 | reverse complement strand
AAATGCTCTAAGTGACTGCTTCACTAACCATGACAAAAACCATGATTAAGAAGTCGCTTAGAGCATACATCTCCTGCGGCCTAACAGTAAATAGATACTGGAGGAGCGTGGGGAAGATGAGGAAGAAACTTCCCATCGGGATTGAAAATTTTGAAGAATTCTCTGCTGAGGATTTTTACTATGTAGATAAAACGCTGTTCATAAAAGAACTCTTCCTTTTTTAGATGCACAGAGAATTTTCTTATGTGAGAACCGTGATGAAAGCCTGGGCGGCTGCGAAGAAGAGATCACCTATTGACAGAGAGCCGGCGCTGTTCGAAGGACTGAAGATAGTACAGAATAAAGAACTGTAAAACAGTATGCAATTTCCGATTGACACTTTCTCTTCCACAGGTCTATACTTCAGTTACAAATATTAAGCGGCAGGCCGTTATTTTGCCGGTCTTGCCGGATGGAAAAGGAGGAATCGTAATGGCAGTAATGGATGGCTGCGAGAGCCAGAGAAGAACAGCGGTGCTTGAGGACAGAATCTGTCCGAAATGCGGCAAGGAAGTAGAGGTATTTACCAACGGAGGAAGGATTACCGAACCCACAGAATGTTCCTGCGGATATGTGTTCCAGGCGGAAGAGACAGTTCCTCTGAAGACAGAACCGAAGGAGAAATGATTCCAGACGCGGGAAGACAGCGAAACAGGTGTCTTCGATAGAAGACGCCTGTAAAATCAAGACATGAATAAGATGCCCCCTGCATATAAATATAACAATACATGGGATTGTGTGAATATATGCAAGGGGGCATTTTTATGGAGAATTTTCAGGTATACCGTGATATTCAGGCACGAACAGGCGGTGACATATACATAGGCGTTGTTGGTCCGGTCCGTACAGGAAAGTCTACGTTTGTGAGGCGTTTTATGGAGCTTGTGGCGCTTCCGGGAATGGATCCGAAAGATCAGGCGGAGGTGAGAGACGCGCTTCCTTTAAGCGGATCCGGGAAGATTATCACCACAGTGGAACCGAAGTTCATACCAAAAGAGGCTGTTTCTGTGAAACTGGGCGAGGATCAGGCTGTCCGGGTGAAACTTATCGACTGTGTCGGCTTTCTGGTGAAGGATGCCGCGGGCCATGTGGAAGACGGACGGGAACGTATGGTAAAAACGCCCTGGTCGGATAACGCCATTCCTTTTCATGAAGCTGCCGGTATCGGTACGGGCAAGGTGATCCGGGAACACTCCACCATCGGTCTTGTGGTCACTACGGACGGGAGTTTCGGTGAATTGCCAAGAGAGAATTTTCTGGAGGCCGAGGAGAGGACCGTGGCGGAACTGAAGAAGCAGGGAAAGCCTTTTCTGATCCTTTTGAATTCACAGTTTCCCCATAAGGATGAGACACAGCGTCTGGCGGAGAAAATCCGGAATAAATACGGGGTTTCTGTAGTGCCGGTAAGCTGCGAGCAGCTCCGCAAAGAGGATATCACACGGATTCTGGAGCAGGTTCTTTATGAGTTTCCGGTAAGCGAGATCCGGTTCTATATTCCCAAGTGGGTGGAGATGCTTCCGGCCGATCATGAGCTGAAAAGCCAGATCATTGGACGGATCCGGGAGCTTATGAAGACTCTGGTCCATATTAAAGACGTAACGAAGGAAGCGGTGAAGATCGATGGTCCCTATGTGCAGGATACGCTTCTGGATGAAGTGAATCTTTCCGACGGAGTAGTACGTGTGAGGCTGCAGATCCGGGATGAGTACTATTATCAGATATTAAGCGAACTCTGTGGCGTTCCCATGGAGAGCGAATATGATCTGATCCATACGATGAAAGAACTGGCGCAGATCAGAGAAGAGTATGTAAAAGTAAAGCCTGCGCTGGAATCGGTAAAGGGAAGCGGATATGGCGTCGTTGTGCCGGAACTGGAAGAGATTCAGATTGAGGATCCTTCCGTGATACGTCAGGGGAATAAGTTCGGTGTGAAGATCCGTTCAAAGAGCCCTTCCGTCCACATGATCAAGGCAAATATCGAGACGGAGATCGCGCCCATCGTGGGAACGGAGCAGCAGGCGGAAGACCTGATCCGGTATATCCAGGAAAGCGGGGACAGAGGAGAGAGTATCTGGGAGACCAATATCTTCGGCAAGTCTATTGAACAGCTTGTGCAGGACGGGATCAGAAACAAGATTGCAGCCATCGGAGAGGAAAGCCAGGCGAAGCTGCAGGATACCATGCAGAAGATCGTCAACGATACCCGGGGCGGCCTGGTATGTATTATTATCTGAAAAAGAATTCTTACAATTAAAACATATATCTGTGTACAGGGTAGAACCTGCCATAAGCTGGAAAAAGTGTTCCTCTGTACACGGATCTGGTTTTATTTGCATACTTCATAAATGTTTTTCTATAATTGACTTATCGCATAATTCATTTTATAATGTAGAAAAATGTAATTTGGAGTTGAGCGTATGTATAAGAAATCACCGCAGGGGTGGCTGAAGCATTGGGATTTTATCCTGCTGGATATTATCGTTCTTCAGGCAGCCTTTATTATTGCTTATTTCCTGCGGATGGGTTCCGGAAACCCATATGAGAATTTTCTATATAGAAGTGAGGCTGTTGTTTTTATACTCTGCCAGATTGCCATGTTCTTTTTTGGACAGCCGTACCAGGCAATTTTAAAACGTGGTCTTTATGCTGAATTTACCAGAACTTTAAAGCATGTCTGCCTCGTAATGCTTCTGGCGGTGTCGTATCTGTTTATTACACAGCAATCTGCATCCTATTCCAGGATGATGTTGGTTACAACGGCTGTTTTGTACTTCTTTTTAGACTATTTTGCCCGAGTGCTGCGTAAGTGGTGGGTGCTGAGAAAAAACAGCTATGCGGATAAACGTTCCATGGTGCTTGTGGCGTCTTTGGATGATGTCACAGACACATTACATAAACTTATGAGTTCACCTGTTCAGGAATTTACGGTTACGGCAATTGCTCTGCTGGATACGGATCTGACAGGTGAGACTATAGAGAACATTCCTGTGGTGGGCGATGTCAACACTGTTAAAGAGTATCTCTGCCATGAGTGGGTTGACGAGGTGTTTGTTAAGCTGAACAGCGAGGATTCTTATCCCAGTAAACTGATTGACGATCTTGTTGTTATGGGGCTTACTGTACATCTTAGTCTGGATATCATGGAACGCCCATTAAGCGGTAAAAAGTATATAGAACGGATCGGAGATTTTACTGTTTTAACATCCAGCGTTAATATGACTTCTCTGAAGCAGATGTTTTATAAGCGGGTGATGGACATTATGGGCGGTATCGTAGGATGTCTGATCACGCTCCTTCTGATCATTATTATCGGTCCTGTGATCTATCTGAAATCGCCCGGCCCGATCTTCTTTTCCCAGGTCCGCATCGGTCTGAACGGAAAGAAGTTCAAGATTTACAAATTCCGCAGTATGTACATGGACGCGGAGGAGCGCAAGGCGGAACTGATGAAGGATAATAAGATGGACGGTTTCATGTTCAAGCTGGATTATGATCCACGTATCATCGGAAGCGAGAAAACCGGCAAAGACGGCAAGCCCAAAGGGATCGGCAATTTTATCCGCAGGACTTCGCTTGACGAATTTCCTCAGTTCTGGAATGTGCTGAAGGGCGATATGAGCCTTGTAGGAACAAGACCGCCCACAGTGGATGAATGGGAACAGTATGAGCTTCATCACAGGATCCGTATGGCCACCAAGCCGGGAATCACAGGTATGTGGCAGGTAAGCGGCAGGAGCGATATTACCGATTTCGAAGAAGTTGTCCGGCTGGATGCGGAGTACATAGAGAACTGGACGATTGGTCTTGACATCAAGATTCTTCTGAAAACCGTTCTTACTGTGTTGAAAAATGACGGCGCGGTATAGGATAATATGTTGTCTTTCAAAAGCAGGCTGTTTTTTCAGTCTGCTTTATTTTTGGTTCGGTGATACGAAACAGATGGGTCGGAGAACTGTGCAGTCCGGCGTATAAAATCTCTATAATCAGATTGTGAAGCAATTTTACACAATCTGAGAAAAGGAGAGAAATGTTATGAAATCACTGGAAGTTACGGTCCGCCAGGTCAGTATGGAATGGCTCGGCATGAAGAAACTTGTGGTAAAGCAGTCTACTTACGCGAAGTATGAATCGATTGTGGGAAATCACATCGCAGAATGTTTGGGAGATATTCCCCTCTGCAGAGTGAACTCTGCCATGATCAATGCCTTTGCCGCGGAAAAAATGGGAATACAGTCGGACAGCCGCAGGGGAAACTGTGAGAAAGGCGTTATGTGCGCTAAGACGGTGCGGGATATCTGTACAATCCTGAAGTCTATCATCCGATACGGAGAGAATGAATATCATCTGCAGAATCTGGTGGGAAATACAGTGCTTCCCCGGGCGAAAGCGACAGAGAAAGAAATACTGAATGTAAACGAGGTGAGAAAGTTCGAGAGATATCTTCGGGAGAACCAGGATGTTCCCCGGTGCGCAGGGCTTCTTTTGTGTCTCTATACAGGGATGCGGCTGGGCGAGATCTGCGCACTGAAATGGACGGATATCGATCTGAAAACCCGCACGCTGTGTATTTCGCATACAGCCCAGAGGATCGCGGCCGCGGCGGGAGAGGGTCTGCCCCGTACCGTGGTGATCACGGATTTTCCCAAAACAGACGCCTCGAAGCGTGTGATCCCCATTCCGGATACTGTGTTTCCGCTAATTCGGAGTAGATTCCCGGGATTGGGGAAGGATTTTTATTTTCTGACGAATTCGCCCCGCCTGATCGAACCCAGGAATTACCAGTATTTTTTTGAAAAAGTGCTGGAACGGGCGGAGGTGCGCAGGGTGAATTTTCATATTCTCCGCCACACCTTTGCCTCCAGATGTGTGGAGGCGGGTATGGACGTTAAAACATTAAGCGAGATCCTCGGACATTCCAGCACCGGGATCACGCTGAATTATTATGTGCATTCCTCCATGGAATCCAAGAAGAAGCAGCTCAACCGGCTCAGGTTCGGCCGCTAAGTTTATCTTTTATGCAGTTCCATCCACTGCCGGATGTACCGGATCTGTTCTTCGTCAGAGACAGCCTGGGACGCAGGATCGTTTCCGGCCGCGAGACAACAGAACAGCACGAAGGACTGAAGCAGAAAGAACAGTAATAGAAACAGGATCATGTAAAGGCCTCCTTTTTCTGTTGATATCTTTCATTATTGGCAGTTCTGTGTTTTTTATGCAGAAAGATGTAATTCGCAAAGAAATCTTCTCCGGAATACATTAAAATAAAACCTCTTTTTCTGGAGTATATTCATGGAATACTTGTCTTATACCGGAAAAGGCGTGGGAGTCGCTGTTCTTGACACAGGGATCTTTCCTCACATGGATTTCAGGAACAGGATTCACGCCTTTGCTGATTTTGTCGCATATAAAAGCATGCCTTATGACGATAACGGCCACGGCACCCATGTGGCCGGAATACTGGCGGGAGACGGGACGGCTTCCATGGGGAAGTATAAGGGAGTGGCTCCCGGATGCGGTCTGACGGCGCTGAAGGTTCTTGACCGTTTCGGTAACGGGAGCAGGGAGCAGGTGCTCAGGGCTTTCCGCTGGATTCTGGATCACCGGGAGCAGTACCGCATCCGTATTGTAAATATTTCCGTGGGGACTACCTGCCGTTCGGTAAGCGATCAGGATGTACTTATACAGGGAGTGGAAAAGCTCTGGGACGAAGGGCTTGTCGTGGTAGCCGCCGCGGGCAACCAGGGGCCGAAACCGGGAAGCGTTACAGCTCCGGGAAGCAGCAGGAAGGTGATCACGGTAGGTTCCAGCGACATGCTGACCGGAAGGGCTGCGGTATCCGGCTGCGGTCCTACGGCGGAATGTGTCTGTAAACCGGATCTGGTGGCTCCGGGAAATCATATTGTTTCCTGTGCGCCCGGAACTGCCAATACCTACGGCGTGAAAAGCGGAACCTCCATGTCCACGCCGCTGGTCTCAGGAGCGATTGCTCTTATGTTGGAAAAAGATCCTCTTCTTACCAATGTGGAGATCAAGATGCTGCTCAGAGAGAGTACGGATGATATGGGCCTTCCCCGTAACCGGCAGGGGTGGGGGAAGTTTAATTTTCATAAGTTTATGAGTCTTTAGCCGCATTTATGACAAAGAAAGGGTTGCGCCATTGACTGGAACTCTTTTTTAGATTACAATAATGAAGTGCAGAATTTCAGACACACGCTGTCTGAAACAGGATGCCGTATATTTATGTGTATGAGTTTTGATGATTTTACAGAGAGGAGAAGATATACATGGAAAAAATTCAGATGACCACGCCCCTTGTGGAGATGGATGGAGACGAGATGACAAGAATCCTCTGGAAGATGATCAAAGAGGAACTTCTTCTTCCATATATTGATCTGAATACAGAGTATTATGATCTGGGACTGGAGCACCGCAACGAGACGAACGACCAGGTGACGGTGGACGCCGCCGAGGCGACGAAGAAGTACGGTGTGGCTGTGAAGTGCGCCACCATTACGCCAAATCACGCCCGTATGAAGGAATATGACCTGAAGAAGATGTACAAGAGCCCCAACGGCACCATCCGGGCTATCCTGGATGGCACGGTTTTCCGTACCCCCATTGTTGTGAAGGGAATCGAGCCCTGCGTGCGCAACTGGAAGAAACCCATCACCATTGCCCGTCACGCTTACGGCGATATCTATAAGAATACGGAATTCCATGCGGAGAAACCCGGTAAGGCGGAACTGGTTTATACCACCGAGGACGGAGAGGAGACCCGTTCTCTGATCCATGAGTTTAAGACTCCCGGCGTTGTGATGGGAATGCACAACATGGAAGCTTCTGTGGAGAGTTTTGCCAGAAGCTGCTTCAATTTCGCTCTTGATACGAAGCAGGATCTCTGGTTTGGCGCCAAGGACACCATCTCCAAGACCTATGACGCTAAATTTAAAGAGATTTTCCAGAGAATCTATGAAGAGGAATTCGAGGAGAAGTTCGATAAAGCGGGACTTACTTATTTCTACAGCCTTATCGACGACATCGTTGCCCGCGTGATGAAGGCCGAGGGCGGTTTCATCTGGGCCTGCAAGAATTATGACGGAGATGTGATGAGCGATATGGTATCCTCCGCTTTCGGTTCTCTTGCCATGATGACTTCCGTACTTGTTTCTCCCGACGGATATTACGAGTATGAGGCCGCTCACGGCACTGTGCAGAGACATTATTACCGCTACCTGGAGGGCAAAGAGACGTCTACCAATTCCGTGGCTACGATCTTTGCCTGGACGGGAGCCCTGAGAAAGAGGGGCGAGCTGGACGGCAACGAAGAGCTGAGATCGTTTGCGGATAAGCTGGAGGAAGCGGTTGTCTCCACCATTGAGGACGGAAAGATGACCAAGGATCTTGCCGTGATCACCAGCCTGAAACATCCGAAGGTACTTTCCAGCCTGGAATTCATCAAGGCGGTGAGAGAGACTCTGGACGATCTTCTCGACTGATATTTCTGACGATATTATAAAAGGGAAGCGCCTCACGCGAGGGCTTCCCATTTTTCATACAGTTCCTCCAGTTCTTTCTGGATGGCGTCTTTTTCTCTGCTCAGTTCTGCGCAGCGTCCGGGATCGGTGCAAACTTCCGGAAGAACGAGGGTGCCGTCGATCTCCCGGTCTCTTGTTTCCAGTTCCTCGATACGCTGTTCTGTCTTTTTTAGTTCGTTTTCTTTTTTCCGTTTCAGCGCCTGTTCTTCTTTCTGCTGCTGCCAGGTGAGCTTGCTCTCGGAAACAGCGCCGGCGGAAGGCGTTTCTTTTATGTCTTCCTGTACAGGGGCGTACTTTTCTGTCAGTTCTTCTTTTTTCTCCAGATAGTAGTCGTAATCCCCGATATAATTGACCACCGCCCGGTTGGTGAGATCCAGGATCCTTGTGGCGGTCTGGTTGATAAAGTACCGGTCGTGGGAGACATAGAGCACGGTTCCGGTATAGCTGTTCAGGGCCTCCTCCAGGATCTCCTTGGAGGCGATATCCAGGTGGTTGGTGGGCTCGTCCAGGATCAGGAAGTTGGCTTCGGAAAGCATCAGCTTGGCGAGGGAGACCCGGCCTCTTTCCCCGCCGGAGAGGGAGGAAATTTCCTTGAAAACATCTTCTCCTGTAAACAGGAACGCTGCCAGCATATTGCGGATCTCCGTTTCTGTAAGAGTGGGATAGGCGTCTGAGATCTCCTGGAAGATGGTCTTGTCGCTGTGGAGCACGTGGTGTTCCTGATCGTAGTAGCCGATCTGGACTTTGGTCCCCAGGGTATATCTTCCCTCATCGGGATCCAGAAGGCCGTTGAGGATCTTCAGCATAGTGGTTTTCCCTGTTCCGTTGTTCCCGATCAGCGCGATCCGTTCGCCTCTTTTGATCTGGAAGGATACATTGGAAAAAAGCGGCTGTCCGGGAAAACTTTTCGCCAGGTTTTCCACGGTAAGCACGTCGTTTCCGCTGACTGTCCTGGGTTCCAGGGAGAGGCGCATCTGTGTCTGGATCTCTACAGGTTTCTCGATACGCTGCATCTTGTTCAGCATTTTTTCGCGGCTTTCCGCTCTGCGGATGGACTTTTCCCGGTTGAAGGATTTCAGTTTGACGATCACTGCTTCCTGATGTTTGATCTCTCTCTGCTGGTTCAGATAGGCCTTATACTGGGCGTCTCTTAAGTGCGCTTTCTTCTCCGCGAAGGAAGAGTAGTTCCCGGGGAAGCAGGTAACGTGTCCCGCCTCGATCTCCACAACTTTCGTTACTACCTTGTCCAGAAAGTAACGGTCATGGGATACGATGAATACGGCTCCGGGATAATTCAGAAGGTAATTTTCCAGCCATGCTATGCTCTCCATATCCAGATGGTTGGTGGGCTCGTCCAGAAGAAGAATATCCGGGCGGGAGAGAAGCAGTTTGCCCAGAGCCACCCGGGTCTTCTGTCCTCCGGAGAGGATCCCTACTTTCTGGCTGAAATCTTCTTCGCTGAATCCCAGGCCCTTCAGGACTCCGGTAAGCTCGCTTTTGTACGCGTAGCCGTTTTCCAGTTCGAATTCATGGGTGAGACGGGTATAGGCGTTCATCAGATGATCCAGTTCCTCGCCGTCCGCGTGTTTCATTTCTTTTTCGATTGCGCGCATCCTGTTTTCCATATCCAGGATATACTGTTTGGTGGTGAGAAGCTCTTCGTAGATCGTAAGGTCTCCCTGAATATCCTGGTACTGGGCCAGGTATCCGATCCGGCTGTCCTTCGCAAGGGTTACAGTGCCGGAATCTGAGGGGATCTCCCCCATGATGATCCGAAGGAGCGTGGTCTTGCCAGCTCCGTTGTTGCCAATGAGAGCGGCTTTCTCCCGCTCCTCTATATGAAAAGAGGCGTCGTCCAGGATCACTTTTTCTCCAAAGGCCTTGCTGACGCCCTGACATGATAAGATCATTGATATCCCTCCGGTATTTTATTGTATAAATATACATTACGGGGCGAGACTGCTTTTCACGCCCCGGCATCTTAAGATTATATAGCCGGAAAGGCGGTTTTGTAAAGAAAAAAGGCGAAAAATATCGTTTTGAAAGTTAACTTTAATTGACATCAAAATAACAATTCGCTATAATTATGTAGGAAACTGTAAGGAGGAGCAATGGTGGAGGCAAAACAAATTTCTAAGGCAGTGATCAAACGGCTGCCCCGCTATTATCGATATCTTGGAGAACTGCTGGAGGAGAATGTGGAGAGGATATCTTCCAACGATCTTAGCCGGAAGATGCATGTCACAGCGTCCCAGATCCGCCAGGACCTGAATAATTTCGGCGGATTCGGACAGCAGGGATATGGATATAACGTCAAATTTTTATATACAGAGATCGGCAAGATCCTCGGACTGGACACTGTACATCCCATGATCATCGTGGGAGCCGGAAACCTGGGACAGGCCCTTGCCAATTACAGTGATTTTGAGAAGAGAGGGTTCAAGCTGGCGGGTATTTTTGATATCAACCCTGTTCTGGAGGGGATCTCCGTGAGAGGGATTGAGATCCGGATGATCAGCGAGCTTCCTGAATTTCTTAAGAACAACCATATCGAGATCGCGATCCTGACCCTTCCCAAGAATAAGGCAGGGGAGATGGCGGATATACTGATCAGGAACGGTATCAAGGCGATCTGGAATTTCGCCCATATCGATCTTGACACTCCCGGGGATGTGATCGTGGAGAACGTACATCTTTCCGAGAGCCTGATGAGGCTGTCCTATAATCTCAGCCAGTATCAGCGGGAACAGGATGAAAAAAACAACGCATAAATCGAGACAGGACAGAATGCTGCTTTGCCCCGGAGTCATATATATGGATCGGGACGGGCAGCATTCTTTGATACAGGGAGATATCATATGAGAAGAATCGTTGCCTGCAGAGAAATGAAAGAACTTGACAGAAGGACCATCGAGGAGATGGGAGTCCCTTCCTGTGTGCTGATGGAGAGAGCTGCATTGAAGACGGTGGAGGAGATGGAGGCTGTTTTCGAGAGAGAGAACAGTGAGCAGCACATCCTCTGCGTCTGTGGAAGCGGTAATAACGGAGGAGACGGCGCGGCGATCGCCAGGATCCTTTTTCTCCACGGATACAGAGCGGAGATCTTTCTGGCGGGAAAACAGGAGAAATTCACAGAGGAAACCGCCCGCCAGTTCCATATCGCGCAGAAATATCATGTTCCGGTTGTGATGAACCCGGACTGGAGTGAATATACTACTATAGTAGACGCTGTGTTCGGCGTGGGTCTTGTGCGGCCTGTGGAGGGGCGTTACGCGCAGTTGATCCGCCAGATGAATGAATGTTCCGCATGGAAGGTGGCTGTGGATATTCCCTCCGGAGTGGACGGGGATACGGGAATGGAACTGGGAACAGCCTTCCGGGCTGATCTGACGGTCACCTTCGGATACAGGAAGGCGGGGCTCTGCCTCTATCCCGGCCGTATGCTTGCAGGCAGGACCGTCACGGCGGATATCGGCATCTACGGGGATCCAGAGGAACCGGGAAACCTTCGGTATATGGAGGAAACGGATCTGAAAACGCTTCCGCAAAGAAGGCCGGACGGGAACAAGGGCACCTTCGGCAAAGTGCTCGCCGTGGCAGGAAACCCGGGTATGTGCGGTGCGGCTTATCTGTGCGGCGCTTCGGCTTTTGCCGCCGGAGCAGGGATGGTGAGGATCTTCACTGCAGAAGAGAACAGGATCCCGCTGCAGACCCTTCTGCCGGAGGCGATCGTCACCATTGACGGCAGTGAAGAGGCAGGAGAGAAGGCGTATCAGTGGAGCGATGTGCTGATCCTGGGTCCCGGACTGGGAACAGACAGCAATGCCCGTAAGAAGGCGGAGTGGTTCCTTCGCCGGGCATGGGAAGACAGAAAGCCGGTGATCCTGGACGCGGACGGACTGAATCTTCTTTCGGACAATCCACAGTGGAGGAAATGGCTGGGAACTCATGTGACTCTTACGCCGCACATTGGAGAAATGAGCCGGCTGACGGGAAAAACGGCGCAGGAGATCATAAGCGACAGAGTGGATTCTGCTGTTTCCCTGGCCAGGGAAACAGGCGCAGTCTGTGTGCTGAAAGACGCATGTACGGTTACCGCCGGGCCGGAGGGAAACGCCTGGATCAATTTAAGCGGCAACGCGGGTATGGGTACGGCGGGAAGCGGAGACGTCCTTGCCGGCGTCCTTGCCGGGATGCGGTGTATGTACGCCGGTTCCGTGGATGAGGAAGCGGATCCGGCCAGAGCCGCGGCAATGGGCGTTTTTGTCCACGGGCGCGCGGGAGACCGGGCGGCGGAGAAAAAAGGAATTTACGGAATGAAGGCGGGAGACCTGATCCCGGAAATATCCTTTGTATTACAGGATGGAGGAAACCATGAAAAGGTATGACAGAATAAAAGCAGTGGTGTCTCTGGACGCCATCGCTCATAACTTTGAAGAAATGCACAGGAATATTTCGCCGGAGACAAAGATCGTCGCTGTGATCAAGGCAGACGGATACGGACACGGCGCGCAGGCAATCGCGTCTCTGATCCATGACTACGATTATATCTGGGGATTTGCCGTGGCAACTCCGGAAGAGGCGCTTCAGCTCAGGGAAAGCGGCGTGACGAAACCGGTGCTGATCCTGGGAATTGTGTTTGAAGAATATTTTCCGGAAATGATCGCCGGCGGGATCCGTCTGACTGTTTCAGATTATCCTATGGCGGAGAAGCTGTCCAGGGAGGCGTTGCGTCAGGGGAAGACGGTACATATTCATCTCGGACTGGATACGGGTATGGGACGGATCGGTTTCGCCGATGTTCCGGAAAGCATAGAAGAGATCCGGAAGATCCGGGATCTTCAGAATCTGGAGATAGAGGGAATGTTCACTCATTTCGCCAGGGCGGACGAGACGGACAGAAGCCCCGCCATGGCGCAGCTGGACCGTTATCTCAAGTTTGCCGCCCTTCTGGAGCAGGAGGGAATCCATATCCCCATGAAGCACTGTTCCAACAGCGCGGGCATCATCCGTGTAAAAGAGGCCAATCTGGACGCGGTGAGAGCGGGGATCACCATCTACGGGATCTATCCTTCTTCCGATGTGGAGAGGGATATCGTGAAACTTCAGCCGGCCATGGAGCTGAAAAGCCATATAAGCTTTGTGAAATGGATCGACAAGGGAGACGCGGTGAGCTACGGAGGAACTTTTGTGGCTGAAGGGCCGGTGCGCGTGGCCACGATCCCGGTGGGCTACGCGGACGGTTATCCACGGGGGCTTTCCAACAAAGGCTGGGTTCTGATCCGCGGGAAGAAGGCGCGCATCCTGGGAAGGGTGTGCATGGATCAGTTCATGGCGGACGTGACGGAAATCCCGGATGTGGAGCCGGGAGATGAAGTGACGCTGATCGGAAAGGACGGAGACGAATGTATCACCATGGAGGAATTCGGCGATCTGTCGGGACGTTTTTCCTATGAATTCGCCTGCTGTATCTCCAAAAGAGTTCCGCGGGTGTACTTAAGGGACGGAAAGGAATGGGGAGACCTTAGCGTCAGTGTATAAGGGGCAACACGCTCCAAGCCGCGTGATTTCAGCGATTTTCAGCGTTATCCTTAGTCAGCGTACGTCCTGTACGCTTCCATCGTCTGCCTTGTAAATCGCTGAAATTCCTGCGGTTGGAGTCTATGAGTCGAAAAGGAGATGATTTCTGTCTCTTTAAGGCACTTGATTGACGCGTACAGGACGTACGCGGAATGAAAGTAACGCAGAAGAGACAGAAATCAGCCCTTTATCGACCGTATTGTCCCCTTGTACACTGACGCTACGTTCTTTGAGTGAATGAAAAAAATACGGTAAACGGACGGGGCGGACCGTCCGGCTGTCATATATAAGAACCACGCATGTATACACAGGAGAAATCTGGAAATACTGAATCAGAGAAAACAGAATCGGAGTGTGAATTGTGTGGTAATTAAAAGAGGGGACATATATTATGCAGATCTGAGGCCTGTGATCGGAAGCGAGCAGGGCGGGATCCGTCCGGTGCTGATCATTCAGAACGACGTGGGAAACCGTCACAGCCCCACTGTGATCTGCGCGGCCATCACCTCAAAGATGAACAAGGCGAAGCTGCCTACACATATCGAGATCGATGCGTCGGCATACGGGATCGAGAAGGACTCGGTGATCCTGCTGGAACAGCTGCGCACCATTGACAAAAGGAGACTGAAGGATAAGGTGTGTCATCTGGACCAGAATATGCTGGATAAGGTCAACCATGCGCTGGAAATCAGCCTGGAGCTGAGTTTTTGAAGGGATTCTTGACGAACTGCATGGAAAGTGCTATATTTTATCAGTGATTATGCAGTTGCACACAGAAACCCGCGTTATATTACGGCGGGAGCAATAAACAGGAAGGAATAAGTGAATACCATATGGACGATGGCAGTCGAATGCCCCTTCTGGGGCTTGTCATTCTGGTGGTTCTGATCCTGCTGAACGGTATTTTGTACGGATTTGCCGCGGCGATCAGAGGCCTGAGTGAAAATGAAATCGAGAAAATGTCAGAGGAGGGCGACCGGAAAGCCAGGCTTCTTAAGAAGCTGATCGACGAACCGGAGAGATACATCAACGCCATTCCGCTGATCGTAACAGCTTCGGGAATACTGACCGGCGTATCCCTGATACCGCCACTGGTGGGATTTCTCCACCATTACATAGAGCATTTTCCGGTACTTGTGCCGGTGGCAGTCATCTGTGTGATCTTTCTGGCGGCTTTCGGGATCCTCATGTTCCGGAGGATCGGAACCTACCGGGCCAGGGACTATGCGTTCCGCTATGTTGGCCTGGTCTACGGAGTTGTTACGCTTCTTTATCCGATTACCAGGTTTATCACATGGCTTGCCCGCATTTCCGCGGCGATCTTCGGCGTTTCCGTGAAGGATCAGCAGGAGGCGGTGACGGAGGAAGAGATCATTTCCATGGTAGACGAGGCTCATGAACAGGGCGTCATCGAGAAGAACGAGGCGGAGATGATCCAGAACATCATTTCCTTTACCGATACCAAGGCGGGGGACATTATGACCCACAGGACCAGTGTGGTGGCTTTCGGGCAGGACGAGCTTCTGAAAGATATTGTGGACCGTATGCTGGAGGAGGGAGATTCCCGGTATCCTGTTTACGGCGAGGATATGGACGATATCCTGGGCCTGATCCACTATAAGGATACCCTTAAGTTCAGCACCCAGAATACCTGGGCCAGATATAAGCCTCTGAAAGAGATCCCGGGACTGATCCGCAAGGCGGCTTTTGTACCCGAGACTGGAAGCATCAGTAAGCTTTTTCGTACCATGCAGATGAAGCACGATCACATTGCTGTGGTTGTGGACGAGTACGGACAGACGGCGGGTATCGTTACCATGGAGGATATTCTGGAGGAGATCGTCGGCGAGATCCTCGACGAGTATGATGAGGATGAAGACGTGATCCGCACCCAGAAGGACAACAGCGTGCTGATCGACGGTTTTGCGGAACTGGAGGATGTTGAGGAGGAACTGGGGATCAGTTTCGGCGATGTGGAGATGGAGACTCTGAACGGACTTCTCACGGAGCTTCTGGGGCACATTCCTTCGGACAGCGACCTGGATCAGGAGATCACTGCGTATGGATACCGCTTCAAGATTCTTTCCCTTGGTAACAGAACTATAGGAAAAGTACGGGCGGAAAAAATAAATGAGAAAGACACTAAAGGAGAGAGTGAACAATGTCAGGACATTCAAAATTCGCGAACATAAAGCATAAAAAGGAGAAGAACGATGCCAAGAAGGGTAAGATCTTTACCGTGATCGGACGTGAAATCGTTATGGCTGTCAAGGCGGGTGGTCCGGATCCGAACAATAACAGCAAGCTCCGCGATGTGATCGCCAAGGCGAAGGCCAATAACATGCCCAACGATACGATTGAGAGAGGTATCAAGAAAGCTGCCGGAGCGGATTCCGCGGACAACTACGAGCGCGCCACCTACGAAGGCTACGGCCCCAACGGCGTCGCTATTATCGTAGAGACTCTTACAGACAATAAGAACCGTACCGCCAGCAACGTAAGGAACGCCTTTACCAAGGGTTACGGAAGCATTGGAACCCAGGGCTGCGTTTCCTTCATGTTCGACCAGAAAGGCCAGATCATCATCGACAAGGAAGAGTGTGAGATGGATGCGGACGAGTTGATGATGGCGGCTCTGGACGCAGGTGCGGAGGACTTCTCCGAGGAAGAGGACAGCTATGAAGTGCTTACCTCTCCGGATGATTTCAGCGCTGTGCGGGAAGCTCTGGAAACAGCTGGCGTTCCCATGGTGGAAGCGCAGGTTGCCATGGTTCCACAGACTTATGTGCAGCTCACCGATGAAAAAGATATCAAGAATCTGCAGAAAACCCTTGACCTCCTGGATGACGACGACGACGTCACAGACGTATGGCACAATTGGGAGGAATAATCGAGCCGTAGAGCGAGATTATTCCTCCCCGGATTGACTCGGTCAATCCGTTTCCAAAATTCGAATAATCGAGCCGTAGAGCGAGATTATTCCTCCCCGGATTGACCCGGTCAATCCGTCTCCGAAAGTATAAAATTTATATTTACTGCAAAGAATACCTCCATAATCAGAATGGAGGTATTTTTATGTCCGGAACCAGAAACGAAGAAGAAAAACAGCGTCTCGACAAAGAAGACCAGAAGAACGACCAGATCCGTGAGATGGGGCAGGTGATCCTTGATAAAAACGAAGGGAAGCGCAGAGTAGAGCTTCTGACCATCATCGGCGAGGTGGAAGGTCATGAATCCGCGCCTTCCCAGAGCAAGACAACGAAATACGAGCATGTGCTGCCGAAGCTTGCCCTGGTGGAGGACGACGAGGAGATCGAAGGACTCCTTGTCCTTCTCAACACTGTGGGCGGCGACGTGGAGGCAGGACTTGCCATCGCGGAGATGATCGCTTCTCTCAGTATTCCTACGGTATCCCTTGTGCTGGGCGGCGGCCATTCCATCGGCGTACCCATGGCGGTATCCGCGGATTATTCTTTCGTAGTGCCAAGCGCCACCATGGTGATCCATCCGGTACGCAGCAATGGAACATTCATTGGCGTGGCACAGACCTACCGGAACATGGAAAAGATTCAGGACAGGATCACAGCGTTTATCGCGGGACATTCCCGGATCACCCAGAAACGCCTTGAGGAACTTATGCTGGATACCACGCAGCTGGTCAAAGATGTGGGCACCATGCTGGAGGGAAAAGAGGCTGTAGAGGAAGGTCTGATCGACGAGGTAGGCGGGATCAGAGAGGCTCTTGAGAAGCTTCACAGTATGATCGAGGATAAGAAAAGAGATAAAAACGAAGAAGTCAATAGTTTTTTTAATGATTTTCTTTGAAACGGCTGATTTTTTCTTTGACTGTCCCCTCTTTTGTGGTATAATGCTATAGAATGAGCGGTAATTTTTTCACAAACTGTTCAGAGGCGTGCGCCTGTGAGGAGACTGGACAGAAACGCTTAAATTATTTATACAGGAGGGACAAAACATATGAGCAATACGTGTGGATGTCAGAACAGCGGAAACGCAGAGTTCGCTGAATTGGCTCCGGTACTGGAGAAATACGCGAAAGTGCCCGGAAGCCTCATCACCATTCTTCAGCAGACCCAGGATATCTACGGCTATCTTTCCCTGGATGCCATCAACTACATCTCGGAAAGAACCGGTATCATGCCGGCGAAGATTTACGGTGTCGCTACATTCTATGCACAGTTCCGTTTACAGCCTGTGGGCAAGTACCTGATCATGCTCTGCAAGGGTACAGCCTGTCATGTAAACGGTTCTGACATGATCGAGGAGGCTGTCTGCGAACATCTTGGAATCAAGGACGGAGAGACAACAGAGGACGGACTGTTTACATTAAATAATGTGGCCTGTCTCGGATGCTGCTCCCTTGCCCCTGTAATGATGGTGAAGTCAACAGACGGAGAGGAAACATACGGAAACCTGACGAAATCTTCTGTTACGAAGATTCTTGACGATTATAAAGCAAAGAACGCATAGGAGGCAGAGATATGAAGGTTGTTGTAGGACAGGGCAGCTGTGGTATTGCTACCGGAGCGAAGAAGACCTCTAATGAGTTTGAGCGCATCACAGCAGAGAAGAATCTGACAAACGTTGTCATTGACAAGACAGGATGTATCGGAACCTGTTATCTGGAGCCCATCGTTGACGTATACAATGATGAGGGAGCTCTGGAAGCAAGATATGTGAAATGTACCACAGACAAGGTGGAAGAGATCGTAAACGAGCATCTTATCGGCGGTAAGCCTGTAGAGAAATACATGATCCCCGAGGAGGATCAGGCGTTTCTTTCCCAGCAGCAGAGAATCGTTCTCCGTCACTGCGGACAGATCAATCCCGAAAGGATTGAAGAGTACATAGCAGTGGGCGGATATGAGGCGGCAAGGAAGGTAGTTACCTCCATGACTCCGGACGATGTTATCGAGGAGATCAAGATCTCCGGACTCCGCGGACGAGGCGGCGCCGGATTCCCCACCTGGTTTAAATGGAACGCGATCAAATCAAACAAGGGCGCGCAGAAATACATGGTCTGTAACGCGGACGAGGGCGACCCGGGCGCGTTCATGGACCGTTCTGTACTTGAGGGAGATCCCCATTCCGTACTGGAAGGTATGATCATTGGCGGTTTCGCCGCAGGCGCTACAGAAGGCATCATTTACTGCCGTGCCGAGTATCCTCTGGCAATTGCCCGTCTGGAGATCGCCATGGAACAGGCAAGAGAGAAAGGATTCCTGGGTAAGAATCTTTTCGGTACAGACTTTAATTTTGATATCCGCATCAAAGCCGGCGCGGGCGCATTCGTATGCGGTGAGGAGACAGCTCTTATTGCGTCTCTGGAAGGCGAGCGCGGTATGCCGCGTCTGAAACCCCCGTTCCCGGCAGCAAAGGGTTACTGGAAACTTCCCACCAACATCAATAACGTAGAGACATACGCCAACGTTGCATGGATCATTTCCAACGGCGGAGCGGCCTTCGCAGCAAAAGGCTCAGAGAAGTCAAACGGCTCCAAGGTATTCGCACTGGCCGGAAAGATCAAGAAGGGCGGTCTGGTCGAGGTTCCCATGGGAATGACTCTCCGCGAAGTTATCTACGATATCGGCGGCGGCATCAAGAACGACAAGAAGTTCAAGGCTGTTCAGATGGGCGGTCCCTCCGGCGGATGTATCCCGGCAGACCTTATCGATACCCCGGTTACATACGAGGATATCAATAAGACAGGCGCTATCGTGGGATCCGGCGGTATGATCGTTATGGACGAAGATACATGTATGGTAGATATGGCGCGTTTCTTCCTGGATTTCACCAAAAAGGAATCTTGCGGTAAATGTAACTACTGCCGTATCGGTACCAAGAGAATGTTGGAGATCCTTGAGAGGATCACCAGAGGCGAAGGAAAAGACGGCGACATCGAGCTTCTGGAAGAGCTTGCGGCGAAGATCAAGGACGGCGCTATGTGCGGTCTGGGCCAGACAGCTCCCAACCCGGTACTCACCACTCTCCGTTATTTCCGCAATGAATATGAGGATCACATTTACAACCACAAATGTACTGCAAAATCCTGTAAGGCTCTCATCCACTATGAGATCACAGAGGACTGCAAGGGCTGTACAGCCTGTGCAAGACACTGTCCGGTGGGCGCGATCAGCGGCGAGAAGAAACAGCAGCATAAGATTGATCCCGCTGTCTGCATTAAGTGCGGCAAGTGTGAGGAATCCTGTAAATTTGGCGCAGTAAAGAGAGTTTAATAGGAGGTGTAGACGTGAATAAATACAGATTAAACATCGATGGAAAAGAGGTCTACGGGCTTCCCGGACAGACCATCCTCGAAGTCTGCAGAGAGAACGACATCTTTATTCCTACTCTCTGCTATGATGAGAGAACAGAAATCTACGGCGCGTGCGGCCTGTGCGTGGTAGAGCAGGAAGGCAATCCGAAACTCTGGAAAGCCTGCGCAACAGAGATTGCGCCGAATATGGTAATACATACCAATACGCCCCGTGTTATCGAATCCAGAAAGACGAACCTTGAGCTTCTTCTTTCCAACCACAAGGGAGACTGCCGTCCGCCCTGTATGTTGGCATGTCCGGCAGGTACAGACTGCCAGGGCTATGTTGGCCTGATCGCCAACGGACAGTATGAGGAAGCCATCAAGCTGATCAGAGAGAATATCCCCCTTCCGGGCGCTATCGGACGTGTGTGTCCGCATCCCTGCGAGACAGCATGCCGCCGCGGTATGGTGGACGAGCCTATCGCGATCGCGAACCTGAAGAGATTTGCCGCTGATACAGACGAGTTCGGCGAAGATCCCTTCGTTCCGGAGTGCGAGCCGGATACCGGCAAGAACGTTGCAGTGATCGGCGGCGGACCTTACGGTATCTCCATGGCTTACTTCCTTCGTCAGCTGGGCCACGACGTTACTATTTATGAGGCAATGCCCAAACTTGGCGGTATGCTCCGCTATGGTATTCCGGAATACCGTCTGCCCAAAGAAGTTCTCGACGAGGAGATCGCTGTCCTTGAGAAAATGGGCGTGACCATGGTTACCAACACCAAGATCGGCGAGGACATTTCCTTCGAGACTATCCGCAGAGATTTCGACGCTGTATGCGTTGGTATCGGCGCGTGGGTTTCCACAGGCGTTCGCTGCAAAGGCGAAGACGCCAAAGGCGTGATCGGCGGTATCGATTTCCTGCGCAAGGTTGTACGCAACGAGCCTATTGATCTTGGAAAGAAAGTTGCCATCGTCGGCGGCGGTAACACCGCTATGGACGCCTGCCGTACAGCAGTACGTCTGGGCGCTGACAAGGTTTACAATATCTACAGAAGAACCAAGGACGAGATGCCCGCGGATATGCTGGAGATCGAAGAGGCAGAGGAGGAGGGCGTTATCTTCCTGAACCTGACCAATCCTCTTGAGATCATCTCTGATGAAGACGGACACTGCCGTCAGATGGTTCTTCAGGTTATGGAACTGGGCGAGCCGGATGCATCCGGAAGACGCGCGCCCATCCCGGTAGAGGGCAAGACAGAGACCATCGACGTCGACACCGTTATCCTGGCTATCGGACAGAGAGTAAACGCGGAAGGCATCGACGGCGTGGAACTCACCAGGAAGGGCGGTCTTGTATACGACAAGGATACCTATATGACCGCTATCCCGGGCGTATTCGCCGGCGGTGACTGCGGTAACGACAAGATCTCCATCGCTGTTGAATCCATCGGCGATGCGAAGAAGAGCTATCTGATCGTAGACGCTTATCTCCGCGGCGAAGAGATCAAATATGAGCCCAACTACTATGTGACCAAGAAGGACGTTACTCCGGCTACTTTCGAGGACCGTGAGAGAATGTGCCGTCCGACTATGGAACAGCTTAACGCGGAAGAGAGAAAAGATAATTTCACTGAGGTTGTTTTCGGATACGACGAGGATCAGGCAGTCGAGGAAGCTCACCGCTGTCTGGAATGCGGATGTAAAGATTACTTCGAGTGTAAGCTGATCTCTTACGCGAATATGTATAACGTGGATCCGGACCGTTTCGCAGGCGATGTGAACGAAGTGGACTATCATGACGAGCATCCGTTCATCCTGCGAGATCCCAACAAGTGTATCCTCTGCGGACTCTGCGTACGTGCCTGCGACGAGGTTATGGGCGTAGGAGCTCTCGGTCTTGTGAAACGTGGATTTGATACTGTTGTTATGCCGGCTCTCGAGCAGCCGCTTACCGAGACAGGATGTATCTCCTGCGGTCAGTGCGTAAGCGTATGCCCCACAGGAGCTCTTCAGGAGAATCTTTCCCTGGAAAAATCTGTTCCGCTGGATACAGAGGCTACAGATACTACATGCGCATACTGTTCTGTTGGATGCTCCATGCATCTGGAGACTTACGGCGATATGCTGGTTAAGGCTGTTCCGGACAGAGAGGGCGCTGTGAATAAGGGACTTCTCTGCGGCAGAGGCAAATTCGGCTTCGACTGCTCCGTAATGGAAGGCAAGCTTCTCGAGCCCATGGCAAGAAAAGACGGCAAACTTACAGAAGTTGACTATCACGAGGCGTTCATGCTCACCGCCAAGAAGGCAGAGGCTCTTGCGGCGAAGTACGGCAAGGACGCAGTGGCAGTAGCGATTTCCGACAGATATACCAACGAAGAGGCTTATGTGATCAAGAAATTCGCCGACGCTATCTGCGCTAAGACACTCTGCCTCAACAACAGAGAAAACGGTCTGGAGAAGGTTCTTGGCGTAAACGCATCTCCGAACACCATCGACGAGCTGCTTTCCGCTGAGGTGATCCTCTGCGCAGGCTTCATCGCAAAAGAGAATCAGGTGATCCGCCTGAAACTCAAAGAAGCCGCGAAGAACGGCGCGAAAGTGATCCTCATCAATCCGGAAGGATACGCTCAGGATCATATGAGCTTCGTATATCAGACAGTTGAGACAGACAACACCCTCGGATTCCTTAAGGGAGTTGCCAAAGCTCTTGTCGATATGGGCAAGGGAGCAGGAACAGAGGGCTATGATGAATTCAAGGCTTCTGTAGAGACTGCCGCTGTATCTGACGAGGCGAAAGCTGTCGCAGAGCTCTATGCGAACGCGAAGAAAGCAATGATCGTATTCCAGCAGAACGTAGTAAGCACAGAGGCTGCTGTTCTTCTGGGTGATATCGCAGTTGTTTCCGGCCACATCGGAAAAGCCCGCGACGGCGTCCTGATGCTGAAGGCTAAGAACAACAGCCAGGGTATCATCGATCTTGGCATCACAGCAGGCGCGGAAGCTCTGGAAGGCGTAAAAGCCCTCCTGGTATTCGGCGAGGATCCGGACACCGAACTTCTGAAGAATCTTGTATTCCTGATGGTATGCGATACCCACATGACAGAGACAGCCAAGCTGGCAGACGTTGTGATCCCGGGAACTGGATTCGCTTCCACCTACGGTACCTTCACCAATACAGAGCGCAGACTGCAGGTTGTGGAACAGGCTATTGAAGAGGATGTTGTATTCTCCAACTGGGAAGTTGCAGCAGAGCTTGCGCATGTATACGAAGTGGAAATGCCGTTCGACGATGTTGAGGATATCTCCGATGAGATGAATGATAAACTTCCTGTTTACCGCTATGCGGAAATGGGCGAGATCTACGGCGGAGTTCTTGAATGCAGGGACGCTAAGCTTGTAGCCGCAGCTGACGGAGAGTTCGTAGCTCCGCTTCACTGTACAGATCATCTGATGAACATGATCGACGAGAGACTTCCTCACGCAAAATAAAACATTATATGGTCTGGGATCCTCAGATTGAGTAATTCCGGATGATCGGCCGGTTTCCTCCGGGCGGGACAGAATTGTTCCGCCTGCGGGGAAGCCGGTTTTTTTATGACACCGCTCACATGTTCGCTTTCCGACAGGGATTGCTTGTATCTTCAAAGATATTATGATATAATGTTTAAGATTTGGAACAAAACAGGGTCGAACGGCGAAACGCCCCGCGACCTTCTAAAATAAGAGGAAAAGGTAAATACCATGTTTGTTTTATATGTAATATTGCTGGCGATTCTTCAGGGAATCCTGGAATTCCTGCCGGTGAGCAGTTTTGGCCATCTCTGTGTGATCCAGGAATTTCTCGGCATAGAGAGAGGCCCCGGAGTGCTTCTGGAGGTCATGCTGCATTTCGGAACGCTGGCCGCGGTAATCCTTACATTCTGGAAGGATATTTCCCATCTTGCCGCGGAAACTCTGGAGATGATACTGGACATTGTAGGGAATATATCTCTCTATATACATAACAGAAGATCAGCCGAGAGTCTTCACTATACGAAGATCATAAGCAATACCTACAGGAAATTCGCGGTTCTTCTTCTTGTTTCCATGATTCCCACCGTTGCCATTGGCTTTTCGGCGAGGAGACTGGTGGTGCTTGCGGCGGCTTCCCGTCTGATCCCGGGAGCGGGGATCCTCATCACAGGAGTGATCCTGCTGGTTGTGGATCTGAGCGGCATCGGCGGAAGCAAGGCTGCCAGGGACGCGAATTACGGCAACGCTATGTGGATCGGAATCTGCCAGGGCCTCGCGGTATTTCCCGGCCTTTCCAGGAGCGGACTCACCATCTCGGCAGGGCTTCTCGGAGGATTTACCAGAACTTTCGCGGTGAAATATTCCTATATTCTTTCCATCCCCGCCATTGTGGGCGCTCTGATCGTGGAACTGGGAGAGTTCGGATCCCCGGAGATGACGGTAGGCATGGGATTCACCTACGTGCTGGGAATGATCATTTCGGCGGTTGTGGGATATTTCGTGATCCGTTTTCTTCTGAGACTTGTGCAGAAGGGGAAATTCCGTTATTTCGCATTTTACTGTTTCCTGGCCGGATTCCTGTCGCTGATGACAGGTTATCTGATCGTGTGACGCCGGGTCGGATGTTTTGCGTATTTTTTGAAACAGGGGAGTGACGGTACAGTCTGTCACAGGTATAAATAAGCAACAGGAGGGATGCCTTAGCATGGCAGCATCAAAAAATCAGAGAAGTAAAAGAAATACAAGGACTCCGGCGAAGAGAACGTCGTCAGGAAGAAAAGGCTCTTCCGGGAAAAAGAGTGTATCCGGCGGTTTTCAGACGGAGATCATTCTTCTGATCGTTCTTGCCGCGGCCATGATCCTTGTGATCAGCAACCTGGGAATGGGCGGCGTGGTAGGAGATACCATCAGCGCGGTATGTTTCGGCGTAATGGGTCTTCTCGCCTATATTTTCCCGGTCATACTTTTCCTCGGAGCTGTTTTTCTTATCTCCAACAGGAAGAACCTGCTCGCATATAAGAAGCTTCTTGCCGCCGTGGTGTTTTTTGCGTTCTTATGCGGGCTTGTACAACTTCTCACAGAAGGATACATGAGAAGCACCACACTGGCGGATTATTACACTCTTTGTTCCGGCTACCGGACAGGAGGCGGCGTGATCGGAGGAGCTGTCTGCATTTCCTCTACATCGGCATTCGGTGTGGCGGGAGGATATATCATCATTATCATGGTTCTCCTCATCACACTGATCCTGATCACCCAGCGATCCTTTTTCGGATTCCTTTTTAAGATCTGGGACGGGATCCTGGCTTTCGCCCATGACAGTCATGAAAGATACATGGAAGGACAGCCGGAGCGTGAGCTGAAGAGGGAACTTCGTCAGCAGGAGAAGCGGCAGAAGAGAGAGGCCCGTCATGCGGCGCGTATCCAGGAACTGGAGGCCGCTCTTGCGGAAGAACTGGACGAGGATTCTGAGGAAGAGATTGCTGAAGAAGCAAAATTTTCCCAGGTGAAAAAGAAATCCGCAAAGAAAGACCGAAAAAAAGGTTTCCTGGAAGGAACCAATCTTAAATTTAATCCGGAGATAAAATCAAAAGCATCGAAGAAAGACGAGGTTCCGGAATCCGTTGTGGAGACAAAGGAAGACAGCCGGGGACAGCTGGAATTCGAGATCCACAGATCGGAACCGGCTGTTGAAACGGCGGCGTCTGTAAGCGACGACATTCTTTATTCCGACGACTCCATGGACGACGATATTTCTGTTGATTTTTCAGCAGCGGAGGACGACTTTGGCGATCACTCGGAACACCTGGATCCGGCCGCAGCTCACAGAATGGAAGGTGCAGGAGCAAAAGCTTCTGAGGCGGCAGACGTCGCGGAAGTCTCCGGCACAGCGGATGGTTCTCCTGAATCAGCCGGAGAGGAAGCGGCGGCAGCTTCCCACAGGAAGAATCCCCGTTCCTCCCAGAAGGAGATCGAGAGCGGTATCCGGAATATCCGGCATGAGATCGGCGCCAGGGAAGAGCAGCCGAAGAGGAAATACTATTTCCCTCCGCTGAAGCTCCTGAAGAGAGGGAGCGGACAGAGTAAGGGGGATTCTGACGCGCATCTTCGGAAAACCGCGCAGAAACTCCAGGAAACCCTTCATAATTTCGGCGTGAATGTCACTGTAACTAACGTAAGCTGCGGTCCTACGGTTACCAGATATGAACTGCAGCCGGAAATGGGCGTTAAAGTCAGCCGCATCGTTAATCTGGCGGATGATATCAAGCTGAATCTGGCGACTCCCGATATCCGTATCGAGGCGCCTATTCCGGGCAAGGCCGCGGTGGGTATCGAAGTCCCCAATAAGGAAAATCATGCGGTTATGCTGCGCGATCTGATACAGTCCCAGGAATTCCAGACCGCGAAATCGAAGCTGGCTTTCGCCGTAGGTAAGGACATCGGCGGCAAGCCGGTGGTGGCGGATATTGCCAAGATGCCTCATCTTCTGATCGCTGGCGCGACAGGATCTGGTAAATCCGTATGTATCAATACGCTGATCATAAGTATTCTTTATAAAGCCTCTCCGGAGGATGTGAAGCTGATCATGATCGACCCCAAGGTGGTGGAGTTAAGCGTTTACAACGGTATCCCCCATCTGTTCATACCTGTGGTGACAGATCCCAAGAAGGCCGCGGGGGCTCTGAACTGGGCCGTATCCGAGATGATGAGCCGTTATAATACTTTTGCGGAGTATAATGTAAGGAATCTGGTAGAATACAACAGGAAGATCGAGGAGATAAACGTAGCGGAGGGAGAGACTCCGCCGGAACGTATGCCTCAGATCGTGATCATCGTAGACGAGCTTGCCGACCTGATGATGGTGGCTCCGGGCGAAGTGGAAGACGCGATCTGCCGTCTGGCCCAGCTTGCGAGAGCTGCGGGTATCCATCTGATCATTGCCACACAGAGACCCTCTGTCAATGTCATCACAGGTCTGATCAAGGCGAATATGCCCTCCAGGATCGCTTTCTCCGTATCTTCAGGCGTGGATTCTAGAACTATCCTGGACATGAACGGCGCGGAGAAACTTCTCGGCAAGGGAGATATGCTTTTTTATCCTCAGGGATACCAGAAGCCGGCAAGACTTCAGGGCGCATTTGTCTCTGACGAGGAAGTCAGCAGCATTGTACATTTCCTCAGCGACAAGAATCCCGGCGCAGGTTATAATGCCCAGATCGAGCAGCAGGTGAACACCGCTGTTTCCGCCGGCGGCGTCGCGGGAAGCGAAGAGAGGGACGTATATTTTGAGGAAGCGGGACGCTTTATCATTGATAAGGATAAGGCTTCTATCGGAATGCTCCAGAGAATGTTCAAGATCGGTTTCAACAGAGCCGCCCGTATTATGGATCAGCTCTGCGACGCTGGCGTAGTGGGCCCGGAGGAGGGTACAAAGCCCAGGAAGGTGCTCATGAGTATGGAGGAATTCCAGAATTATATCGAAGAGACACTGTAAGATAATAACCCGGCAGCTCTGCCGGGTTAATGTCGGTTAGCAGAACAAATTATTTTGTCTCTGCGTGCTGGCATCAGGTTATTAACAAAGAAAGTAAGAAAAAATTATCATGGAAATTCGAATTCTCTCTGTGGGAAAAATAAAAGAAAAATATTTAAACGCAGGTATCGCTGAGTACGCCAAACGCCTCAGCAGATACTGTAAGCTTACATTCTGCCAGGTGGCCGACGAAAAGACTCCTGACAGGGCTTCCGACGCCCTTAACGAACAGATTAAAGATACAGAAGGACAGAGGCTGTTGAAGCATATCCGGGAGCAGGATTATGTGATCGCGCTGGCTATTGACGGGAACATGCTTGATTCCGTAGAACTATCCCGGAAGATCGGACAGCTGGGCGTGGAAGGGAGAAGTTCCATTGCTTTTGTGATCGGCGGGTCTCTGGGACTGAGCGACGCAGTGCTTCAAAGAGCGGATTACCGTCTCAGTTTTTCCAGAATGACATTTCCCCATCAGCTGATGCAGATGATCCTCCTGGAACAGATTTACAGGGGATTCCGGATATTAAACAACGAACCGTATCATAAATAAGGGTGGTTTTTCGTATTTGGTTGTAATATGGTATGAAGTAATGAATTATGTGGAGTATTTAGAAGGGAGCGGACAGATGATGTTCCGCTCCTTTTCGTATGGGAAAGAAATACAATGACAGGGAAATAAACGAATGGTATAATGAAGTAAAACTAGGTCGACAGATTAGAATTTGTAAGATGCAGGAGGTTCAAGTGAATATGGATGATAAAAGCACATCAATAATTCCTCGCAATGAAGTTCATATCCTTGTGACCGAAGAGGACAAAACCGGAGAAGATCGAAAATGGGATTATGTCCGGGCTGCATAAACAAGTATGGATCCATTGGGGCAGCCGTTGCGGCACTTGGTTTAGGTGTCGGTGGTAGACAGCTTGTAAAACATGGCGGAAAAATCATTAAAGTGGCTGCCAAAATAATAAAGCATTAAAGATGTATTAGACAACTTCTAGTTTGTTAAGCAGACAAATTCTTATTGGTAAGGGAGATGACTTTGTGAAAAAATTAAAATTAAGTGAAGAAACTGAAAAAATAATGTCGGAACGATTTGGAAAAGATACCATTATTGCATTGGCAACAGTAGAAAATGAGGTGCCTTTTGTACGTTATGTAAATGCGTATTATGAGAATGGTGCATTTTATATTATTACATATGCACTTTCAAACAAAATGAGGCATATGGAAAGCAACTCTACTGTTGCAATAGCTGGTGAATGGTTCACGGCACATGGAAAGAGTATCAATTTGGGATATTTCGGGAAAGAGGAAAATCACTGGATTGCCGAGAAATTAAAAAAGGTATTTTTTGAGTGGATCGACAATGGACATAATAATTTTGATGATGAGAATACTATAATTTTATGTGTAGAATTAACCGATGGACTGTTACTTTCACATGGAACAAAGTACGAGTTTTAGTTTTCAGTTTCTGGTTTCTGGTTTCCGGTTTGTATGGCAGATCCTAATTGAAAATATTTTTAATGGGATATAATAGTAGTGTATAAGAAGCAGGGAGGAATGATGATATGATGTATCCATTTATGACATTGAATGATGAGACAGAAATTGTTCATTCTGATATGCAGAATGATGGAAGAGTAAAAGTGTATATTGAGAGACCAGACGAAAAATATGGATTTAAACATGCTGCATGCTGGCTCCCCGATTACACATGGGAAGATATTTACCATTTTTCGGAAGAAGAGATTAAGCAATTCGAAGAGATAATAAGATCAACTGCTCATCTTATTATTGAATTCTCTCAGGAAGGGGGCTTTGAGAATGCCTCAAATCTTTAGAATGGGAGAATACTGGATTTATTTCTGGACAAATGAGAATAAACCTGTTGAACCAATCCACGTACATATCGCAAAAGGAAAGCCTTCCGACAATGCAACAAAGGTATGGATTACCAGCGCGGGGAAATGTCTGCTCTGCAATAATAATTCAAGAATACCTTCACATACGTTGCGCAATATTATGAGAATGGTTGAGGCACGTAGTACTGATATTATTCAGAGATGGTTTACATATTTTGGAGAGATAAGTTATTATTGTTGATTTTTTATTGGACCGCACTTGGATACGTTATGGGGAACCGTATCATAAATAAAAGAGAGTTTTTCTTGACCTTATACCTGGTATAAGCTTTATAATAATAAAAAATACCGGGAGGTGAATTTTATGCTGTCCGTAAAAGAAGCTTCAAAGCTGACAGGTATCTCTGAACAAAATATTCGCTATTATGAGAAACAAAAGCTGATTTCTCCAAAGAGAAACTCCGGCAATGCTTATCGGCAGTACAGTGAGGAAGACATCCGGAACTTAAAATTGATCCGGCTCTTTCGTAAACTGGATATGCCTGTCGTAGAGATCAGAAAGCTGTTTGATGGTGAAATTTCTCTTGAGGAAGCTCTGCTTATGCAGACAAAACATTTAGAAGATGAACGTAAAAAGCTGGATGCCGCGCTGAAATTCTGCTCCTTAATCCATGAATCCAGTATTGCTGATATGGATGTGGATGTATATCTGAAAAAGATGGATGAAGAGGAGAAAAGAGGATCGGTATTTGCGGAGTTTCTTAACGACTACAAGGCGGTGGTCAGATCCGAGGCGAAAAGGACTTTTTCATTTATGCCGGACGCGCCATGTAGAAATCCCAGGGAATTCACAGAGGAATTGCTGAAATTTGCTAATAAAGAAGGACTGAACATTGTTATAACAAAAGAAAGCATGTCTCCGCATTTTGAAATAGACGGAATAGAATATTACGCGTGCAGGAAAGGCGCCAGATTCGGGATCATTGTTTATTGCGAAATGGTTCACCCGGAAGATTACATACCGGAAGGAATGGATGAAAAGAAATATTACAGATATCGGGCGCTTTCCATCGTTGCATTTCCTGTATTGCTGTTTACTATTGTCATTCTTCTGTCCAGGGGCGACCTGTTTACCACGTGGGAGGGCATCGTTGCCTTTGGTGCGGTGGTAGTTGCTTTCCTTGCAAATATTTATTACATATTTTACAGTTACGGAAAAAATTTTAAAGGGTGACTTTTCGGTTCGTGATATGATACACTGGAACTGAAAGGGGATCCCGTAATGAAATCAGCATTTCATACTTTTTTGGCGGAACTGAGATATGAGCGGGGATACAGCCGGAGCGAAAGCCTGTAACTGATACACAGGCTTCTGTCTCCGGCTGTTTGTCTTTCCTGTTGATGTTTCAACAAAGAGTAGATTTTATTTTAGAAGATTGCTGTCCTCGAAGTAGTCGATACGCATAGCGCGGCGCACGTCGCCAAGAGTAGCCGCGGCAGTATTTTGCGCGGTTTCGCATCCGGCTTTCAGGATCTCGAAGACTTCCTCCGGCCTCTGTTCCCAGTAGGCGCGTCTTTCGCGGATAGGAGCAAGCTCGGCCTGCAGGCAGCGGTTGAGGAATTTCTTCACCTTCACGTCGCCCAGACCGCCTCTGGTGTAATGGGCTTTCAGTTCGTCAAGACCGCTGTATTCCGGAAGGAATTCGGCGAAATATTCCGGACGGCTGAATGCGTCGAGATAGATGAATACAGGATTGCCCTCCACACGGCCGGGATCTTCGATCCGCAGGTGATTGGGGTCGGTGAACATGGACATAACTTTCTTGCGCACATCCTCCTCCGTATCGGAAAGATAGATACAGTTGCCCAGGGATTTACTCATCTTCGCCTTGCCGTCAATGCCCGGCAGACGCAGGCAGGACTGGTTCTGAGGAAGGATGATCTGGGGATCGGTAAGCGTCTCCCCGTATACGGTATTGAATTTATGGACGATCTCCTTACACTGTTCCAGCATGGGGATCTGATCCTCGCCCACGGGAACTGCCGTCGCGCGGAACGCGGTGATATCCGCCGCCTGGCTGATGGGATAGCAGAAGAAACCTACCGGGATGCTGGCCTCGAAATTACGCATCTGGATCTCCGCCTTAACGGTGGGATTCCTCTGAACACGGGATACCGTGACAAGATTCATATAATAAAAGGTCAGTTCTGTCAGTTCCGGCACCATGGACTGGATGAACAGCGTGGATTTCTCCGGATCAAGACCGCAGGACAGGTAGTCGAGAGCCACCTGCATGATGTTCTGGCGCACCTTCTCCGGATGCTCGGCGTTGTCGGTAAGAGCCTGAGCGTCCGCGATCATAATATAGATCTCATTGTAGAGACCGGAATTCTGAAGCCTTACACGTTCCTTCAGAGATCCTACATAATGTCCCACATGAAGCCGGCCGGTGGGGCGGTCTCCTGTCAAAATAACCTGTTTCATTTTCTGTACTCCTTTATATATCGAAATTTATAATACTGAATAAAGATACCGGGCCGGATTTCTCCGGCAGGATACCTGTTTATTATATCGTCCGGGAAGTGCAGTGTCAATGTTTTCACGACAAGCCGGCTTACATGACAAACTCATTTTCGTTACAGGCCCGTATTTTACGACAGTTCGAACATCCCGTTGTAAAGCTGGTAATATAAGCCCTTCTGTTCCAGAAGTTCGTCGTGGTCGCCCCGTTCCATGATCCTGCCGTGTTCCAGAACGATGATGGCGTTGGAATTGCGGACGGTAGAGAGACGGTGAGCGATCACGAAAACAGTCCGTCCCTCCATCAGCTGATCCATCCCTTTCTCGATAAGGGCTTCCGTACGCGTATCCACAGAGGACGTCGCCTCGTCCAGGATCAGTACCGGCGGATCGGCCACAGCGGCCCTGGCGATCGCCAGAAGCTGTCTCTGGCCCTGGGAGAGATTGGCTCCGTCGCCGGTGACCATGGTATCGTATCCCTGGGGCAGACGACGGATAAAAGAGTCCGCGTTGGCGATCCTGGCGGCGTTCTCGATCTCCTCCTGTGTGGCGTCCAGCTTGCCGAACCGGATATTGTCGGCTATGGTGCCGGTAAAAAGATGGGTGTCCTGAAGAACGATGCCGAGGCTTCGACGGAGGTCGTCCTTGCGGATCCGGCGGACGTCGATCCCGTCGTAGGTGATGCTGCCGCCGGACACATCATAAAAACGGTTGATCAGGTTGGTGATGGTGGTCTTTCCCGCGCCTGTGGGGCCTACGAAAGCTATTTTCTGTCCGGGCTTGGCGTAGAGAGAAACATTCTCAAGTATGGTCCGGTCCGGCCTGTAGCCGAAGGTTACGTCGTGAAAACGCACGTCGCCCTTCAGTGGAACAAGAGGAGCTTCCGGTCGGGCGGTATCTCTCCATGCCCAGAGTTTGGAATGTTCTTTGCAGGGGGTGAGAGTGCCGTCGCTGTTTTTTCTCACATTGACAAGTTCGATGGATCCTTCGTCCGTCTCCGGTTTCTGTTCCATGGTACTGAAAACACGCTCCGCTCCGGCGAGAGCTGCCAGGAGGAAATTTCCCTGCTGGGTGAACTGATTGATAGGCATTGCGGACTGGCGGACAAATACCAGGTAACTGGCGAGGCTTCCCAGATCAGATAGTCCGGCGATCACCATGATTCCTCCAGCCACGGCGATCAGAGCGTAATTGATATAGGAGATGCTCACCACCGCCGGGATCATGGTGGCGGCGTAGCTCTGGGCGTTGGTTCCCGCCTCCATAAGCGCTCTGTTCTTTTCGGTAAATGTTTTCAGGTTTTCTTTTTCGTGGTTAAAAACTTTTACCACCTTCTGGCCGGCAGTCATTTCCTCGATGTAAGCGTCCAGTTCTCCAAGGTAAGCCTGCTGGCGGTTATAGTAGAAACGGCTTTTCTTCGTGCTGTACCTGATATAAAGGAACATGGCCGCGTATCCCAGGATCACCAGAAAAGAAAGCCTCCAGTTCAGCACAAAGAGAAGAGTGAGGGTGCCCGCGATCTGGACGAAGCTCTGGATGATCATGGCGAAGCTGTTGTTCATGGCGTCGGATATGGTGTCCACGTCATTGGTAAAAAGACTCATCAGATCGCCTTTTCTCTGTGAATCAAAAAATTCCAGAGGAAGCTTCTGCAGATGGTGGAAAAGATCCCGCCTGATGTCGCAGAGGACCTTCTGCGCCGCCCGTACCATGATCTGGGTATATCCCAGAGTGGACAGCGCCCCTGCGGCGAAAATCGCGGCTGCGACAGCCACATTGCGGATCAGTACCGCGATATCTCCGCTTTCGGTCACCTGATTTACCACGGGTTTGATCATGTAGGTTCCGAGAAGATTGGCGGAAGCGCTTACCGCGGCCAGTATTCCCACAAGGAGAAAAAGGATCCTGTGCCTTCCGAGATAGGAGAACAGCGTGCGGATCGTTTTCCTCAGGTTCTGCGGGCGTTTTCCGTTGAATGTCTTAGCCACAGACCACACCTCCTTCCTCCTGATGCTCCGGGCGGTTCTGGGATTTCATCTGAGATTCATAGATCTCCTGATAGATGGGATCGGATTTCAGAAGTTCCTGATGCGTCCCCACCGCATGGATCCGGCCGTCGTCCAGGATAACGATCTTGTCAGCCTCCATTACGGAAGTAACCCTCTGGGCGATAATGATCTTCGTCACATGATCCAGAGCGGCAAGCGCGCGGCGTATCCTGGCCTCTGTGGCGGTATCCACAGCGCTGGTGGAATCGTCGAAGATGAGTATCTTCGGGTTCCTGAGAAGGGTTCTGGCAATGCAGAGCCGCTGTTTCTGGCCGCCGGATACGGTCACGCCGCCCTGGCCAAGATCGGTATCCAGCCCTTTTGGCATGTTCCGGAGAAATTCGTCCGCGCAGGCTTTGCTGCAGGCGTCCCACAGTTCCCGGTCATCTGCGTCCGGGTTTCCCCAGAGAAGATTCTCGCGGACGGTTCCGGAGAACAGGACGTTTTTCTGCAGGACAATTCCCACGGCGTCCCGAAGGATTGAAAGATCATATTCCCTTACGTCATGGCCGCCCACAGAGACGCGGCCCTCCACCGCGTCGTAAAGCCGCGGGATCAGCTGCACAAGGGTGGACTTGGCCGAACCGGTGCCTCCGATGATCCCCACGGTCTCTCCGGCGTTAATGTGGAGATCCACATGGGAGAGGGCGTATTTCTCAGCGCCCCGGTAATATTTAAAAGATACGTTTTCGAATGTGATCCCGCCGTCGGGCACTTCCCGGAGAGGACTTTTGGGAGACTCCAGGGAGACCTTTTCCTCCAGAACCTCCCGGATCCTTCCCGCGCTGGCAAGAGACCGGGTAAGCATGAGAAATACATTGGAGATCATCATCAGCGAGTTCATGACCTGGAGCACATAGCTTAAAAAGGCGGTGAGTTCGCCTACCGTCATGGAACCTCTGAGAATATAATTGCCGCCGTTCCACATAAGCAGCACCACAGCCATGTACATGACCGTCTGAAAAGCGGGCAGGTTCAGCACCGCGTGGCCGAAGGTGGTCCTGCTGACGTCGGCAAGTTCATTGTTCACGGTCTCAAACTGTTCTTCCTTATATTCGCCCCGGACGAAAGCTTTCACCGCGCGGATGGCGGTAAGCGTTTCCTGCACCTGCCGGTTGACATGGTCTACCGCTTTCTGCTGACGGCTGTAGAGGGGCGCCACCTTGTGGACGATAAGAGCGAGAATGATCCCCAGTACGGGAGCGGTAAAGATAAACACGAAAGCAAGCCTTCCGTTCAGCATGAAGGACATGGCGATTCCCAGTCCGAGCATGATGGGGCTTCGCACCAGAGGACGGAGTCCTCCGTTCACCGCGTTCTGCATGACGGTGACGTCCGTCGTCATACGCGTCACAAGGGATGAAGTGGAAAAGCGGTCCAGATTGGAAAAAGAGTATTCCTGAAGTTTTTCGTACTGCGCCTGACGGAGCGCGGCTCCGAAACCATAGGCCGCACGCGCGGCGAAACCGGCGTACCCAAGCCCACAGATCAGGGAGAGAGCGGCGCATACGGCCATCTTGCCGCCCTGAAGCAGGAGATAGGGGATATCATGGGCGGGAACGCCCACATCCACAATATCTGTCATAATAAGGGGAATGATCATCTCGAATACGGTTTCAATACAGACCAGCGCAACGGCTATGGCGAAATCTTTCCTGTATGCCCGCGCAAAAGAAAAAACTTTTTTTAAATCATTCATGGACGCGCCCTCCTACAGAAGTTTTCCGCCCATATTGCGGTATATGCGGGAAAGATAGTCGGAGAGGGCTTCTTTTTCCTCCGGGGTAAATCCCTCCAGCATCTTCTTCTCCAGGATCATGCACTGGCCTTCCCATGTCTCGAAAGTCCGGATCCCTTTGGGAGTGAGAGAGACTTCGCCGGCGCGGCGGTCGGTCCTGGAGGGCCGGCGTATGAGAAAACCGGCTTTCTCCAGAGTGTCCAGCGTCCGGCAGATAGAAGAGGGGTCTACCTCGCAGTAATCGGCAAGAGCCTTCTGGGAGCAGGGACCGCCCGTATAGAGACAGCGGAGCACCTTGGGCTGCCCGGGAGTGAGTCCGAGATCGCCCAGATACGGCCTGAGATAATTCTGTTCCGCATGGCCGGTGCGGGCAAGCAGCGTGTGAATGGCATATTCCATAATAATATCCTCCGTCAGATTGTTGGGATACTCAATAATTGACCTCCGCAATAGTTGGTTTCATCAATTATTGACATATCAATGATATGTTTATTGTATGCCCTGCATATTAAATTGTCAACAATCAACGGAGAGGATCCGGGCTGTTTTTAATCCGCTTCAGGTATGCCGCAGAGAGCCCGGCCTGAAACCGCGTCCAGCCAGTAATAGAGATCTTCTGTGGGATGTACCCGGATCATACCGGCAAGTTCCGGGAATTCCGGACAGATCCTGCCGAAAAGATCAGGACTTCCATCAAAAAGATCCGGATGATAACAGAGTGTTTTGCTGTTATTAAAAATCGCGCCGTAAAGAATCTGTGATTCCACCAGATCCTGAAACATATGGCTTCCGTAGCTTAATTCCGGCATATATCCGGCTCTGCTCTCAGAAACTTCGCAGATGGCGGAGAATCCGGATATATCGCCGAAGGTGACCGGAACGCCAAGCTCCGGAGAGGAGGTCCCGATGCGGCCGGGCGTCATGAGAAGGAGATTCTTCTTCCTGTTTCTGTAATAACGGTTGATCATTCCCAGAGCCGCGGCTGCGTCGTATTTTTTGCGGTAAGGATACTGATAGTAGAGGACCGGATCCACCTGGACCACCACGTCGATCTTCCGCTTTCCGGATGTACCCATGGAGGAATCTCGGATATCAAAAAACACATCTTTAAGTTTCAGTTTCCCGAGATCGATCTTCTCGCCGGACTCGCCGATGTAAAGAGGTCTGCACTGGAGCAGATTCACCACGAAGGATCCGGATTCGTCCGTGTTTACGGTGTATTCGATATCCACAGGATTTTGGTAGACACGTTCCAGTGTTTTCAGGATCTTCTGCATCAGAGAAGTAAAGGTTTTGTTTTCCAGAAGTTTCTGACAGCTTATGAACCATACGTCCTGATTTCGTCCCAGCTGTCGGAGACGGTATTCCGCCTCGCCGTCGTGTTCAAGAACTGTTTTTTTGTACCAGAGCGGAAGGACAGGAAGCAGTGTTTCCAAAGGAACCTCCCTGAGACTGTTTTCTTTGCAGTCAAGCACGTCCACATATCTCTGGGAAAATTTATGCTTTTGTTCCACAGTGGTAAGCACGGTGGCAGTAGGACGGTCCAGATTGGCTAGCCTGGGATAGTCTTCTTTCGTACGGTCTACGGCTTTTGTTCCAAGCCCCATGACAATACGCAGCATTCCTGCGTTCTGATCCATGTCCGGATACCATTTGTACGCGCTGTGGCTGTATCCGACGCCGGCGGCGCAGGGCATGAAATACTGCCCCTGATAGGATCCGGAAACACGCTGCACCAGAACGGCCATCTGTTCGTCCTTTTTTTCCAGTCCGCGGAGCCTTCTGTATTCCAGCGCGGAGTAGTCCATGGTGCTGGCGTATACCCGGCGCACCGCCTGTTCGAAATCGGAAAGGCGTTTCTGCGGGCTTCCCTGATTGACGCAGAAGACTGATTCATATTTCCCGGCAAAGGCGTTGCCAAACCCGTCTTCCAGGAAACTGGAAGAGCGCACGATAAAAGGACTCTGACCGAAATATTCGATCACATTGAGAAACTGCTCCCGTATCCTGGAGGGGAATTCCCCGTTCAGAAGATATTCCTTCAGCTCTTCCGCCGCGGAAAAATATTCTTTTTCCGTGCGCTGCCGGATCCGCAGCTTCCAGCAGCCGTTGGATACGATATAGGTATAGAATACGTCGGAACCGATATAAAAAGAATCGTGGGGTTCGCTTAAGGACAGATACTCCGGAATTTCTTTTTCCGCGATCTTTCTGGCCAGAAGCATTCCGCAGGCTTTACCGCCGATGGCGCCGCTTCCGATCATCCGATCCCGGAGCATGAAATAATCCACGGGCTGAAAATAAGTTTTTACCAGTGATCTGAGCCTTTCATCCCTCGTCATGGTGCTTGCAATGATCTGATCCTCTGTTTCCGAAGTAAACCTGCCTTCTGAGAAATCCAGCTTCGCCCGGGCAAAAAAACGGTCGTGGCTGTCGTAATTCTGATCCTGGGATCCGGCGGAAACTCTCTGGGTGATCTGATAGTAACGGCTCATCCCGACTCCGTCCTCGATCGTGCGGAAAGTGCCGTCCGACGTGGTGCAGCAGTGGGGAAGGAACATCCGGGCAGAGTGACGGTTCCACACCTTCAGAGGGTGGAGATAGATTTCCGCTCCCGGATCACTGCTTCCGGATCCTCCCGCGGGACCTCCGCCTTTATCTCCGGAATATACATCCAGAAGAAGCTGGGTGGTATCCCGGATGCGCGCCACCGCGTCGAAGGAGTGCCGTCCCCGCAGGAGCGGAAAATACGCCACCGTATCCAGCTCGAAAAGATAAGGACAGGTAACCCGGAAAAAGTTACCCATCATCAGATCGGTATACCAGACAGACTGAAGCTCGGAAAGGCAGTCGAACACATAGAAGGCGTCGCGTCCTTCTTTTGCGATCTCCTCATGGATCGCCACGGTAAAGGCCTCGAAGCCGTCGTCGGGATCAAACTTTCGTACTTTGATCCCGGTCAGATCCCTTAACACCGGTTCATGCTGAGCAAAACGTATATAGACGATATTTCTTCCGTCGCGGACCGCCTGCCTTGCGAAAGCCTCCGCGAAAAACCGGAATTCTTCTATATCGGAAACCTGCCATACTACATTGTCTCCCAGCCGGATGTGGTCCAGGATTTCATCCATCTCAGGGAAACCGCTTTTGATTTTTTCAAACGCCGCCATAAAAACCCTCCTTAATTCACATAAAAAGAAAAAGGACAAAGAAATTCCAGAAAAGAACTTCTTTGTCCTGTGTCTGCAATCACTATATCATATCCCGGAAACACCTTCAATAAAATAAAGACAAAAAACTTTAAAAACAGAAAGAAAACGATTATAATAAAGGACAGACAGGGGATTCTTCAGATCGGAATCCCCATGAAAGGAGAAAACTGGAAATGGAAATAAAAAAAGTTGAAAATATGCACGGCGGCGAAGGCCATGTGATCATCAAGCGCCTTCTGGATGAGAAACAGCTGAACGGGAAGTGCGGTCTTTACGCGGAGGTCACGATTGAACCGGGCAGCTCTCTGGGCTACCATGAACACCACGGGGAGAGCGAGACTTACTACATTCTCTCCGGAAAAGGGATTTACAGTGATAACGGGACGCTTCGCATGGTGGAGGCGGGGGACGTCACCTTCACTCCCGACGGAAAAGGACACGCCATGACCAATTCCGGCGACGAGGATCTGGTATTCATGGCGCTGATCATTTTTGACTGAGTAAACAGGAGGGAAGAGGAAATGAAAACTCCTCTTGACAGAAACAGATTCGAGGAATTTATCGCTCAGTATCCGGTTTACGAATACCGTATGCTGGATCCGAAGGAACTTAAAACAGAAGAGAGGGTCCGTATTATCTGTAAGCAGGAGTGCGAGCGTTACGGCACCACCTGGGCCTGCCCTCCGGCGGTGGGCGCCCTGGAAGAATGCGCCGGACGGATCCACAGTTATGACAACGCAGTGCTCTTTTCTTCCGTGGCGGAGGTGTCCGACGTCCTGAACATGGAAGAGATGCTGGCCACCAGGCGGGCCCATGAGGATCTCACAGGAGAGATCGCCGCATTCCTTGAGAAAGAAGGCTTCGAGACCTATACGCTTTCCACGGAATCCTGCGATATCTGCGAGCACTGTACCTATCCGGAAGGGAAGCCCTGCCGTCATCCGGAGAGGATGCATCCCTGTCTGGAGAGCCACGGCGTAGTGGTTTCCGGGATCGTGGAACAGCAGGAGATGGAATATGAGCTGGGCGGAAACACGATCCTCTGGTTTTCCATGATCTTGTATCGCTGAGATTCCGCCCCTTTCCGGCAATGCGCTATCCTGTAACAGCAGGGCAAAATGAAAAACGGGCATATGAAAACAGCCTCCGGCATAGATTAACACTAAAGCCGGAGGTGTTTTTTATGGCAAAAGGGCGGCATCTGATAGAAAATATTGTCAGGACGCTGGAAATTCCGGAAGATCTGGCTTTCGGCGATACTGTCGTGACGCTTATCGGCAGGAATCAGGCAGTAATCGGAAATTACAGGAGAATTCTCTGTTATACCGGGGATCAAATCGTAGTGTCCGCATTTCATGGAAAAATAACGCTGTCGGGCAGAAATCTCCGGATACTTTCCTATACTTCGGAGGAAATGACAGTTACAGGACTGATCAGTGACGTAAAGATGGATCGGTAGGAGGCGTATATGGGAAAAATCGGGATGTTCCGACCGGGTCATGTGGAAATCAGAGTTTGTGGAAAGGAGACAGAACGTTTTCTGAACCTTTGCCGAGCCCGGAAGATTGTTTTATATGAGATCATCCGGGAGGAGGACGGAAGCCTGAGATGCGTTCTTTTGGTCCGGGATTTCCGGCAGCTGCTTCCAGTGCGCCGCAAAACAGGAGTACGGATACATATTCTGAAAAAAAATGGACTGCCTTTTTTTCTTGCGAAAAGCAGAAAAAGAAAGGCGTTTTTTCTTGGCCTTTTTTTCTGCGTCATATTACTGGCAATGTTCTCCGGGCGGATCTGGAATATCCATATTGACGGCAATCTGAAAAATACAACGCCGGAAATCCTTGATTTTCTGCAGGAAGAAGGAATCGTTCATGGTATGCGCAGATCGGAGGTGGACTGCAGTGCAATAGCGGCGGCAGTAAGAGAGAATTACAGCGATATTGCCTGGGTTTCCGCCCGGATTGAAGGGACGCAGCTTATCCTGGAGATAAAAGAAGGGAGTTTTCCCGGTGAAACAGAACAGGAGGAGACGCCATGCAGTATTGAAGCTGACGAAGAAGGCGTGATCGTTAAGATGATCACCAGAACAGGCGTGCCGCAGATGAAGCCGGGAGACATATGCGAAAAGGGAGAACTGCTTGTGCTGGGACGGCTGGATATCCGAAACGACAGCCAGGAGGTGATCCGGTACGACTATGTTCACGCTGACGCAGATATCTATATAAAGAGAAATCTGTCGTATTATGCAGAACTTCCGGTGGAATATGAGGAGACGGTTCTTCTGGATGATAAGAAAACAGGTTTTTTCGTGAAAGCGGGAGACTGGTATCTGGAAGCCGCGCCCGGGGCGGAGGAAGACCGGATCCTGGTGCAGGAAGAGTATCCCGTTCACATAACGGAGAACTTTGTTCTTCCGGTATCTGTGGGAAAAATATCCAGCCGCGCGTATGAGATCCGGCAGAAAACGCTCACGGAAAAGGAGGCAAAAGCCGCCGCCCTTGCAAGACTGCACAAATATGAAGAAAATTTAATGGAAAAAGGGGTTCAAATATCTTCAAATAATGTTAAAATAGAGGTTGATCACGAGACCTGCGTAAGCAGGGGAACTCTGGAGATCATTGAGAAAACCGGAAGGCAGGTTCCGGTGGAGATACTGGAACAGCCTGTAGAAAGGACAACAGAGGATGGCTAACAGCATTATCGAACTGCATGTCCAGATCCCTGCGGATCTGGAGGGAAATGTATTCGGACAGTTTGATGAACATTTAAAACTGATTGAACGTACGATGAATGTCACGCTCATATCCAGAGACGGCATTCTTAAAATACTTGGAACAGAGCAGAGCGCTTCCCTTACGAAGAATCTTATCGTGGAACTTGTGACTCTGGCTCAGAGAGGCAATACCATAACCAGACAGAATGTGACCTACGCCCTTTCTCTCGCTATGGAGAAGAGGAATCAGGTGCTTACCGAGATCGACAAAGACGTGATCTGCAACACCATTCAGGGACGCCCCATCAAACCCAAGACGCTGGGGCAGAAGGAGTATGTGGAGCAGATCCGAAAGAAAATGATCGTGTTCGGAGTAGGCCCCGCGGGAACCGGCAAGACGTACCTCGCGATGGCTATGGCGGTGACTGCTTTCCGCAACGAGGAAGTCAGCAGGATCATTCTCACAAGGCCGGCGATCGAGGCGGGAGAGAAGCTGGGATTTCTTCCCGGCGACCTTCAGAGCAAGGTAGACCCTTACCTTCGGCCTCTCTACGACGCTCTCTATCAGATCATGGGGGCGGACAGCTTCGCGAAAAATATGGAGAAAGGCCTTATCGAGGTGGCGCCGCTTGCCTACATGAGAGGAAGGACCCTGGATAATGCGTTTATCATTCTGGACGAGGCCCAGAACACTACGCCCGCGCAGATGAAGATGTTCCTTACCAGGATCGGTTTCGGATCCAAGGTGATCGTCACCGGCGACGCCTCCCAGAAGGACCTTCCCAAAGACGCCGTGTCCGGTCTGGACGTGGCCATGAAGGTGCTGAAGAAGATCGAAGATATCGGGTTCTGCCAGCTTACCAGCAAGGATGTGGTCCGCCACCCGCTGGTACAGCAGATCGTACAGGCGTACGATGCCTATGAGAAAAGACAGAAACCGCCGAAAAGGAGAATTCCATGACAATACAGATAGATTACGAAACAGACCGGGAACTGGATATCGATTACGCCAGACTGGCGGATATGGTGGCGGATAAGATCCTGGACAGCGAGAACTGTCCCTATGAGGCGTCCGTCAACCTTGTCCTTACGGACAATGAGGAGATCAAGAGGGTGAATTCCGAGTTCCGCTTTATCGGAGCGCCTACGGACGTGCTTTCTTTTCCCATGATCCCCTTCGAGAAGCCGGCGGATTATTCCATCATAGAAGACAAGGACGAATATTTTGACCTGGATACGGGGGAACTGCTTCTTGGAGACGTGATGATCTCGGTGGACAAGGTGTGGTCCCAGGCGGAAGAGTACGGACACAGCAGGGAGCGGGAATTCAGTTTCCTCTTTGCCCACAGCATGCTCCATCTTCTGGGATACGATCATATGGAGCCGGAGGAAGCAGCCGTTATGGAGAAAAAACAGGCGGAGGCTCTTAACGTTCTGGGAATCACAAGATGAGCCTTCCGCAATTTTGCCGGCATGTGAACGCCGGACGGGGAAATGAAAATATGAAAGAATTTACTGTGTATGGAGAAACAGACTGCAATGAATTATCGTGAATTACTGAAAGATAAAAAACGTATCGTGGTGAAGGTGGGGTCTTCCTCCCTGATCCACAGAGAAACAGGAAGACTGGATCTCAGGAAGATGGAAGTCCTTGTGCGGGAGCTCAGCGATCTCCACAATCAGGGCAAAAACGTGGTCCTGGTCACCTCCGGCGCTGTGGCGGTGGGATCCGCCGTGCTGGGACTGAAAGAGAGACCGAAGGAACTGAAGGTGAAGCAGGCCTGTTCCGCTGTGGGCCAGGCGAGGCTGATGATGATCTATCAGAAGCTTTTCGCGGAATATAATCAGACGGCCGCCCAGATCCTGATGACGAAGAATACCATGGTGAACAACCTGAACAGGATGCACGCCAGAAATACTTTCGAGGAGCTTCTGAATCTGGATACCATTCCTGTGGTAAATGAGAACGACTCCATTTCCAGTTATGAGCTTGAACTTCTGGACAAGTTCGGGGACAACGACACGCTGTCGGCGGTTATCGCGGCGCTGATCGGGGCGGACCTTCTGATCCTGCTCTCTGATATCGACGGACTCTTTACCGACGATCCCAACACCAATCCCGACGCGAAGTTTATCGACACGGTGGAGACCCTGGACGATAAGCTTCTCAGCATGGGCAAAGGTTCTGTAAGCAGCGTGGGGACCGGCGGCATGGCCACCAAACTTACCGCCGCGGAGATCGCCACCGCGGCAGGAGCGGATATGGTGATCGCCAACGGAGCGGATTTCCATGTGATCCACAAGATCCTGGAAGGGCGCAAACACGGAACGCTCTTTGTCCATAATAAAAAAGAAGAATTCTATCTTATCGATTATATCGAGAAGCTGATATAAAACACACAGGAAGGCCGGAGCCTGTATTTCCCGGATACTTCCAGAAAAATTAGAGAAAGGTATATTAGTATGGATAATATCAAGATCGACAGGATCAACACCCTTGCCCACAAGGCGAAAAGCGTGGGCCTCACCGAGGAGGAAAAAAAGGAACAGGCTGCGCTGCGAAAAGAGTATCTTGCCACGATACGCATGAATCTCCGCACCCAGCTTGACAATATCAGTATTAAAGAAAAGGATGGTACTATCACCAATCTGGGAGAGAAATATGGAAGAAAAGAAAGCCATTAGGAAACAGGTATACGCCGCCCGTAAGGCGTGTACGGACGAAAAGGTGGAAGCGGACAGCAGGAGGATCACGGAGAATATCCTTTCCCTGCCGGAATATAGACAGGCAGAACGTATTCTGGTGTACGCGGACTACAATCATGAGGTGATGACAGGATTTCTCATTGAGGAAGCCTGGAAAGCGGGCAAGCAGGTCGCGGTTCCCAAAGTTGTGGGGAAAGATATGATCTTTTACCTTCTCACAGATTTCGTCCAGCTGAAACCGGGATATTTCGGAATACCGGAGCCGGAAGAGGGAGAGACTGTACAGTGGGAGGACGCGCTGATGATCATGCCGGGCGTTGCCTTTGACCGCAAAGGACACCGCGTCGGATACGGCGGCGGTTTTTACGACCGTTTTCTGGAGAAACATAAAGGAATAAAGAGAGTGGCGGCTGCCTTTGAATTCCAGATGTTTGAGGAAGTCCCCACCGAACCTACGGATATCTCCCCAGAGATCGTAGTTACGGAAAAAGAGATACTGCGGTTCTGATCCCGGAGGGACTGCCGCGGGAGAACATCCGGCAGAGATCTTAACGCACTGCCGGAATCGTCTTGAATATAAAAAATACAGGAGGACTGCACTATGAATGAAATGCTGATACAGATGGGAAAAAACGCCAGAGAGGCGGAGAAAAGTCTGAGAAGTCTGTCCACTGCGAAGAAGAACGAGGCACTTGCCGCCGTGGCGCAGCGTCTGGTGGAAAAGGCGGACGTGCTTCTGAAAGCAAATGAGGAAGACGTGGCCAACGGAAGAAAGAACAATATGAAAGAGAGCCTGGTAGACCGCCTGATGCTGACGAAAGAGCGCATCGAGGGAATGGCGGAAGGATTAAGGCAGCTTGTGGATCTGGAGGATCCCATTGGCGAAGTGCTGGGTATGAAGAAACGTCCCAACGGCCTGCTTATCGGACAGAAGAGAGTTCCGCTGGGAGTGATCGGCATTATTTACGAAGCCCGCCCCAATGTTACGGCGGACGCTTTCGGCCTCTGCTTTAAGACCAGCAACGCCGTGATCCTCAAAGGCGGAAGCGATGCCATTCATTCCAACCAGGCCATTGTGGACTGTATCCGCGAAACACTGAAAGAACACGGCGTGACAGAAGACGCGGTCCAGCTGATCGGCGATACATCCAGAGAGACGGCAGCGGAGTTTATGAAGCTGGATGAGTATGTGGACGTTCTGATTCCCAGAGGCGGCGCGGGACTGATCCATGCGGTTGTAAGCCAGAGCACCATCCCTGTGATCGAAACAGGCACCGGTAACTGCCATATCTATGTGGATGAGACCGCTGACCTTTCCATGGCGGCTGATATTGTTATGAATGCAAAAACCCAGAGAATAGGCGTGTGCAACGCCTGTGAATCTCTTCTTGTACATAACAGCGTGAAGGACCAGTTCCTTCCCGTTCTGGCGCAGCGTCTGAAAGAAAAGAACGTGGAGATGCGGGCGGACGAGGAGGCTCTTGCGCTGATGCCGGGAGCTGTTCCCGCCACAGAGAAGGACTGGGGAACGGAATATCTGGATTACATACTTTCCATTAAAGTAGTGTATTCTGTAGATGAGGCTATTGAACACATCAACCGTTATAATACCGGTCATTCCGAAGCCATCATTACGAACAGTTACGAGAACGCCCAGAAGTTTCTGGACGAGGTGGACGCGGCTGCCGTATATGTGAACGCATCTACCAGATTCACCGACGGCTTCGAGTTCGGATACGGCGCGGAGATCGGCATCAGCACACAGAAGCTGCACGCGAGAGGCCCCATGGGACTTCTGGCTCTGACAACTACCAAGTATATCATTTACGGAAACGGCCAGGTCCGTCCGTAAGACTTTATCGGCGATTGTATGCGGGGCAGACATGGATAATACTCTGCATGGACTGGAAATGTGAATATATTGTGTCCGGTTTGACATTTGCCTCAACACTGTGTATAATGTGCAGTAAAATGAGTAAAAAAGCTTATATTGTCACATGGGAGGACGATTTAAATTGAAGAGAAAACAGATTTATGCAATTCTGCTGGCAGGAGTTATTGCTGTCGGCAGTGCTCCGTCAGCCGTAATGGCGGCAGAAGCGACGTCTGCTGCTGCAGAGACCACCGCTGAGACAGAGAATGTACAGACGGGAGAAGAGTCCGGACAGGCTGCTTCGGAGACTCCCGCAGCGCCGGTGGAGCCTCCGGCCGAGACACAGCCGGAGGAAACTGCTCCGACTGAGAATACGACAGAGACTCCTGCGCCGGCAGAGACGGAAGGAGAATCAGCCGGCAGTTCCGAATCACTGGATCCGTCTCCGTCTCCAGAAACACAGCCTGAGGGAGAGGCGACAGAAACACCTGCTCCCGGCGAGGGAGAAGCCGGAGAAGAAACAGGTGAGCAGACACCGGCAGAGGATACCGGAATTTCCATCACCACTACAGCAGAAGACGGAACAGAAACGGTAAATTATTATAATACCCTTCAGGAAGCTCTGGATGCGGTTACTACAACCGGCGAAGCATCTGAAGCAACTGTTATCAATATTACCAAAGAAATCCATTTATCTGCCACACATGTTATTTCCGGCAAGAAAGTCTGCATTACCGGCGCCAGCGCACAAGCCAAGATCGCCCGCGATGCCGGACTTACAGGAGATATTTTTTCTGTAACCGGCGAGGGAAGTGAGCTGCAGTTCGCAGTCAGCGAAGGCGGAGCGCTTACCGTTGACGGTTCCGGCGTAGAGGGAGTTACCGGTTCCCTTGTAAATGTCGGCGAAGGAGCCGCTTTCGGAATGTCGGCAGGTGTCACTCTTACCGGCAATACCACTACGGCTCAGGGCGGCGCTATCACGAATAACGGTGGAAATATTGTTCTGAAGGGCGGAACAGTTACAGGCAACACAGGAGCCAACGGAGCAGTATATACCAATAATGATATCATGATCCAGGGAACTGTTTCTGTCAGCGGGAATACAGGCGCGAACCTGTATCTTGACGGTACCGCAGCGGCTGTGGTAACCGGAGCCATGACTGGATCCACGATTTCTCTGACATCCGGAAGTCCTGCAGATGAACTGGTTGTAATTAAGGCGGGCAGCGATGAGGCCGGTACTCAGATCGGTGAAGAAGACTTTAAAACAGCAGTTACACAGTTTACTTATGATACAGAAGATTATACGATTAATTTAGGCGTGGATGTTCTGACTGCAGTGTTAACCGCTACGGCAGAAGAGCCGGAGGAACCTGTAGAACCTGAAAAACAGAGCTTTTTGAAGCCTGATAGTTTGACAAATAAAAATATAACATGGTATAGTCGTTCCAGTGCACGGGTTGCTTTATCGACTTTAGTTCCCTGTGAATGGTATTATGTGAACGTTAATGCGGCAGATATTAAGTCTAATGAAGATGTTCTCAAACTATATAATCCGAACAGAGAAAATATGATGTCTGCAAAAAATTCTTTTAATGTCGACATAGAAGGTATTGCAGATGGTCAATATACAATTGTTTTTGCAAAGAGTACAGAAAATGGAAACTATGACTGGAAAATATTAAATCTTGCTGCAAGCAGTTCACGTCCGTCACCCTCACCTACACCTGGGCCTTCAGTAACGACACGTGCTCCATATACACATTCTGTCAATGAAAGCACTGTTACAGGGTTGGAGACTCCGTTGAAATTCTATCCGAATACTTTCTATGAGTTTCATGTGACTGGAGCAGGACAGAATGACAAGGGGCCATATGTGGCAGGAGATGAACGGTGGGTTCCTGCTTATTGGAGCACAGCTTCTGATGGATCAAGTCCGCAGAGTTCCTGGAGAATTGGCTCCGCAGGTGGGATTACCCAGGCTGCAACTTATAATATGTATATATTCTTAAAAAAATATCAGTATAATGGTTCTGACTGGGTCGACATGGGTATTGTCGAATCTATTACAGTTCAGTTCCGTTCCGCTGAGATCACCCAGGAAGAGATGGAGGAACTTGGAATTACGCCGGCAGGTTCCAGCGGAACTGATTATGGTACAGGCACTTATAGCGCAGAACTGACAGCTACGGCTGCTGCGGAATACAGAGACGGTGAATATGGTACATCAAGGACGGCTGTCGATACGGCAGATAATAGCCCGGTGGGAACCATGTCAGCACTGGCGGTACTTTCACTTGCTGCCGGAGGATATATCCTTGTAAGAAAACGTAAAAAAGACGCATAAACTTTTTCAAAAGAGACAGGTCTGAATACCTGTCTCTTTTCATATATTATCCCTGTAGATAGCATCGATGTACAATGGCGCTAATACTGCCGGAAACAGAGCTTCAGAAAACGGCCCTGCTCCGGAGTGAAAAGGGGAGGAGATTGTCAGTGACTGAAACAACAGCCTGCACATATGAAACGATTTATTATACACTCTGGGAATTGGCACAGCGGTACGGTGAGATAGCGCAGTTTCGTGTGATCGGCAAAAGTCACGATGACAGAATGATCCCCATGCTGGAAGTTGGGACAGGAGACAGCGCCGTTATCTGCCTGTCTGGACTTCGGGGAACAGAAAGACTGATGCCGTCCTGCCTGGTGTGGATGGCGGCGGAATATTGCCAGGCCTGGGAATGCAGATGGAATCTGGAGGATATTTATGATGTGCGGCAGCTTTTTTCAGATTGGAAACTCTGTTTTATACCTGTATTGAATCCTGACGGTTATGAAATATATGAAAAGGATTATACTGTAATCCGAAATCCTATATACCGGCAGATGTTGAGAATGCAGGAAACGCCCAGCCGGGAATATATCTGCAATGCGAGAGGAATGGATCTGCGCCGCAATTTTCCAACGAATTATTACAGACGGCAGAGAATCAGTCAGCAGCCGGCAAGCGAAAATGAAACGAAAGCTCTCATCCGTCTGTTTCAGGAAAATCCCGGCAGAGGTCTTCTTTCTTTTGGCGATTCGGCTAAAAAGATTGTCTGCTTCCGGCAGCCCCGGTCTTTTTCTGTGAATCAGAGAAGCTACCGGCTGGCGAGGCACCTCCAGCAGCGGGCGTCCGGCTTTCATATGGAGAAATATGACCTGGAAGAGAACCGCCATGATATTTCCGGTCTATCGGGAGGCGGATCTCCAGAAAGATTTTATGCAGAGACCTGCCGGCAGCCGGCTTTTCGCATTGAAATTCCGGTTTCCGTACCGGAAGAAGGGGATGAGGGGATTGTATGCTCTTTGGAGGAATACAGGGAACTGTATACGCTTCCGTTGGAATATCTTTTTTCCCTTTGACAGAGGAGTGAAATTCCTGTATCATAAAAAGCTGTAAACTTATGGGATCATGATAATTACAAAAGGAGTTTTATTAATGATAAATGAAAAGGAACCGGCGGAGAATATGTCCGCCGAGACAGAACGGCAGCTTTCTTTTATCGATCTGGCCAGAGCTTTATGTGAACAGAAGGCCGGAACTGCCGGCAGGCCGCTTACCTACTGTCTGACTACGTTCGGATGCCAGATGAATGAAAAGCAGTCCGAGGCTGTGGCGGGTATCATGGATGAGATCGGATATAAACGGCAGGAAAGCGAAGAGGCTGACGTGGTGATCTACAATACCTGTACAGTAAGGGAAAACGCCAATCTGAAGGTATATGGCCGTCTGGGGCATCTGCATAACCTGAAGGACCGGAATCCGGGTATGAAGATCATTCTCTTCGGATGTATGATGCAGGAGCCTCATGTAGTAGAAAAGATCAGGAAGTCATATCCTTTTGTGGATCTTGTGTTCGGAACTCACAATATTTTTAAGTTTGCAGAGCTTTTTTACGATATGCTACTGTCAGACGGTCAGATCGTGGATATCTGGGAGGGCACAGACCAGATCGTGGAGGATCTTCCTACAGAGAGGAATTATTCTTTTAAATCCGGCGTCAATATCATGTTCGGCTGCAATAATTTCTGCAGTTACTGTATCGTACCCTATGTGAGGGGCCGTGAGAGAAGCCGCCGTCCGGAGGCGATCGTAAAAGAAGTGGAACGCCTTGTAGCTGACGGCGTCTCTGAAGTTATGCTTCTGGGACAGAATGTGAATTCCTATGGAAAGACACTGGAGGAACCGGTAACCTTCGCACAGCTTCTCCGGATGCTGGAACCCATTGAGGGACTGAGAAGGATCCGTTTCATGACGTCTCATCCCAAGGATCTTTCAGATGAGCTGATCGAAACCATGGCGCAGAGCCGTAAGATCTGCCATCATCTCCATCTTCCTCTACAGTCGGGGAGCAGCCGCGTGCTGAAAGAGATGAACCGCCGTTACGATAAAGAAAAATACCTGTCGCTGGTGGAGAAGATCTGCAGGGCGATTCCCGATATTTCTCTTACCACAGATATCATTGTGGGATTTCCGGGAGAGACGGAAGAGGATTTCCGGGAGACTCTTGACGTAGTGGAAAAAGCCGGATATGATACGGCGTTTACCTTCCTCTATTCAAAGAGGACAGGCACCCCTGCCGCAAAAATGGAAGATCAGATCCCGGAAGACGTGGCGAAAGAGCGCTTCGGGCGACTGCTTTCCCTTGTTCAGGAAAAAGGCAGGGAGCGATCTTCCCGTTTTACCGGGACAGTACAGGAAGTACTGGTAGAAGAGGAAAGTAAGGAAAAAGGTGTGTTTACCGGGAGGACGCAGTATAACCTTCTTGTGCATTTCCCGGCGGACGAAAGCCTTCTTGGCAAATATGTAAATGTAAAGCTTGAGGAGTGCCGGGGATTCTATTATCTGGGAAGCCTCGCCGAATAACACTTCGGCGGCCCCGGCGCAGGAATCTCAGATTGACATTCTGAAACAGAAAAATGTAAAAAAATTCCCCCTCGCACCTGCGTGGGGGATATCTCTTTAAATTATGCTCTTTCTACTTTGCCGGATCTCAGACAAGAAGTGCAGACATACATCTTCTTAGCACCGCCGTTAGCTGTCTTAACCTTAACAGACTTTACATTGGATTTCCACATTTTATTGGATCTTCTATGGGAATGACTTACATTATTTCCGAAATGAGCACCTTTTTCGCAAATTGCGCACTTAGCCATGATAGCACCTCCTTGACGCTTTTTTTCAACAGGTTTTATTGTAACAGAAGCAATCTGCTTTTGCAAGCAAAAAAAGGAAAAATGTAAAAATAATATTCCTTTTTTATTAAAAAGAGGTTATAATACATACATATAAAAAAATTGGAGGTACCTGTATGAATGGACATATAGATTCCGGACTTGGTAAGATTGTCATTGATACTGATGTCATCGCCACTTACGCAGGAAGTGTGGCTGTAGAATGTTTTGGTATTGTGGGCATGGCGGCTGTCAGCATGAAGGACGGGCTTGTGAAGCTTCTCCGCCGGGACAGCCTTCAGCACGGCATCAGCGTGACGATCACTGAAGATAATAAAATACGGCTGAGTTTTCACGTAATTGTGGCATACGGTGTCAATATCAGCACGATCGCAGATAATCTTGTAAGCAACGTTAAGTACAAGGTAGAGGCTTTTACCGGTATGGAGATCGAGAAGATCAACATCTGTGTGGAAGGCGTCCGTGCCATAGACTAAGTATGTAAGGAGGAACTAGTGGTGAGTACGAAGACCATAGATGCCAGAATACTTTCCAGAATGTTTCTGGCCGGGGCCAAGAATCTGGAAGCGAAAAAAGAATGGATTAATGAACTGAATGTGTTTCCTGTTCCAGACGGAGATACGGGAACCAATATGACGATGACGATCATGTCTGCGGCTTCTGAAGTAAGCGCTCTGGAGAATCCGGATATGGAGACGCTGGCCAAGGCCATTTCCTCCGGTTCCCTGAGAGGTGCAAGAGGAAACTCGGGCGTTATCCTTTCTCAGCTTCTGAGAGGTTTTACCCGCAGTGTCAGGAAGCTGTCGGTACTTGACGCTCCTGCGATTGCCGCAGCTATGGAGAAGGCTGTTGAGACGGCTTATAAAGCTGTCATGAAGCCCAAGGAAGGGACGATACTTACTGTAGCCAAAGATGCTGCAGAGAAGGCGTCAGAGATTGCAGGAGAGACAGAGGATCTGCTTTCTTTCTTCCAGACTGTTTTTGCGCAGGCGGAAGACACTCTTGCCCGTACACCGGAGATGCTTCCTGTTCTGAAAGAAGCCGGAGTGGTGGATTCCGGCGGTCAGGGACTTGTAGAGGTACTGAGGGGAGCTATCGACGGGTTCCTTGGCAAGGAAGTGGATTACTCGGCTTTCGAGAAGACAGGCAGCGTATCTTCTGTAACGAAGATATCTCCCCAGGCGGAAGCGGATATTAAGTTTGGTTACTGCACAGAGTTTATTATTCTTCTGGATCATAAGATGCCGGAGGAAGAAGAACATAAATTCAAAGAATTTCTTACCTCCATCGGCGATTCTATTGTACTGGTGGCGGATGACGAGATCGTAAAAGTACATGTGCATACCAATCACCCCGGACAGGCAATCGAGCGGGCGCTCACTTTCGGCGCGCTTTCCAGGATGAAGATCGACAATATGCGTGAGGAGCATCAGGAAAAACTGATCAAGGATGCGGAGAAGCTTGCCAGAGAACAGGCTGAACAGGAAGCGGCCATGGAAGCGGAGCTTCCGGAGAAGGAAGCTGGATTTATCGCTGTTTCCGCAGGGCAGGGCCTTACAGAAATCTTTAAAGAACTTGGCGCGGACTATCTCATTGAAGGCGGCCAGACTATGAATCCCAGTACGGAGGATATGCTGAACGCCATAGAGAAAGTAAAAGCTAAAACCATTTACATTTTCCCGAACAACAAGAACATCGTCCTTGCGGCTAATCAGGCGAGAGACCTTACAGAGGATAAGGAGATCATTGTGATCCCGACCAAGACTGTTCCTCAGGGAATCACTGCAATGATCAGCTATGTTCCGGAGAAATCCGCCGATGAGAATCAGGCGGTTATGCTTGACGCTATCTCCAAGGTGCAGACAGGACAGATCACATATGCAGTGCGGGATACCAGGATCGATGATAAAGAGATCCATGAGGGCGATATCATGGGTATCGGAGACAGCGGTATTCTCGCGGTGGGAAGCGGACGCGAAGAAGTTGCCGCGGCCACTGTAGACGCTATGATGACGGAAGACGCCGAGGTTATCAGTATATATTACGGAGCAGATACATCAGAGGAAGACGCAGAGTCTCTTGCTTCTTCTGTGGAAGAGAAGTATCCCGACTGCGAGGTAGAACTGAGCAGAGGCGGCCAGCCGATCTATTATTACATTATTTCCGTAGAGTAGGAAGAAATGAGCAGAAGTTTAAGAACTCTGAAGGGTGTGGGAGAAAAAACGGAAAAGCTTCTCCACAAAGCAGGAATTGCCGATGTGGAGGGTCTGCTTCGATATTATCCCAGAAATTATGACGTATATGAAATGCCGGAGAATATTGCAGATTTGGAAGAGGGGACGGTGAAAGCCGTCTCCGCTGCAGTAAGCTCCGGCGTTTATATGAATACGGCCGGAAGACTTAAGGTCATCACCGTCACAGTCAGCGACAAAAGCGGAAGACTTAACGTGGTATGGTTTAATGCGCCGTATCTCAGAAGTATGCTGAAAAAGGGCAGTGTTTTTGTTTTCCGCGGAAGGGTCGTAAGAAAAAACGGAAAGCTGGAACTGGAGCATCCGGAAATTTTCACTCCTGCAGCGTATGAAGAGGTCCTTCATAATATGCAGCCTGTTTACCGGCTCACAGCCGGACTGACAAACAAAGCGCTGGCGAAACTTGTCCGCCAGACTCTTGAGGACCGTTCTCTTCAGACGGAATATCTTCCGGATGAGATCAGAGAGAGATATCAGCTGGCCGATATCAATTTTGCTTTGAGAGCAATACATTTCCCCGGGAATATGGAAGAACTGCTCACCGCAAGAAAACGGCTTGTTTTTGATGAGTTTCTTTTTTTTATCCTGTCGGTGCAGCTGCTGAAAGAAAAAACGGAAGAAGCGGAAAATCATTTTCCCATGAAGATGACCTGGACTACGGAGGAGGTTATCGAGAGACTGCCTTATAATCTTACCCGCGCCCAGATGAATACCTGGCATGAGATTGAAAGGGATCTTGCAGGAAGATCCATGATGTCCAGGCTTGTGCAGGGAGATGTGGGCAGCGGAAAAACGATCATTGCTTTTCTTGCCATGATCCTTGCCGGAGAAAACGGGTATCAGTCTGCGCTTATGGTGCCGACAGAGGTACTTGCGCGGCAGCATTATGAGGCTTTTGTGAGCCTGAAGGAGGAACAGGGACTGAGTATACGGGCGGTGCTTCTTACCGGATCCAGTACTGCAAAAGAGAAACGGGAGATCTACGAGGAGATACGCAGCGGCTCCGCAGATGTGATCATCGGCACACACGCACTGATCCAGGAAAAAGTGGAATATAAAAATCTTGGCCTTGTGATCACAGACGAACAGCACCGTTTCGGAGTGAAGCAGAGAGAAGCCCTTACCACCAGAGGCAATCCGCCCAATGTGCTTGTAATGAGCGCAACACCCATTCCCCGTACCCTTGCTATTATTTTGTACGGAGATCTGGATATTTCAGTGATCGACGAACTCCCCGCAAAAAGACTCCCCATCAAGAACTGTGTCGTAGACACTTCCTATCGTCCGAAAGCATATTCTTTTATCGAAAAACAGGTCCGGGAAGGCAGGCAGGCGTATATCATCTGTCCTATGGTTGAAGAGAGCGAGGGACTTGAAGCGGAGAATGTAACAGACTATATCAAAAAAGTCAGAAGCAGTCTTTCTCAGGATATCCGTGTGGAGTATCTTCACGGAAAAATGAAGGCAAAAGACAAAAACCGTATCATGGAGGAATTCGCCGCCGGAGAGATTCAGGTCCTGGTATCCACCACTGTAGTGGAAGTGGGCGTCAACGTGCCCAACGCCACGGTTATGATGGTGGAGAATGCGGAACGGTTCGGCCTTGCCCAGCTTCATCAGCTTCGGGGACGGGTGGGAAGAGGAGAATATCAGTCCTACTGTATTTTTATCCAGGGAAACAAAGAAGAGACAACCTCCAGGCGTCTGGAGATCCTGAACAAGTCAAACGACGGATTCTATATTGCAGGAGAGGATCTTAAACTCCGGGGGCCGGGCGATCTCTTCGGGATAAGGCAGAGCGGTCTTATGGAGTTCCGCATCGGGGATATCTTCAACGACGCGGATATTCTGAAAGACGCCAGCAGTGCGGCGGGCGGAATACTTGCTCTTGATCCAGATCTTTCCCTTGCGCAGCATCGTGAACTGAAGAAGTTCCTTATGGAAGAACAGAAGGCTGCGCTGGAGAATCTGGGAATCTGATCCGCCGTGATTAGCGGCGGATATTTTGATATGGAAAAGAAGATGTTGCAAATTTATGTAAAACGTAGTATCCTAGTACCGTAATTACTTTTTATTTTACCTTGTAAGGAGGCTATTATGGCTACAAAAACAACGACAAAGAAAGCAGAACCTAAGACAACAACTGCAAGTAAGGCTGTCGAGAAAGAGGCTCCTGCAAAGGCTGCTGCTAAGACGGCGACAACAGCAGCTGCAACAACGGCTGAGAAAGCACCTGCTAAGAAGACTGCCGCAGCTAAGAAGACTGCTGAGAAGACCACTGTAGAGAAAACTGCTGAGAAGAAACCGGCTGCAAGAAGAACAACTAAGAAAGCCGCTGCTCTGAATACAGAGGTGTACGTACAGTTCTGGGGCAAAGAGGTATATGCAAAAGACGTAGTGGAAAGCATCAAAAAAATTTGGACTGAAGAGATGGGCAAGAAAGAGGAAGAGCTTACTGACCTTAAAGTATATATCAAACCAGAAGACAACGGGGCACATTATGTCATCAATGGTGATGTTACCGGTTTCCTTGGTTTATGATCCGGTACACAGCTGTTTATGCGGCAGCAGAGTGTCTGAAAAGAAAACCCGGACAGCGGAGATATTATTCACTGCGCTGCCCGGGTTTTTCTATGATATTTCAGGCTGAAATATTATTTACATCTGGCTTCCCTGAGATCCGGAAGACATCTGTCTTTCCTGTGCTTCGATCATCTTTTTGACCATATAGCCGCCGACGGATCCGTTCTGTCTGGATGTGAGGTCGCCGTTATATCCGTCGCTGAGGGGAACTCCAAGTTCGTTTGCCACTTCATATTTAAAGCGGTTCAGTGCGCTCTTGGCTTCGGGAACAGCTGCTTTGTTAGAAGAATTTTTGTTTGACATATTTTATTTCCTCCTTGGTTGTTTTTTGTTTTGGTGTTACACTGGTAGTATGTGAAATATCGAAAATAATACACTAGAAGTTCTTTCTTCTGATTCCAGAAAAATGAAATTATTAACTTTCTATGAACTTTGTATATTTTGTAAGATTTAATTGCACTTTTTTTGGTAACTTGTTATAATAATGTGGAATATAAATTGTAGAACAGGGTTTTGGTAAGAATGGAGAGTGAATAATGAATTTAGGAATTATCGCACATAACAGCAAGAAAGTGCTTATAGAGGATTTCTGTATTGCATATAAGAATATTCTTGCCAGACATGAAGTATATGCAACAGGAACTACAGGAAGACGGATCGAGGAAGTGACGAATCTTCATGTTCACAAGTTTCTTGCCGGAAGTATCGGCGGAGACAAACAGTTTATGGAGATGATCGAGCGGGAGGATTTGGATATGGTGATCCTTTTTTATAACCCGGCTATGATCGATCCCAAGGAACCGGATATCTCAGCTATTGTTATGCGCTGCGACCGGTACAATATCCCTGTGGCGACGAATATCGCCACCGCGGAACTTCTGATCCTGGGCCTTGCCCGTGGTGATCTGGACTGGAGACTGAATCTGAAATGAGAGTAATAGCGGGAAAAGCCCGGAGACTTCCACTGAAGACTCTTCCGGGAGCTGATACACGGCCGACTACCGACCGTATAAAAGAAACATTATTTAATATCCTTCAGCCCGAGCTTCTGGACTGCCGTTTTCTGGATTTGTTCAGCGGAAGCGGGGCTATTGGCATCGAGGCTTTGAGCCGCGGGGCGCGGAAGGCTGTTTTTGTTGAAAAGAATCCGAAGGCCTGCGCCTGTATCCGTGAGAATCTTGCATTTACGAAACTTGCCCCGGACGGGCAGGTCATGAATATGGATGTTCTTCAGGCGCTCCGTTCTCTTGAGGGAGACGGACCCTTTGACTGTATTTTTATGGATCCGCCATATGGGATGGAACTGGAGCGTTCCGCTCTGGAATATCTTTCCGGCAGCGCTCTGGCGGATGAGAACACACTGATCATAGTGGAAGCGGAGCTTCATACAGATTTCTCCTATGTGGAAGAGATGGGATATGAACTTACCCGTTCCAAAGAATACAAGACCAATAAGCATGTCTTTTTGCATAAAAGAAAGTGAGAATACACATGGTAACAGCAGTCTATCCCGGAAGTTTTGACCCGGCAACGTACGGACATCTGGATATTATCAAGCGCGCCAGTCTGTCATTTGACAGAGTTGTTGTGGGAGTTTTGCATAATTCTTCAAAAAGTCCGTTGTTTTCTGTGGAAGAACGTGTTAATATATTAGAAAAGGCGACAAAAAATATCCCGAATGTCGTGATCAGGCCTTTCGACGGACTTTCCGTGAATTTTGCCAGAGAGAATGACGCACAGGTGATCGTGCGCGGACTCAGGGCGGTTACGGATTTTGAGTATGAACTGCAGATGGCGCAGACCAACCGCGTACTTGCGCCGGATGTTGATACTGTGTTTTTGACTACAAGCCTGGAATATGCGTATGTAAGTTCCACGATCATGAAGGAGGTTGCCCGTTATAACGGGGACTTGTCGAAATTTGCACCGTCTGAGATTATTCAGGCTCTGCAGGATAAGCTGCAGGAAGAAAAGAGTTAAATAAGGAGAGTGTACAATGAGCAGCAGAATTGAACAGATTATTGATGATATTGATGAGTTTATCGAGAGCTGTAAATATCAGCCGCTGTCTACAACGAAGATTGTTGTAAACAAAGAAGAGATGGAGGAGCTTTTAAGAGAACTCCGTCTGAAGACGCCGGATGAGATCAAGCGTTATCAGAAGATCATCAGCAACAAGGACGCCATTCTTGAGGATGCACAGTCCAAGGCGGACGCTATCATCGCAGATGCGCAGGCAAGAGCCCAGGAGCTGGTAACCCAGCATGAGATCATGCAGAAAGCTTACGCCCAGGCAAATGATACGATCAATGCAGCCAACAAGCAGGCCCAGGAGATCCTTGATTCTGCTACCCAGGACGCCAACAGCATCCGTCTGAGCGCGATTACCTACACAGACGATATGATGGCGAATATCGGCACGGTACTCAGTGATACTCTGGAAGACGCCGGCGGCAAATACAAGGGATTTATCGACGCTCTTCAGAGTTGTCTTGATGTTGTGAACCAGAACCGTCAGGAGCTTGCTCCTCAGACCGCTCAGGCAGCTGCCATCAGCGGATCCTATCATGAGGATGAGGACGACCATGACGATGACGAATTAGACGATCTTGACGAAAATTAATATAAGCAGCGCGGTGAACAGTGCGTTGAGACATTTGGCGGCCAGATAAGGAAGAACGGACAGTTCTTCCGAAAGGACGCTTTTTGTCTGTGCCATGATGCAGAAACCTCCGAAAGAGGTAAGTACTGCCGCCGTCAGATATTTCATCTCAAAATCCAGGACGGAACCAGCCAGAAGATGGAGACCTGTGGTAAGTTCCAGACTGCCCAGCAGAAGATATCCGGCAGCTGACCCGGGCTGCCAGTAATGTCTGACACAGGCTGAAAGAACGGAGAAAAGAAGAATATATCCGCCCAGGCGGGTAATTGTCTCAAAACCATTCATAATGGAGGTGTCCAGCACTGTTCCGGAGGGACGGGCAGCGGACGGCTCCTTTTTTAAGCCGGACGACGGCATTTTTTCCACAGTATGATTTCTGTATATAACGAAACGGAAAAAAAGCATGGTGAACACGGCGGAGAGAAGAAGTATCATGGTAAGAATTTTTTTATCTGCTCTGTCTTCCAGACAGATATGGATAAGATATGTATGGATAAAGACCGGACTGGCATGATTGGTAAAAGTAAGAAGGTATTGGGCCTCTCTTTTTCCGATCTTTCCGTGTCTGTACATATCCGAGGTGATCTTGGCTCCCATTGGGTAGCCGCAGAGCAGTCCGAGTATAAGCGCGTACGCGCCGGAGGGAGACAGGCCGAATAATTTTTTCCATAACAGCTTTGCGGGAGCGGTAATTTTTTCCGCAGTTTCTGTATGTATCAGGATCCCAGTGAGGATCATGAAGGGCAGAAGTGTGGGAAGGAGGGTGTTCAGCCAGAGATTCAGGCCGTCTCTGGACGCGGCCAGCGCTTCCCGGGGATATTTCAGAAGAAATCCCAGCAGCAGAATGATCACTGCTGCAGATAATGATCGTTTCATATACAGCCGCCGTTTTCTTTTATCTTATGGCGCGGCTGAATTAAATATGAAAGTAAATGGAGGAAACCGATTATGAGAGTATTGGAAAACTGTGAACCGAAGAAAGTTTTTTACTATTTTGAGGAGATCTGCGGGATTCCCCACGGTTCAGGAAACACGAAACAGATCAGCGATTATCTTGTGAATTTCGCGAAAGAACACAATCTGGAGTATGTACAGGATGAACTGAACAATGTGGTGATTTATAAGCCCGCTACTGCCGGCTATGAGAATGCGCCGACTGTGATCATTCAGGGACATATGGATATGGTATGTGAAAAAAGACCGGACGTGAATCATGATTTCACAAAAGACGGTCTGAATATTTCCGTAAAAGACGGATTTATTACGGCAAACGGGACTACCCTGGGCGGCGACGACGGAATCGCTGTTGCATATGGTCTTGCGCTTCTTGACAGTGATGATATTGGGCATCCGGCTCTGGAGGTTCTGATCACCGTAGATGAAGAGATCGGACTTCTTGGTGCGGTAGGACTGGACTGCACCGTGCTGAAAGGAAAGAGACTGATCAATCTTGACTCCGAGGCGGAAGGCAGCCTCTGGATCAGCTGTGCAGGCGGACTTTCCGCGATCAGCAGGATTCCTGTACAGAGAGTGCGGGCAGAAGGCGAGAAGATCCAGGTGAAGATCTGCGGTCTAACGGGCGGACATTCCGGATCCGAGATTGACAAGAAACGTGCCAACGCCAATGTTCTTATGGGAAGATTCCTCTATGGCCTTCAGAGAGAAGCTGAATATGAGATCATTTCCATGGAAGGCGGCCAGAAAGATAACGCGATCACCAGAGAGGCAGTCACAGAGATCCTTGCCGATAAAAAAGACATTTCCGCGATTTATGCCTACGCTGATAAGGTTCAGGGTGAACTGAGAGAAGAATATACAGGCAGCGACGCAGGCATCACGATCCAGATCACAGAAATGGGCGCTGCAACTGAGAATGTTCTTCATCCTACCAGCAGAGAAAAAGTCCTTTTCTATCTGATGGAGATTCCTTTCGGTATCCAGAAGATGAGCGGAAGTATTGAGGGACTGGTTGAAACCTCTACCAATATCGGTATCGTAAAACTTTCCGAAGACGAGTTTTTTGGAAGTTCAGGCGTAAGAAGTTCTGTGGAAGCCGCACGGGACGCTCTTTCAGACAAAATCCAGTATCTTACAGAGTTCCTGGGAGGCTCTTATGAAATCCAGGGCGCTTATCCGGCATGGGAATACCGCAAAGATTCTCCGCTCCGCGACAAGATGGTTGCCGTATATGAAAAAATGTACGGAAATAAACCTGAAGTAGTTGCGATCCATGCAGGTCTTGAGTGCGGTCTTTTCTACAAGAAGATCGACGGACTGGACTGCGTATCTCTTGGACCGGATATGAAAGATATCCATACTTCCGAGGAAGTTCTGGACATTGCGTCCGCCGGACGTGTATGGGAATATCTGGTCAAAGTTCTGGCAGATCTCAAAGACTGACAGTCAAATCTGACACTACGGTTAAAAAATAGGGTCTCAAAATCCGTAAGCGGATTTTGGGGCCTTTTTTATTATTATTCTGTATGTCGGCATGAAAGAAATTCACATATATACAATGTGAGAATATGATTATACTGTAGCGTCCGTGTATATCGCGCATCAATTTCCGGATCGCTGAAATCCCTGCGGTTGGAGTCTACGGATGGAGAAGGAGACTGCCGGATGAAAAAACGCGACTGGATTTATCTTTTTTTCGTACTGATTCCCTGTGTATGCTTTCTTGTTTCACTGGAATTTTTTATCCGCGAAAGAAGCAGTGTGTCTGTGCTCGACAGGGAAACCTGTTTTTCTGAAGGATTCCGGGAACAGAAGGTATCTCCGGAACTGTACCGGGAACTGAAAGAACAGGAAACAAATGAGATCTCATGGACAGAATTCCTTGCTGTTTCTATGCTGGAAGGCGGCTTTAGCCCGGAAAAAATATCCGGAGGCCATGAAAGGTATCTGAAATATAAAAAAGAAGACTTCCTGTTTCTGGAAGAATGCTACAGGGCTGTATGGAGCGATATAAAGTATTTCCCCGTTGCTTCCGAAGATATTTTCTTTGAAAATACCTGGCTGAAACCTGTGGAATATGAGGCGGCGGAACATCATGAAGGAACAGATCTGGCCGGCAGCGTAAGATCATCTGGCTATTATCCGGTGATCAGTATGACGGACGGTACAGTAAAAAGAGCAGGCTGGCATTCCGGATACGGATACAGTATCGTCGTCCACACTCCGGAAGGAGGCGACTTTTTTTACGCGCATCTGGATTCCTTTGACAGAGAATACGTCACAGGAGAGGAAGTGAGAGCGGGAGATATTCTCGGATTTATGGGAAATACCGGATTCGGACCGGTCAAAACAAAGGGAAGGATGCCTGTCTATCTTCACGTTGGAATATACATATCCGGTCCGGACGGGGAAAACATCAGTGTGAACCCATACTGGATTTTGAAGATTTTTGCGAAAAAAACCAGAAAGTATACATATTAACGTTAATATTTTATCAGAAGTATGTTATAATGGTTTGTGCTGAAAGAGATTACAGCCTGCAAGGAGTGATTTACATGGAAATACAGTTATGGAGAAGACTTTTATGTCCATATGAACTTGCTGTCAGGGAACTGACGGTGAAGTTTGAGCATATTATCAAAGAATACAAGCTGAATGATCTCTATTCTCCCATAGAACAGGTACGCGGTCGTGTGAAGAGCGTTTCCAGCATTCTGGAGAAGATGCAGAGGAAGCACATTCCTCTGGAGCGTATGGAGGAAGAGGTGGAGGATATTGCCGGCATACGGATCATCTGCCAGTTTGAAGAGGATATAGATACTATCGCCGCTCTGATCCAGAACCGCAGTGATATGACGATAAAGAGTGAGAAGAATTATCTGAAACATATCAAACAAAGCGGTTACAGAAGCTATCATCTGATCATTTATTATACAGTGGAAACCATTAACGGACCCAAGGAGATTCAGGCGGAGATCCAGATCCGGACAATGGCCATGAATTTCTGGGCAACTATCGAGCATTCTCTCCAGTACAAATATAAAGGAGAGATGCCTCTCCATGTGGCGGAACGGCTGAGTAATGCCGCAGACGCCATTATCGCCCTGGATCAGGAGATGTCTTCTGTGCGCAGCGAGATCATGGACGCGCAGAATTCTTCAATGAACCAGTCCAATCTGATTAAGGATATCCTCATGAGTATTGAGAATCTTTATAAGGTTGCAAACAAACGGGAAGTGGAGAAGATCCAGAGCGAGTTCCTGCGGATATTCCAGATGCGCGATCTGCAGCAGTTGGAACGGTTCCACAGACAGCTTGATATTATTGCTGAGGGTTACCGCGCCCAGTCAGCAGTGTTTTAGGAGCGAATCGATGCATCGTTTTTTACCGGTTACAGAGCAGGAAATGAAAGAACGGGGCTGGGACAGAGTGGATTTTGTCTATGTGACAGGGGACGCTTATGTAGATCATTCTTCCTTTGGCCCGGCTATCATCAGCCGTCTTCTGGAGAGCAGGGGATACAGAGTGGGAATGATCCCTCAGCCGGACTGGCGCAGAAAAGAAAGTATCCAGTTGTTCGGCGAACCGCGTCTCGGTTTTCTTGTGAGTGCGGGAAACATGGATTCCATGGTGAATCATTACACTGTTTCCAGGAAACACCGTCACAGAGACGCCTATTCTCCCGGAGGAGAGATGGGTCTCAGGCCGGATATGCCTACAGTTGTATACAGCAACCTGATCAGGCAGAGTTACCGTGATACGCCCATTATACTTGGCGGTATCGAAGCGAGCCTTCGCCGTCTTGCTCATTATGATTACTGGAAGGACAGGATCCGCCGCAGTGTTCTTATCGATTCCGGAGCGGATCTGATCTCCTACGGCATGGGAGAGCGGTCGGTCCTGGAGATAGCGGAAGCGCTGGACAGCGGTATTCCGGTGAAGGATATTACCTTTGTACCGGGTACTGTATACAGAAGCCGTGATCTTTCGTCCGCGTTTGACCCGCTGGTTCTCCCTTCTTTTGAAAAGCTTCAGAACAGCAGGGAAGCCTATGCGGACAGTTTTGCCATTCAGTACAGAAATACAGATCCTTTCACGGCAAGGCCTCTTGCCGAGGATTACGGGACGAGAGGATATGTGATCCAGAATCCGCCTTCCAGACCTCTGACCACGCAGGAGATGGACGACGTGTATGATCTTCCCTACACGGGAAACTGGCATCCCATGTATGACGCCGCGGGAGGGATCCCGGCTCTGGAGGAAGTGCGGTTCAGTCTAACCAGCAACCGGGGCTGCTTCGGAGGATGCAGTTTCTGCGCCCTTACTTTTCACCAGGGCCGCATTCTGCAGACAAGAAGTCATGAGTCCATTGTCCGGGAAGCGGGAAAAATGACGCAGGATCCTCTTTTCAAGGGATATATCCATGATGTGGGAGGTCCCACCGCGGATTTCCGCCAGCCTTCCTGCCAGAAACAGTTGACAAAAGGCGTGTGTACCGACAGGCAGTGCCTGTTCCCGAAACCCTGCGGCAATCTTACGGCAGACCACAGCGACTACGTGGCTCTTCTTCGCACGCTCCGCAGAGTACCCGGTGTGAAAAAAGTGTTTATCCGTTCCGGCGTCCGTTTCGACTATGTGATGGCGGACAGGAGCAGGGAATTTCTTCATGAACTTGTGAAACATCATGTGAGCGGCCAGCTTCGTGTAGCGCCGGAACATGTTTCCAACCAGGTTCTGTATTATATGGGCAAACCGCGGCACGAAGTATATGAGAGTTTCCTGAAAGCTTTTGAACAGGAAAACAAAAAGGCAGGGCAGGAGCAGTACGCGGTTCCCTACTTTATGTCCTCCCATCCGGGATGTACATTGAAAGAAGCGGTAAAGCTTGCGGAATATGTCCGGGATCTTGGGTTTACGCCGGAACAGGTACAGGATTTTTATCCTACTCCGTCCACTCTATCCACCTGTATGTATTATACGGGGATCCATCCTCTTACGAAGGAAAAAGTTTATGTACCCAGGGATCCTCATGAGAAGGAGATCCAGCGGGCGCTGATGCAGTACAAAAATCCGGCCAACAAGTCTCTTGTGATGGAGGGACTCAGACGTGCCGGGCGGGAGGATCTCATCGGATACGGGCCGAAATGCCTGATCCGTCCGGACAGAGACAATCTGAAGCATGCCGGAAAAGGGAAGAGCGACGGCAGGACGGAGACCGGCAGGAAAGCCGCTCATGGAAAAAAGAAAACAATCAGAAATATTCACAGAAAAAAGCAGAAATAACAAGGAGATCTCATGAGCAGACCATCTGACAAAAGTAAAATCCGCAAAGGAGATTATGGATATATATGGGCAGAGCGGAAGCGGTGCGTCATCATCACCGCCCTTCTGTTCGCCGTGCCCCTTCTTATTTTTTTTACCGCTCTTTTGTATTTTAAAACAAGATTGAACATATGGACTGTCCTTGTAGTAGTAGGATGCCTTCCCGCGTGCAAAAACCTGGTGAACGTGATCATGCTGTTCCGTTCGCCGGTCATGAAGGAAGAGACTTACCGGAGGATACGGGAACACGCCGGCAGCCTTGTGATGTCCTATGAGATGTATATGACTTTTTATGAAAAGAGCGCATTTATCGACGCCTTTGCCGTCTGCGGCAATCTGGCGGTGGGATACAGCAGCGATCCGAAGATCGACGTATCTTTTATGGAAACAGAAGCCCAGAAGATCTTAAGAGGAAACGGATTCAAATCTACGGTTAAGATCTTCCGTGACCTGAACCCCTATCTGGAACGGCTGGATTCCATGAACGCCCACAAAGCTTCTCTGGAAGAAGGCATTAAGTTCACGCCGGATGAGAAGTATCCGGATTTTTCCCGGAACGAACTGATCAAACACACGATCCTGGCGATCTGTCTGTAGGTGGATCATGAAAGAGTTTATTATCAATGAAAACGAGGCGGGACAGCGTTTTGACAAATATCTGGCGAAGCTTCTCCGGGAAGCGCCGAAGAGTTTTTTTTACAAAATGCTCCGCAAAAAAAATATTACCCTTAACGGAAAAAGGGCGACGGGAAATGAGAAGCTGAATCCGGGAGACCGGGTGAAACTGTTCTTAAGCGACGAGACTTTTCAGAAATTCTCAAAAGAGACAGCTGCTCCGAGGGCGGTCTGTGATCTGGATGTGATCTATGAGGATGCGGACGTCCTTCTGGTAAATAAGCCGGCGGGAATGCTTTCACAGCCTGATGACAGCAAAGAGCCGTCTCTGGTGGAATATATCACGGGATATCTTCTGGAGAACGGGACTCTGACAGAAAACGACCTGGCTACTTTCCGTCCTTCCGTATGCAACCGCCTGGACCGGAATACCAGCGGGATCGTTGCGGCGGGCAAGAGCCTTGCCGGACTGCAGGCGCTGTCGGAGCTTTTTCGCGGAAGAACTCTTCATAAAGATTATCTTGCGCTGGCAAAAGGCGTTATAAAAAACGAAGAACATATCAGAGGATATTTGCATAAAGATCAAAAATATAATAAAGTAACAGTATACAGAGAAAAGAAAGATGGCGCGCTGCCCATTGAGACGGTTTATACTCCACTGGGAGATAACGGAGCGGTCACGCTTCTGAAGATCCGCCTTGTTACAGGACGGCCCCATCAGATCCGCGCGCATCTTGCCTCTGAAGGGCATCCGCTTATGGGCGACTATAAATACGGCAGCGAAAGATACAACCGGATCTGTCGTGAGCGGTACGGACTGAAGCACCAGCTTCTTCATGCTTACCGTCTGGAGTTCCCGCGAAGCCAGGAAGTGCCTGACCATCTTTCCGGTAAGATTTTTTTCGCAGAGCCGCCGGAACTTTTCTGTCATATACTGAAGGAAGAACAATTAGAGGAGAGTTATTATGAAAATCTGGAGTACAATATGGGATTATGTAAAAATGATCATCATTGTGGTAGTGGTGGTCCTGATCGCAAATAATGTGGTTCTGATCAACGCCAAGATTCCTTCGGAATCCATGGAAAACACCATTATGACAGGCGACAGGATCTTCGGATTCCGTATGGCCTACGGGATCAACTTTGATTTCTTTGGGAATCATATCTCCAAGAAAATGAAGGATCCCGAGAGATATGACATTATCATCTTCAAATACCCGGATGATGAAAGCCAGCTTTTTATTAAAAGACTGATCGGACTTCCGGGTGAAACGGTAGAGATCCGGGACGGCAAGGTGTATATCGACGGCTCCGCAGAGCCGCTGGACGACAGCTTCGTACCGGAAACGCCCACCGGAAATTACGGTCCCTACAAAGTTCCTGAGGACTGCTACTTCATGCTGGGAGACAACCGGGAGAATTCCCGTGATTCCCGTTACTGGGACAATACATTTGTAACTTTTGACGAGATCGTTGGAAAAGCGGTGATCCGTTACTTCCCGTCCATCAAACTTCTGGACTAGGCGGACAGATATGGCTACATGGAACAGCAGGGGACTCCGGGGTTCTACCCTGGAGGAACTGGTAAACAGGACAAACGAACAGTATGCGGAGAAGCGTCTTGCGCTGATCCAGAAGATTCCCACGCCTATTACGCCGGTTAAGATGGATAGGGAACACAGGCAGATCACTCTGGCCTATTTTGAACAGAGGAGTACGGTGGATTATATCGGCGCCGTACAGGGGATTCCGGTATGCTTCGACGCGAAGGAATGCGGTACGGATACTTTTCCTCTGAGCAATATCCATCCCCATCAGGTCTCATTTATGCGCAGATTCGAAGAGCAGGGGGGAATCGCTTTCTTCCTGCTCTTTTTCAGCAATGAGGATCTGTTTTATTATCTGCCTTTAAGGCGGCTTCTGGATTTCTGGGAACGAATGGAATCCGGCGGCCGCAAAAGTTTCCGGCGTGACGAACTAGAGGAAGCTTTTTATCTGCCGAGGCAGAGCGGCTTTCTGGTTCCCTATCTGGAAGGAATAAAAGCAGATCTCCGGCTGCGGGAAGAAGGATCTCAGGGATGATCCACACGAAAACACGGTACGAAATTCCGGGATTGACAAGATATTGATAATTTACTATAATTTTGTTGTTTTTATATAGTAATATGTTAGCAGACTAAAGCGAAACTGCCGCGGTTAAGGAGGATATATATGCAGCGTATTTTTCACACCCCCGAGGGTGTTCGTGATATATATAACGGAGAGTGCAGCCGGAAGCACCAGCTTCAGAGCCGCATCCGCCAGGTGTTTCTCCGTTACGGATACGAGGAGATCGAGACGCCCACTTTTGAGTTTTTTGAAGTGTTCAGCAGGGAAGTGGGAACCATCCCCTCGAAAGACCTTTACAAGTTTTTTGACCGGGAGGGGAATACTCTTGTGCTCCGGCCGGATTTCACCCCTTCGGTTTCCAGGGCCTGCGCCACGTATTTTTCGCCGGATAAAGATGTTGTTACTTTATCCTATACAGGACAGGCTTTCACCAACAGTTCCAGTTATCAGGGAAGGCTGAAAGAGACTACTCAGATGGGAGTGGAACGTATCGGCGACAGTTCTGCGGAAGCGGACGCCGAACTTCTCGCCATGACTGTGGAATGTCTTCTGGAATCTGGTCTGAAGGAATTCCAGGTCAGCGTGGGACAGGTAAATTATTTTAAATCTCTTCTTGCGGAAGCGGGAATGGACGAGGAGGCGGAAGAGAATCTGCGCGCCCTTATTTCCCAGAAGAACTATTTCGGGGTGGAGGAACTTCTGAAGGAGCAGAAGCTGGATCCGGCCCTGGCGGAGACATTCCAGGCTCTTCCCCAGCTGTTCGGTTCTTTCGAAGTTCTGGAACGCGCCCGCTCACTTACAGATAATCCGGAAGCGTTGAAGGCGGTGGAGCGGCTGGAAGAGATCTATGAGATCCTGAAGCTTTACGGATACGAGAAATATGTAAGTTTTGACTTCGGTATGGTGAGCAAGTACCGGTACTACACGGGGATTATTTTTCAGGCGTATACCTATGGCACAGGGGAGCCTCTGGTAAAAGGCGGACGGTACGACGAGCTTCTGAAGCATTTCGGCAAACCGGCGGCTTCCACAGGATTCGTCATCGTAGTTGACAGCCTGCTTACCGCTCTGTCCAGACAGAAGATAGACGTTCCCGGCGAGGATGAGATCACGGTTTTGTATTATACAGATGAAACCCGGCGGGATGTAATACTCAAAGCCCGTGAAATGCGTAAAAAAGGCCTGCGTACAGCAGTCCGCCGCAGAAAGGAGGAATGCTGACATGAGATATCTTACAGTGGCGCTTACCAAAGGAAGGCTTGCTCAGAAAACGCTGGATATGTTCGAGAAGATCGGCATCACCTGCGAGGAAATCCGGGACAAAAACTCACGGAAACTGATTTTTGTCAACGAGGACCTGAAACTGAAATTTTTCCTTGCAAAAGGTCCGGACGTTCCCACTTATGTGGAATACGGAGCCGCGGATATCGGAGTCACCGGGAAGGATACCATCATGGAAGAGGGACGCAAGCTCTATGAAGTGATGGATCTGGGTTTCGGGGCGTGCCGGATGTGCGTCTGCGGTCCGGAAAGCGCAAGAGAGCTGCTGAACAATAATCAGCTGATCCGGGTGGCGACGAAGTATCCCAATATCGCCAAGGATTATTTTTATAATAAAAAGCATCAGACAGTAGAGATCATTAAGTTAAACGGATCCATCGAGCTTGCGCCCATTGTGGGATTATCGGAAGTGATCGTGGATATCGTGGAGACAGGAAGCACCCTCCGGGAGAACGGACTGAAGGTACTGGAGGAAATATGCCCTCTTTCCGCGAGAATGATCGTAAATCAGGTAAGTATGAAAATGGAAGATGAGAGGATCCGCAAACTGATCCGTGATCTCAGAGGGAAGGAATGAAGACTATGCGTACGGTAACGCTTACAAAAGAAAGCACAAAAGACATTCTGGAAAATCTTCTGAAACGCAGCCCCAATAACTACGGTAAATTCGAGGCTGCCGTGGATGATATCCTGAAAAAGGTAAGAGCGGAAGGAGACAGCGCTGTTTTCGCTTATACAAAAGAATTCGACAAAGTGGAGATCACCGCGGATACTGTCCGCGTCACGGAGGATGAGATCCGGGAAGCCTATGACGCGGTGGATCCTTCCCTTGTGGAAGTGATCCGGAAAGCTCTGGTAAATATCCGAAGCTATCACGAGAAACAGAAACAGAACAGCTGGTTTTCCAGTACGGAGGACGGCACCATGCTGGGACAGAAAGTCACTCCGCTGAAGCGGGTGGGGGTTTACGTTCCCGGCGGCAAGGCAGTTTATCCTTCCTCTGTTCTTATGAATATTGTTCCTGCCAAAGTGGCGGGAGTGGATCAGATCATTATGACCACCCCTCCGGGAAAGGACGGCAAAGTCTGCCCCACCACGCTGGTGGCAGCCAAAGAGGCCGGCGCGGACGAGGTTTATAAGGTGGGAGGAGCCCAGGCTGTGGGCGCTCTCGCCTACGGCACGGAAAGCATCCCAAAAGTTGACAAGATCGTGGGACCGGGCAACATTTTTGTCGCCCTGGCCAAAAAGGCGGTTTACGGCTATGTAAGTATTGATTCCATTGCCGGACCAAGCGAGATCCTTGTGCTGGCGGACGAAACTGCCAATCCCAGATACGTGGCCGCGGATCTTCTTTCTCAGGCGGAACATGACGAACTGGCTTCCGCCATACTGATCACAACCAGCAGAGAACTGGCTGAGAAGGTCAGCAGTGAAGTGGAGGAGTTTGTGAAGGTCCTTTCCAGAAAAGAGATCATTCAGAAATCCCTGGATAATTTCGGCTACATCCTCATCGCGGAAGATATGGACGAAGCGGTGGAAGCCGCCAACGAGATCGCGTCCGAACATATGGAGATCGTGACCAGGAATCCTTTCGAGATCATGATGAAGGTACGAAACGCCGGAGCGATCTTTATCGGGGAATACAGTTCCGAGCCTCTGGGAGATTATTTTGCCGGGCCGAACCATGTGCTTCCCACCAACGGTACGGCGAAGTTCTTTTCGCCTCTTTCCGTGGACGACTTTATCAAGAAATCCAGTATTGTATATTATTCCAGAGAGGCTCTGGGTAAGATCCATAAAGACATCGAACAGTTCGCGAAAGCGGAGCAGCTTACGGCGCACGCAAATTCTGTGGCGGTACGTTTTGAAAACGAAAAATAACAATGGAGAAAAATGAAGTATGGCAAGAGAAGCATCCGTAGAAAGAAATACAAAAGAAACTGAGATCAAACTAAAACTGGTGCTGGACGGAACAGGATACTCGGATATTGAGACAGGAGTCGGTTTTTTTGATCATATGCTGGACGGACTTACCCGTCATGGACTTTTTGATCTCTGCGTCAGGGTACACGGCGATCTCAATGTAGACGACCATCATACGGTGGAAGATACCGGTATCGTGCTGGGAAACGCCATCCGCATGGCGGCAGGAGACAAGAAAGGCATCCGCCGTTACGGGAGCTGTATCCTTCCCATGGATGAGGTACTGGTGCTCTGCGCGGTGGATCTCTGCGGCCGTCCGTATCTTTCCTGGGACGCGGAATTTCCCACCGAAAAGATCGGGGATATGTCTTCGGAGATGATAAGAGAATTTTTCTACGCGGTTTCCTATTCTGCGGGAATGAATCTGCACATGAAGGTCCTTACCGCAGGCAACAGCCATCATATGGCGGAAGCCATGTTCAAAAGCTTTGCGAAGGCCCTCGACCAGGCGCTTTCTGTTGATGAAAGAATTACAGACGTGCTCTCCACCAAGGGCAGTCTCTGACAAGGAGTTAGGTTATGGCGGATAAATTATTAGTCCCCTGTCTGTATCTGCAGTCCGGCAGGGCAGTGACAGGATTCGGACAGAGGAATCTGTTCGGGAACGGCGATGTGGCGGAGCTTGCGCGTTTTTACAGCGACAACGGAGCGGATGAGCTTCTTGTGTTCGACTTTTCCTCCGGCGACGCGGAACATGAGCAGGCGATATCCAGGATAAAAGAGATCTGCGCCGCGTCCGAGATCCCGGTGATGGCAGCCGGCAATATCAACCGCATGGAGGATGTAAAAAAACTGATCTACGCAGGCTGCGCCAGAGTTGCGCTTAATTTTTCCAAAAAGAGCAATGTGGATCTTCTGGAAGAAATGTCAAAAAGATTCGGCAAAGATAAAATGTTTGTAAGTATTTCCTCTCCGGAGGAGTTTACCAGACATCAGAGTCTGATCATGAACTATGCAGGCGGAATCCTGGCGCTGGATACTGTTCAGGATACCGTGGCGTCTGCTTCCTCCATGCAGGTGATCCTTCATACTGACGAGAATAGTATAGATAAAATTTCCGGATTGCTGAAACATCCCGGCGTAGCCGGTTTAAGCGGCGCTTTTGTAAGTTCCCTTAACAGAAATCTTCTGGAATTCAAGCAGGAGTGCAGGAAAGCGGGAATTCCCGTGAATGTTTTTGAAAGCGCTGTTCCATGGGAAGAGTTCAAACTGAACAGCGACGGACTGATTCCTGTGGTTGTACAGGATTATAAAACAGACGAGGTGCTGATGGTAGCCTACATGAACGAGGAGGCTTTCCGTGCTACGCTGCGTACGGGAAAAATGACTTACTGGAGCCGCAGCCGTCAGGAACTCTGGATAAAAGGCCTGACTTCAGGTCATTTCCAGTATGTTAAATCTTTGACCCTTGACTGTGATAACGATACTCTGCTTGCGAAAGTGGATCAGATCGGCGCGGCCTGTCATACGGGGAACAGGACGTGCTTTTTCCAGACACTGATGAAAAAAGAGTACGACGACACCAATCCTCTGCGGGTATTCCAGGATGTATATGACGTGATCCTGGACCGTAAGGAGCACCCGAAAGAAGGATCCTATACAAATTATCTTTTCGACAAGGGGATCGACAAGATCCTGAAAAAAGTGGGAGAGGAATGTACGGAAATCGTCATTGCCGCCAAAAACCCGGATAAAGAAGAGATCAAATACGAAATCTCTGATTTCCTCTATCATGTTATGGTGCTGATGGCGGAAAAAGGCGTCACCTGGGATGAAATCACCAGAGAGCTGGCAAGAAGATAAACAAAGAAAAATATTTGATATTATACCGGCAGATTATGAAGGGAATCTGTCAAAGGGGAGAATCCGGAAACACAGGAGATAAAAGCGTATGAGCCAGGAAAGGAAATCTCATGTGAGGAAGAGCCGGTTCGGCAGCCAGTACAGGAGCCGTCAGAAAGCGCTGGAAAAGGCCCGGGCCGAAGAGCGGAAGCTTTATGAGACGAAAAAGAAAAACAGGAAAGATATAGCCGGGGATGACGATGAGGTCATCTTTCATCTGAATTCCGAACTGAACGGATCTTCCGGAAGAAGCGATACACAGATCCCGGAGTCAGAAATATCTTCACATAAGAAAAAGGCATCCGCTGATAAAAAATCCGTACATAAAAGCGCGCGGCCTCAGGGCGGATATTATGCGGGAATTGAACCGGGTAATAAGAAGAAAAACAGAAAAAAGACACGTTCCACAGCCAGGCGTACCGGCCTGAAAATTTTCGGAGGCGCGGCTATTCTGTGTGTTGTTGCAATCGGTATTCTTATGATCCGTCTGCAGGATAATTTTCTGAACACGATTCAGGACGTGGTACCGGATAAAGTTCTGGAGGTGGCGGAGAAGATCGTGGAACCGAAAGGCCCTCCGGTGGATATGGTCGCCACGAAGGAAATATCTTTTGAGCCTCACTATGTGGATTCCACCGCGCCTTCCAATTACATCACTTCCACAGATATAGAAGTCGACGGAAACATTCTTGGAAGTGTGTCTGAATATACGCCGGACGGCGAGATCAGTTTTCTGGTGGGCGAGGACTATACGGAGGCAGAGGGTATCGTTACCTTCCGCGGAAACAATTTCCGTGACAGCGCCGCATACGGAACGGCGGAAATGACGGACTATACACTGACGCAGAAGTGGTCTCATGACACAGGTTCTCTTTCCTCCGGCGGAACGGTCTGGACGGGAAGCGGATGGACAGGTCAGCCGCTGATGACGAAATGGCCGGCAGAAGTGAAAGCCCACATGAACATGTACGACTGGGCGAAAGACAAGGATGACCTGGTGGAAGTCATCTACGCCTGCATGGACGGATACGTATATTTCCTTGACCTGGAAACCGGAGAGCCCACCAGGGACGCTCTGTATCTGGGTTATACGTTCAAGGGCGCCGGGGCTCTGGATCCCAGAGGCTATCCCATTATGTACGTAGGCGCGGGATACAACAGCGATCAGGGCACGGCGAGAGTCTTTATCATTAATCTTCTGGACTGCAGCACCATGTATACTTTCGGAGACAACGATCCTTTTTCCCAGAGAGGAAGCCTAAGCTTCTTCGACGGTTCCGCACTGGTGGATGAAGAAACGGATACGCTGATCTATCCGGGCGAAAACGGCATTGTTTATCTGATCAGGCTGAACACGCAGTATGATCCCGCTGCGGGAACCCTTTCCATTTCTCCCGGCAGGACGGTGAAGTGGAGGTATTACGGCGCCAGAACCAGTACGGAGACCTTCTGGCTGGGAATGGAAGACAGCGCGGCTGTGTATAAGGGGTATCTCTTTGTAGCGGATAACGGCGGCAATCTGATGTGCCTGGATCTGAACACCCTTCAGCTTGTATGGGCGCAGGATGTTCTGGACGACTCTAATTCCACGCCTGTGCTTTCCATAGAGAACGGAAAGCTGTATCTTTATGTGAGCACTTCTTTCCGTCTGGGATGGAGAAGCTACGACACCGCGGAGATCCCCATCTGGAAGATCGACGCGGAGACGGGAGAGATCGTCTGGCATACAGATTACAACTGCTACACAGACGACGGCGTTTCCGGCGGCGTGCAGTCCACCATCGCCTGCGGCAAAAACAGTCTCTCGGATTATATTTATGTGACGGTTTCCAAGACGGAAGACAATGCTTCCGGCGTTCTTGCCTGCCTGGACAAGAATTCCGGCGAGATCCTGTGGGAGCATCACGCGGGCTACGCCTGGTCGTCGCCGGTATGTGTCTATGACTCCCACGGTACGGGCAAGGTACTGTACTGCAGCAGCGACGGAAATATGTACCTTCTGAACGGTGAGACAGGAGAAGTACACGATACTCTGTCCTTAAGCGAGGGCGTGATTGAAGCCTCTCCGGCAGTCTACGGGAACTGCGCGGTAGTGGGCACCCGCGACTGTAAGATCTGGGGCGTGGAGCTCGGGTGAGGAAGTCCGGGATGAGCAATATCTGAATAAAACTTTCCCATGCATCACCGAAAGTGCCAAAGGGCACAGTTCGGGATTGTATGCGGTCGACATTACAAACAAAACTCCGGAACGGTTCCGTTGTGTGAAACGGAAATCCGCCTGGAGTTTTCTGTTATATCAATAATCAAAGATACTTTGAACAGCGTCAGTTATGTTCATGATATCTGAATATTTAATATGCCCTTTCTTTTTGAAACCACGTATTTTCAGATCAAGTAGTTTCAGCTGTTCACATAAAACGATGCCTTCTGTCTCATCTGTACAGATTCTGATATGGAGAGGATCCGGAGAAGCGCTGTCTGTAATCGGACAGACAATGGCCATCTCAGTTCTGTTAAAAAAATCCTTACTTACAACCAATACGTCATGTCTTATATTTTCTACCGATAAAATATCGCCCTGCTCAATTGGCAGCATTTCTCTTACCACCTTTCCCTCCCGACAGGTTCATCCCATGAAAATTCATTGTACGGACCCAGCCTGCCGTTATATTCTGCGGCCCGTTCTTCCAGTGTACGGTGCCGGAATGCTTTTTTTAATACAATGTTCTTATCCTGTAATTCAATTTCTACATAATCGTCGCAGGTAATCCCCGCCATGGCAAGCAGTTCTTTCGGCAGACGGATTCCCTGACTGTTTCCCCATTTTTTTACCTGTGCAAGCATAACATCACCTCCTGTGTATATACATAGTATATACCTTGTTGAATCCGTAAGCAAGAAAAAATTTTGCAAATGAAACTTATTTGTTATATTCTTCATCTAATAAGTGTAAAACAAATATTTCATTCGAATGAAAACCCAGAAGGAGGTTATTCTGGAGATGATACAACTGGTAAAAAAAGCCGCCGCCGGAGACGCGGACGCGTTTCTGGAACTGATGGAAAATAATTCTTCCGCCATGTACAAGGTGGCACGTGGAATGCTGAACAATGACGAAGACGTCGCCGACGCCATACAGAGCGCCATACTGGCCTGCTTTGAGAAAATACATACCTTAAAGAAACCGGAGTATTTCAGGACATGGATGATCCGGATTCTGATAAACGAGTGTATTTCCATACAGCGGCATTACAAAAACCTGAACATGTCGCATGAATTTCCGGAAATACCGGATCAGGACATGTCCCTGGCGGAATTCGAGTTTAAGGAAATGCTGGAACTGGTAAAAGAAGAGTACCGGATCGTGCTGATCCTGTATTATGTGGAAGGGCTGCGGATTTCTGAAATAGGGGAACTTCTTGATCTGAACGAAAACACTGTGAAGTCAAGGCTTGTAAGAGCAAGAGAACAGATCAAAAGGCAGTATGAGTCTGCTGCGGTCAGAGCGAACGGGACGGCGCAGAGTGGAATTATATCACGGTAACAGGCACAGGAAAGGGATGATCAGATGAAAAAATATACAGATTTCAATATCGAAAATGAGGACAGACAGACGGATCAGATGATAAAGAGAACCCTGGACGCGGATTTTCCTCTTCCGGAAACTGTGGAGAACGCGAAGCGGGAAGCCTTCGCGAAAATCCGGGAAAAATCGGCAGAAAAGAAAACAGGAGAGAAAATATATAATATAGATAGCCGTTCCGACGGTACCGGATCCGGCAGAAAAAATGCCCTGAGATTTCGCCGGACCTTCCTCGGCTTTGCGGCCGCTGCGGCGGCGTTTTCCGGAGTATGTATTGTCAATCCGGCTTTTGCATCGGATATTCCCATAGTGGGAGGCATATTTGAGACTCTGGGTAATTCCCTGGGATTTTCAGGAGATTTCGATAAATACGCGGAACCCGCAGGAGATACGGAAGCAGAAAACACACAGAAATCGGGTGATCCGGAGGCAGAAGATGTGGATAACTCCGGTGAGAAGACAGACACTGTGGAAACAGGCGGCAAAAATACAGGCGAACCGAAGAATGGTATCACGGCAACACAGAACGGAACTTCCGTGACTCTGTCGGAGGTATATTGTAACGATTCTGCTCTGTATCTGGCTTTTAAGATCGAGACTGAGGATAAATTCCCGGATACTATGATGGATCAGGAAGGGAAACCCGTTGTGCGTTTCGGTTTCGACTCTGCTTTCAGCACCAGTTTCCAGTCCGGAAAGGATGAGATGCTTCTGAACAGTTATCTGGACGGACAGATACTGGACGAGAATACATATGCAGGAGTCCTCCGTATCGAAAGCACAGATTTGACGGTGGATGAAAAAGGCTGGAACGACTTTTATAACGCCAGAAATTCTTTCTTTGAGGAAAACGGTATTGACGTCGATAGCTTCAGTACAGATCAGATCAGCAAGGTGTTTGGAATCGAAGAGTATACCGATGAGATCCTCCCGGAGATCGGCGGTCCGGATATCCACGATTATGTAAAAGAGATATCTCTCCCTGAGGATTTTACTCTTGATCTAACTGTGAGAGATATCATCGGAACACTTCCGGAAGACCAGAGTAAGTTGCCGGAGATACCGGAAGATATTAAAAAGGCATATGAGGACGCCATGGCCGAAAACGGTCTCAGCACAGAAGAGGGCGCTTATGATAATTTCACGGAAGAGCAGAAGGATACGGAGCACCGGCTCTTTACGGAGATGTGGAACGCTTACTATGAACGATATCCGGAAGCGGCGGGACCGGGCAATGAATATGAGAACTGGATCCTGGATGGAGAATGGAAGTTTACGGTTGATGTAAATAAAAACCTCTCCGATACAGTTACAAAAGATATCGATGTGACAGACGGCGACGGATACGGCGTAACTTCCATCACAAAAACCCCATTTGAGATCACAGTGGAAATGAATGACCCTGAAGCAAAATATGTCCCGGTAGTGCTGGACGCTGAAGGGGAATTGATGACCGGAGGCGGACTTGTAGGAAACATGGAAACTGTAGCTGTACAGGGAAAAGACACTTCCACCGTTTATGTATATATTTGTGATTATTACGAATATATGGACGAACTGAAAGGATACTACTGGTCGGAAGACTACGTAGAAAAGGCAAAAGAGAAAACCTTCCGGGAGCTTCTGGATGAAAGAGCCGTTGCGAAAGCGGAAGTGAATTTTGACGAGCCGTAAGGAAACGTTGGGGAGGATTTCAGAATTGGATCTTAGAATCGGATTTCAGAATTGAATTTCAGATTTGGGTATTAGATTTGGATTTCAGATTTGAATTCCCGGGGGCTGCCTGTTAATTCAGGCAGTCCCCGTTTTGCCGTTAAATCGAGTCTATACCGCCTGAATACATTTTTCTCCTATTTAACCGTATGAATTCCCGGGCTGTACCGCTTGAATTCGCATTTCTCTTATTTTAACCGTACAAATTTCCGGGCTGTACCGCTCGAATTCATTTTTCTTGTATGTAACCGTGCGAATTTCCAGAATGTACCGCTTAAATTTACATTTCACTTATTCTAACCGTACAAATTTCCGGGCTGTACCGCTCGAATTCATTTTTCTTGTATGTAACCGTGCGAATTTCCAGAATGTACCGCCTGAATTTGCATTCCACTTATTCTAACCGTACTAATTTCCAGGATGCACCGCTTAAATACAATTTTCTCGCATTTTAACCGTATAACTTCACAGAATGTACGGTTTGGCACCGGGAATTATCTGCAGCAGCAGTATCAAACTAACGAAATCCGGATTAATGGAATATATTTGTCCTGCTTCAAATCCGGAACAAGCTTGTACTTCAAACCTGGAATCAACTTGCACTTCAAACCCGGAATCAGCTTGCACTTAAAATCCACAACCGGTTTGTATAATCTTGCGTCCACGTGTCTGACATGTTAGAATAGCTGGAAAGAATAAATTAAGACAAAGGTAATAGAAGATGAGAAAATTAGCTTTAAGCGATGAAATTCTGCTGCAGATCGACAAAGCTGCCCGGTACATCGGAGGCGAAGTCAACTCTGTGATGAAGGACAAAGACCAGGTGGATATCCGGTTCTGCATGGCGTTCCCGGACGTCTATGAGATCGGCATGTCCAATCTGGGAATGATGATCCTGTATGATATGTTTAATAAAAGAGAGGATGTATGGTGCGAGCGCCTTTTCTCTCCCTGGACAGATCTTGATAAGATCATGCGCGAACAGCACATTCCACTCTTTGCCATGGAATCCCAGGAACCGGTGAAAGATTTTGATTTCCTGGGCATTACCATGGGTTACGAAATGTGTTATACCAATGTACTCCAGCTCCTTGATCTTTCCGGGATCCCTCTGAAGGCGGCCGACAGAACGGAAGAGGATCCCATTGTCATCGGAGGAGGCGCCTGCGCCTATAATCCGGAGCCAATGGCGCCTTTCTTCGACCTCATCTATATTGGGGAGGGAGAAACCTCCTACGACGCATTGTTTGACGCCTATAAGGCCAACAGGGCCGCAGGCGGCACAAGGGAGGATTTCCTCCTTGCGGCGGCGAAGGTCCCCGGAATTTATGTGCCGGCGTTTTATGATGTTTCCTATAATGAGGACGGAACCATTGCCTCTTTCGCGCCCGGACGCCCGGGAGTTCCTGAAAAAGTGGATAAACAGCTGGTACTTGATATGGAGAACGGATATGACAGGCTGGAATCTCCTGTGGTGCCTTTTATCAAGGCCACTCAGGACAGAGTGACTCTGGAGATCCAGAGAGGCTGCATCCGCGGCTGCCGTTTCTGCCAGGCGGGAATGATCTACCGGCCCACCAGGGAAAGAGATGTGGAGACTCTGAAAGAGTCCGCCCGAACCATGCTCCAGCGGACTGGTCATGAGGAGATTTCCCTGAGTTCCTTAAGTTCCAGCGATTACAGTGAACTGAAAGAACTGGTTACATTCCTTATCGATGAGTTTGACGGCAAAGCCGTGAATATTTCCCTTCCTTCCCTCAGGATCGACGCTTTTGCCCTGGATGTTATGAGCAAGGTGCAGGATGTGAAAAAAGGCAGTCTCACCTTTGCGCCTGAAGCCGGCACCCAGAGACTGCGGGACGTGATCAACAAGGGACTGACAGAGGAAGATATCCTGTACGGAGCCGGGCAGGCTTTCGAGGGAGGCTGGAACAAAGTGAAACTTTATTTCATGCTGGGCCTTCCCACAGAGACAGAAGATGATATGAAAGGTATCGCTCATCTGGCGGAAAAGATCGCCGAGCGGTATTATGAGATTCCCAAGGATCAGAGAAACGGAAAGGTGCAGATTTCTGTCAGCACATCCTTCTTTGTTCCCAAACCTTTCACTCCCTTCCAGTGGGCTTCCATGTTCCGGGAGGAGGATTTCATTGAAAAAGCAAAGGTGGTAAAAGAGGAGATCCGCGCCCAGCTGAATCAGAAGAGCATCCGCTACCACTGGCATGAGCCGGATGTGACGGTGCTGGAGGGATTTCTGGCAAGAGGAGACAGAAGATGCGCGGATGTGATCCTTTCCGCTTACCGGAAAGGCGCGCTCTATGACGCCTGGTCCGAGACGTTCCGCTACGATCTCTGGAAGGAAGCCTTCCGGGAGACAGGCGTTTCGCTGGAGTTCTATACCATGAGAGAGAGAAGCACGGAGGAGATCCTTCCCTGGGATTTCATCGACGCGGGAGTATCAAAAGACTTCCTGAAGCGGGAATGGAAGAACGCCCGTGAGGAAAAAGTGACGCCAAACTGCCGCCAGCAGTGTTCCGGATGCGGCGCAAGAAAATATAAAGGAGGTGTGTGCGTTGAAGGTCAGGATTAAATTTTCCAAAACCGGACCCATGAAGTTCGTGGGCCATTTGGATACCATGCGCTTTTTTCAGAAAGCGATCCGCCGCTGCGGTCTCCCGGCCGCTTTTTCCGGCGGATACAGTCCCCATATGATCATGTCCTTCGCCGCGCCTCTTGGGGTGGGAACGGAAAGCCTGGGAGAATATTTCGATCTGGAGCTTACGGAAATTGTTCCCACCGCTGAAATTGAAAAGAGACTGAACGAGGTAATGGTGGAGGGGATTTCTGTCTGCTCCGCCAGAAAAGTGGAGGACGGAAAAGCCGGAACCGCCATGGCCCTGGTGGCCGCGGCCGATTACTTCGTAAGATTCCGCGAGGGAAAAGCTCTCTCCGCCCTCTGGCAGGATAAAATCGGCGAATTTGCCGGTCAGAAGGAGATCATCGTCACCAAGAAGACAAAACGGAGCGAAAAGACGGTTGATATCCGACCATGGATCTACCAGATGGAAGCGTCCGGGGAAGGCGTGTTCCTGAAACTGGCAGCCGCCAGTTCCAACTACACGAAGCCGGAGCTGGTGATGGATACATTCCTTAAATGGATGGGAGAGGAGCCGGCGCCTTTTGCCTATATGATCGAAAGACGGGAGGTATACGCGGACAAAGGTACGGAAGAAACGCATTCTTTCATACCTCTGGAGGCGTTGGGAGAAAAAGTTGAGTAAGCTGATCATTAGTAAAATGCCGGTCCACGGATGTCCCTGTATCGTGTGCGCAGTAGTCTCGGATAATAAAGTGCAGGAGCTCCGGCTGGAACCGTTTGAAAAGAAAAGTATTCTCGGCAATATCTATGTGGGAAAAACGGAGGATATCGCCTCCAATATCCGCGCGGCTTTTATCCGGTTCGCCGACGGACAGAAAGGCTACATGCCCCTCAGCGAGGGAGACAGGGCAATTTATACATCCGGACGGAAGGGGAACGCGCCTCTCCGGCCCGGAGACGAACTTCTCGTTCAGGTAAAGCGAGACGCAATGAAAGGCAAACTGCCCGCCCTGACTTCCGACCTTAATCTCACCGGAAAATATTTTGCCCTCACAACGGGAAATAAAAAAATCGGGTTTTCCGCGAAACTTTCGAAAGAAGAGGCGACCCTCACAGCCAAATGGCTGGAGGACGAGCGGCGGATTCCGTACAGAGAGTACGGTCTCATCGTCAGAACCAACGCGGCGGACGCGACCAAAGAAGAATTTCTCCATGAACTGGAATATCTGAAGAAACTGTACCGAAAAACCGCTGTTGAAGGCAGGAACCGCACCTGTTTCAGCTGCCTTTACGAGGCGGAGCCTTTTTATCTGGCGGCGGTGCGGGATATTTACAGCCGGGATCTGGAGGAAATCGTCACAGATGTTCCGGAGATCCATCAGAAATTATCCTCTTATCTTCGGGACTTCAAGCCGGAGGAACTGGAGAAGCTGCGGCTTTATGACGACATGCTGCTTCCCTTATATAAACTGTACCGTCTGGAAACCGCTCTGGAAGAGGTGGAACGGGAAAAGATCTGGCTGAACAGCGGAGGTTTCCTTGTGATCCAGCAGACGGAGGCCTTCGTTTCCATCGACGTGAACAGCGGCAAATATACGGGAAAGAAAAAAGCCGAGGAAACCTACCGGAAGATCAATCTGGAAGCGGCGAAAGAGATCGCGCGCCAGATCCGCCTGCGGAATCTGTCCGGGATCATCCTGATCGATTTTATCAATATGGAGAATCCGGACCATACGGACGAACTGTTCCATGTGCTTCAGAAACATCTCCGCAAAGACCCGGTGAAATGCAGGGCAGTGGATATCACGCCTCTCCACATCCTGGAGATGACAAGAAAAAAAGTGAGACGGCCGGTGGCGGAAGAACTAGCCGAGATAAAAAGGTAAAGTAAAAAATATAAACGGGAATAGAAAAGACCGGAATATAAATAACGAAAATATGAAAGAAACAGAACAGGAGATAAATATATGCTGAAATTTGCACACTTTAATTTTAATGTACTGGATCTGGAAAAAAGCCTTACTTTTTACAAAGAAGCGCTGGGAATTGAACCGGTACGTGAAAAAGAAGCCGCAGACGGCTCTTTTAAGCTGGTCTATCTGGGAGACGGGGAAACGGATTTCCAGCTGGAACTGACCTGGCTGAAAGACCGGACAGAGCCATACAACCTTGGAGAATGTGAATTCCATCTTGCCTTTGTAACAGACAGATATGATGAATTGCACAGACACCATGAGGAAATGGGGTGTATCGCCTTTGAGAATCCGTCTATGGGAATCTACTTCATTACAGATCCAGACGGATACTGGATTGAGATCGTACCGGAAAGATAAGGAGAAAACCTGTAAAAAACATGAAAAAATTCAGAAAAACTGTCTTGACGAACCTATAAGGCCATGCTATTATAATACAGTATGCCGCACAAAGAGGTAGAAGTATTCTGCTACAAACCAAAGTGAATAATATAAATGAGTTTGTTTTGACAGGATCACCGTATTTGGCGAGTAAAGATTATAGGAGGTGCCACAGATGTACGCAATTATTGCAACAGGTGGTAAACAGTACAAAGTTGCCGAGGGCGACGTAATCAGAGTAGAAAAGCTCGGTGTTGAGGCTGGCGAGACCGTTACATTTGACAATGTACTTGCAGTAAGCAACGACGGACTGAAAGTCGGAGCTGACGTAGCAGATGCCAGTGTTACCGCTTCTGTAGTTGAGAACGGCAAGGCTAAGAAAGTCATCGTTTACAAGTACAAGAGAAAAACTGGATATCACAAGAAAAACGGTCACAGACAGCAGTACACAAAGGTTAAAATCGAAAAGATCAACGCTTAATCTGGTGTTTGTATGATTACAGTTACAGTCAGTAAGAAGAACAGTTCCTATACAGAGTTTGTTTCCAGGGGACACGCCGGTTACGCGGAAGAAGGGCAGGACATTATATGCGCCGCCGTTTCCGCGCTGATCATCAGCACGGTGAATTCTCTGGAGACCCTTACGAAAGATCATTTCCGGCTGGAAGATAAGGACGGATATGTGCGTATCCTTTTTCCGGAGGAACTTTCCGACGGCGGGAAACTTCTGATGGACTCCCTTGTTCTCGGGCTGACCGAAATTGAAAAAAGTTATTCAAAACGATATCTGAAAGTAAAAGTCAGGGAGGTGTAACGATATGATGAAAATGAACCTTCAGTTATTCGCACATAAAAAAGGTGTTGGTTCCACAAAGAACGGCCGTGATTCCGAGTCCAAGAGACTTGGCGCCAAGAGAGCTGACGGACAGTTTGTAAAGGCTGGAAACATCCTGTACAGACAGCGCGGAACCAGAATCCACCCGGGCGTAAACGTAGGCTGCGGCAGAGATTATACATTATTTGCTCTGACAGACGGTGTGGTAAGATTCACCAGAAAAGGACGCGATAAGAAACAGGTTTCTATCGTTCCGGTAGAGGCAGAATAATCAAATTCAGGCAAGGCTTCAAATCGTTCAGGTTTGGAGCCTTTCTTTGAATATATCAGATGTGAGACGACTCCCGCCTGCCCGGCGGGTTTAGAATAGGAGTTTAGAATGTTTGCAGACAGAGCGAGAATCATCATCCGTTCCGGTAAAGGCGGCGACGGCCACGTAAGCTTCCGGAGAGAACTTTATGTTCCCAACGGCGGTCCCGACGGCGGCGACGGCGGAAGAGGCGGAGACGTTATCTTTGAAGTGGATAAAGGCCAGACGACTCTGGGAGATTACCGCCACAAAAGAAAATTCAAGGCCCAGGACGGACAGGAGGGCGGCAAAAGACGCTGTCACGGCGCGGACGGGGCGGATATTGTATTGAAAGTTCCGGAAGGAACTGTTATCATGGAAGCAGAATCCCGCAAGGTGATCGCGGATATGTCCGGAGACAATCAGAGACAGGTTGTGCTGAAGGGCGGAAGAGGCGGCAAGGGCAATCAGCATTACGCAACAGCCGCCATGCAGGTGCCCAAGTACGCTCAGCCGGGACAGCCGGCACAGGAGTTGGAGGTCCTTCTGGAGCTTAAAGTAATTGCCGACGTGGGACTTGTCGGTTTTCCCAATGTGGGGAAATCCACGTTCCTTTCAAGGGTGACAAACGCACAGCCGAAGATCGCCAATTATCATTTTACTACATTAAGTCCGAATCTGGGCGTCGTGGATACCGACAACGGCGGTTTTGTCATTGCCGATATTCCCGGCCTGATCGAAGGCGCCTCCCAGGGAGTTGGACTTGGACACGAGTTCCTTCGCCATATCGAACGCACCCGCGTTCTGGTACACATCGTGGACGCGGCCTCCACGGAAGGCAGGGATCCGGTGGACGATATCTATAAGATCAATAAGGAACTGGAGGCGTATAATCCAGAGATCGCGTCCAGACCTCAGATTATCGCAGCCAACAAGATCGACTGCATTTTCGGAGACGAAGACCCTGTGAAACGGCTGAAAGATGAATTCGAGCCGAAGGGAATCCGCGTATATCCCATTTCCGCGGTAAGCGGCAAAGGCATCAAAGAGCTTCTGTACGGTATCCGTGAGCTCCTCGACAGCTGTCCGGATGAAAAGATCACGTTTGAACAGGAATTCTTCCCGGAAGATGTTCTGATCACCGAAAATCTTCCCTACACTGTGGAACGGGATAAGGACGATCCCCATATTTTTGTTGTGGAAGGTCCGAAGATCGAGAAAATGCTCGGTTATACCAATCTGGATTCTGAGAAGGGATTTGCTTTCTTCCAGAAGTTCCTGAAAGACGGAGGCATCCTTGACGAAATGGAAAAAGCCGGAATTCAGGAGGGCGATACCGTCCGCATGTACGGTTTTGATTTTGAGTACTATAAATAGAAAGGTCTGAATACAGTCATGACAAGTAAACAGAGAGCATACCTGAAAAGCCTCGCCATGAAAACAGAGCCCATCCTGCAGCTTGGCAAAGGCGGAGTCACCCCGGAAAACACAGCTTCCGTGGAAGAGGCTCTGGCAGCCAGGGAACTGATCAAGATCAGTATCCTTCAGAACTGCATGGAAGATCCCCGGCAGATGGCTGAGACTCTTGCAGAACGTACCCATGCTCAGGTAGTACAGGTGATCGGCAGGAAGATCGTTCTGTACCGGGAGGGAAAGAACGAAAAGAAGAAGATCATACTTCCCTGAGACCAGGAGGGACAGATATGGGCGTACATCGTAAAAAAATCGGTATAATGGGAGGAACCTTTGATCCGATCCATGTAGGACACCTGATCCTTGGGGAAAAAGCCTATGAGCAGCTGAATCTTGACAAAGTATGGTTCATGCCCAGCGGCAACCCGCCTCATAAGCGGAACAGGGACGGCTGCGCCAGCGATGAACAGAGAGTGGAAATGGTAAAAAGAGCCATCAGCGGCAATCCGCATTTCGAGCTTTCCCTTATCGAAATGAATGAGGATGGATATACGTACAGCTACCGTACTCTCGAGACCTTAAAAGAGCAGAATCCCGATACGGATTATTATTTCATCATAGGCGCGGATTCCCTGTACAGCTTCGCCACCTGGAAGGAACCGGCGCGGATTTGCGGCGCCTGCACCGTGGTTGCGGCCTCCAGAAATCATGTCCCCGCGGAAAGTCTTGATCAGCAGATGACATTTCTTTCCCAGCAGTACGGAGGATGTTTTATCCGTCTGGATACCATGAATATCGATGTGTCCAGCCGTCATCTCCGCCAGTGGCTTCAGGAAGGGAAAAGCCTGCGCTACTACGTGCCGGACAGTGTGATCGAATACATCCGGGAAAACAACATTTATCAGACAGAAAAAGGGCTCGTATAACAGAGCCCGAAAACTACAGAAGGAGTCCAGAAGGTATTATGGCTGAATATGATTTTAATAAAATGCAGAAAAAGCTGGCAAAATATCTTGACGAGGACCGTTATAACCATACACTTGGGGTCATGTATACATGCGCGGCACTTGCAATGGTGCATGGCTGTGACATGAAGGACGCCCAGGCGGCCGGCCTTCTCCATGACAGCGCCAAATGCATTCCCAATAAAAAGAAACTGAAAATGTGCGAGCATAATAAGATCCCGGTGACAGAATTTGAAAAGGGACATCCTTTTCTTCTTCATGCGAAGCTTGGCGCGTATCTGGCAGAAGAGAAGTATGGGATCAAGGATCCGGAAATCCTCTCTGCCATTACCTATCACACTACGGGCAAACCGGAAATGAGTGTTCTTGAAAAAATCGTTTATATTGCAGATTATATTGAACCGGGCCGTTTTAAGGCTCCGAATCTTGCGAAGATCAGAAAACTTGCGTTCCAGAATCTGGATGAATGCATGTACGAAATATTAAAAGACACTCTGATCTATCTTGAGGAAAATCCAAAAGATGTAGATTACGCTACAAAAGATGCTTTTGTATATTATAAAGATCTACATATGGAAAGGTTAAGGATCGCCGCGGATTCCCTTTCCGGAAAGGAGTAACAACCTATGAATAAAGAAATGGAAATGACAAAACTGGCTGTTAAGGCACTGGATGAAAAGAAAGCTATGGATATCAAAGTCATTGACATCCACGAAGTATCCGTTCTTGCCGATTATTTTATTATCGCAAGCGGCAGCAATCAGAATCAGGTACAGGCCATGGTAGACAACGTGGAAGAGCAGCTGGGCAAGGCAGGATATGAGCCGAAGCAGATCGAAGGAACAAAGAATTCCAGCTGGATCCTTATGGATTACGGCGATCTGATCATCCATATTTTTGATGAAGAAAACCGTCTGTTCTATGATCTGGAAAGAATCTGGAGAGACGGAAAGATCATGGAAACAAATGAATTCCTGTCACAGGACTGATTTTGTTTACCGTAATAATATTATGTAAATTAAATACTGTAAAAAAGACAGCAGTACTTCAAAATGGAAAACTGCTGTCTTTTTTGTCAGTTAAAAAAACGGAAAACACCGAATACTTTACCAAGAATTTTAAGGTCGCCGTGTACAAGGATAGGATCCATGGTATCATTTTCCGGCTGAAGACGATAGTATCCGTCTTCTTTATAAAATGTCTTAACAGTGGCAGAATCTTCCACAAGAGCGACAACCATATCGCCGTCCTCTGCAGTGGACTGCTGTTTGACAAGCACCTGATCCCCATCGAAAATACCGGCATTGATCATACTGTCGCCTTTAACCTTCAGCATGAAACTCTGTGCATTTGGCATCATTTCCGCCGGTACCGGGAAATATGTCTCTATATTCTCTACTGCCAGGATCGGCTGGCCTGCAGCGACAGTGCCAATCAGAGGCACATTAACAATCTCGCGGCGCACAAGATTAAACTGATCGTCGATGATCTCAATCGCTCTGGGTTTCGTCGCGTCTCTGCGGATATAGCCGTTCTTCTCAAGCGCCTCCAGATGGGAGTGAACGGAAGACGTTGATTTCAGATGAACTGCCTCGCATATTTCTCTGACTGCAGGCGGGAATCCCCGGTTAATGATCTCGCTCTTAATGTAGTCGAGAATTTCCTGCTGTTTTTTACTAATTCTGCCGTATGCCATGATAAAATACCTCCAGATTTTGGTCATACTAATAAGCTGATTTTGAAATGACTTTTATTGAGTATATCATATTTCTTGCATAAAAGCAAACAGATATTCGGAAAATATGTTCGTGAATTTGAAAATCCCTCTTTTTTCTTGTCATATGTGTCAGAAAATGGTACAATACCACTATATGTTGATATAAAGGAGGCATTTGTTTGCCTGTTAACAATAATAACAGGAATCCCAGAAGTCCCGGGATCCTGTCAAAAATCAGAAAAATTTTCAGCCTGAACATCGGTACGATACTTTTTGGCATTCTGCTTATTTACATGGTTTTCAGCGCTGTTCTTTACCTTACATCTACAAAAATAGAATCCTATCAGGTTATCGCAGGGCCTCTTTCCAGAAACGCCACATATACCGGACTTGCCGTGCGGGAAGAATCCGTCTATCAGGCCGGTTCAGGGGGATATGTTTCTTACTATGCACGCGAGGGCAGTAAGATCAACGCTAACGGTATCGTATACGGCATCAGCAGCACGCCGGTCCCGCAGAGCGAGACTTCTCTTACGCCGGAAGAACTGTCGGATATCCGCAGCGATATGTTGAGTTTTTCCAAAGGATTTAATTCAAGTAAATTTAATAGCACCTACAGTTTTAAATATGGGCTGGAAGGTGACATTCTTCAATATGCCGGAGTTTCTGAGGAAGATTCTTCTGTAATCACTCTGGGTAATCAGAGCCTTACCCGTGCGGACAGCGACGGTATTGTGCTTTATTCCACTGACGGATATGAAGATAAGACGGTATCTTCACTGACAGCCGCAGATTTTGACCAGAATTCTTATCATGAAACTGATCTGAAATCATCCGGAGAAGTGGAGGCCGGAGATAATATTTACACTCTGATCACAGACGAACGGTGGAGTCTTCTGATCCCGCTCAGCAGCAAACAGGCGTCGGATCTTGCCGACCGGACTTCCGTGAGAGTCAAATTCTTAAAAGACGGAATGACTCAAAGCGGTGATTTTTCCGTTGTGGAAATTGACGGACAGCAGTACGGGCAGATAGATTTCAACAAAGGTCTGATACGTTATGCATCAGATCGTTTTCTTGAAATCGAACTGGTCACCAATACAGTGACCGGACTGAAAATCCCTCTTTCCGCTATTGTCACAAAGGAATTCTATAAGATCCCGGAGGGATTTGCCACTACGAATGAAGACAGCCAGGATACCGGATTTATGGTTACCAGCGTTAATGACAACGGGGACGAGGTAAACACTTTCGTCACCGCCACCATTTACGCAAGTATCCAGGACGACAGCCAGAAGAATGAAGACGGAGAACCACTTGTATATTACTATGTAGATAAAGATGATTTTACCGAAGGCGACGTAATCGAGAATCAGAAAGACGGCAGCCGCTATGTGATCAATGACGTGGGAGTGCTGGAGGGTGTATACTGCATCAACCAGGGATTTGCCGTGTTCCGCAGAATTGAACTTCTTGATCAGAATGAAGAGTATGCGGTAGTTTCCAGAGGCACATCCTACGGGCTTTCTCTTTATGATCATATTGTGAGAAATGCTGATAAAGTGGATGAAGCGGAAATATTATATTAATATGGATATATCCGTTCAACTGCAGAATATATTGACAGGAGGAATCGTCCCATGGTGGCAGATAATTTAAGGCAGGTACAGAAGAACATTGAGAAAGCCTGCCTGACAGTGGGCAGAGACCCGGCGGAAGTAACCCTGATCGCTGTCAGTAAGACAAAACCTGTTCCGCTGCTTCAGGAAGCCTATGAAGCCGGAGCACGATGTTTCGGGGAGAATAAGGTTCAGGAGATCATGGACAAATATCCCCTGCTGCCTTCAGATATCCGGTGGCATATGATCGGGCATCTGCAGAGAAACAAAGTAAAATATATTGTGGATAAGGCGGCAATGATCCACTCTGTGGATTCTTTGCGGCTTGCGCAGACAATAGAGCAGGAAGCGGCGAAACGGGGAGTGCGGGTTCCCGTACTTTTTGAAGTAAACGTGGCTCAGGAGGAAACGAAATTCGGCCTGAAAACAGAAGAAGTACTCCCTCTCGTACAGGCTGTCGCAGAATTTCCCCATGTAGAAATCCGCGGGTTGATGACCATTGCTCCTTATGTAAATAATCCTGAGGATAACAGGGGCATTTTCCGCGAATTGAAGAAATTAAGTGTTGACATTGCCGCCAAAAACATTAATAATGTTACTATGAGTGTTCTCAGTATGGGTATGACTGGAGATTATGAAGTCGCCGTACAGGAGGGCGCTACCATGGTTCGTGTCGGAACCGGTATCTTTGGAGAAAGAGACTATTTACGATAACGATAACTTTAATGGAGATTGGAGAATAAAATGAGCGTTTTAGACAAGCTTTTAGATGCTGTGAAACTGAATGACAATTATGATGAAGATGAATTCCTCGATGATGATCTTCTTGACGAGACAGATGAGGATTTTCTGGATGAGGATGGCAAACCCGTAAAGAAATTCTTCCAGAAATTCGGCAGGAAGAAAGAGACGGAAGACGATCTTGACGAATTTGATCTTGATGAAGAGCCTGAGAAACCGGCTTCCAGATATACGCCTAAGGCGGCCGCCATACCGAAGAGTACACCGAGACAGGAGAAGCAGGAACGGCCGGTGCGCGCATCCTCCAAGATCACTCCTATGAGGAACAGCAGACGCAGCAATCAGACGGTGAATATGGAAGTATGCGTGATCAAACCTTCATCCATGGAGGATACCCGTGAAATCGCCGATACCCTTGTCGATAATTCTACAGTTATCCTTAATCTTGAGGGAATCGATGTGGAGCTTGCCCAGAGGATCATTGATTTTACTTCAGGAGCATGTTATTCTCTCGGCGGAAGTCTGCAGAAGGTTTCAAGCTATATTTTTGTTCTGGGACCGTCCAATGTGGATATTACCGGAGATCTCCAGAATATTTTAGGAGGATCTGTTCCTTCAGTCAGAGCTGGGTATTAATAAACAATGGAAAAAAATGATTTTTTCATTAAGAGAATCCGGGAACTGGCGAATATCTCCTATCAGAGAGATATTGCCACTTTTTCGGATTTTCTTAATTTAAACGAACAGAATCTGACAAAAATGGAAAGATTCCCCGGCGTTTCAGTGGAATTTTACGGCGGATATGACCATGCAGAACGTGTTATCGCCGCCTTTCATCCGCCGACAGTGGACTATGAATGGACATATCCCATCAGCTGCCTGAGAATCGAAGCCAGGTCAGCCAAATTTTCCGAGAAACTCACACACAGAGATTATCTCGGCGCAATCCTGAATCTTGGCGTTGACCGCAGTGTTATCGGTGATATCCTCGTCAAAGAACATACGGCGTGGCTGTTCTGTCATGACTGCATTGCGGATTTTCTTGCGGAGAATCTTTTTCGAGTCAGGCATACGGCTGTCTCTGTTTTCCGTTCAGTGGCAGAAGACAGACTTCCTGAGCCGGACCTGGCGCCGGTAACCGGAACATGTTCCTCCGTCCGTCTGGATTCACTTATCGCACTTGCCTTTCAGGCTTCCAGGAACAGTATGGTTTCCTTCATAGAAAGCGGGCAGGTTTTTGTAAACGGAAAACTCATATCCTCCAATGGCTATGAACCGAAAGAAGGGGATATAATTTCTGTACGGGGAAAAGGCAGATTCATTCTGGACAGTATTAACGGACAAACGAAAAAGGGCCGGATCAGCGTCCGGCTGCTTCGTTATCAATAGCATATGCAGGAGGGAACTATGGCAGAAAACGTTTTGAATGTAAAGCGGGAGGGCGAATTCACCTATCCCATTCTTTTTGAAAATGATTTTGAGAAGCTGGCAGAATCCGTAAAAAAAGAAGGCCTGGACGGCCGTAATGTCTGTATTGTTGCAGACAGCAACACAGCGCCTCTTTATGCAGAAAAAGTTAAGAACGTACTTGCGACGGTATGTCCGAATGTTTTTCTGTTTACGTTTCCGGCCGGAGAGGCCAGCAAGAATCTTGATACCGTCCAGGAACTGTACGAAACCCTGATCGTCAATAAAATGGACAGGAAAGGCTTTCTGGCGGCTCTGGGGGGAGGCGTTACGGGCGACCTGACAGGTTTCTGCGCGGCCACATATCTCAGGGGGATCGACTTTATACAGATTCCTACGACACTGCTTGCCCAAGTGGACAGTAGCGTGGGAGGAAAAACGGGCGTTGATTTCCGCCAGTACAAGAATATGGTGGGCGCTTTTCATCAGCCCCGCCTTGTATACATGAATATGGAGACACTGAGAAGCCTGCCTGTGGAGGAATTTGCCTGCGGCATGGGAGAAGTGCTGAAGACAGGTCTTATATGCGACGGTGAATTTTTCTGTTCTGTATGCAGGAACCAGGAAGCTATCCGGAGCCATGACGCTGATCTTCTGGCTTCCGTGATCCGCAGATGCTGCGAGATTAAAGCCGGTGTTGTAGAACGCGATCCGAGAGAGCAGGGAGAGCGCGCTCTTCTGAATCTGGGACATACGGTGGGACACGCAGTGGAGAAACTGATGGATTTTCAGCTGCTTCATGGACAGTGCGTCAGCATAGGACTGGCCGCGGCGGCGGAAATATCAAGGAAACGCGGTTTTCTGACAGATCAGGAATATGAAGAGATCCGCTCCGGATGCAGACTTTTCGGCCTGCCTGTCGATGTTTCCGGTCTCAGGGCGGAAGACATACTGGCGGCTACAAAGAACGATAAAAAAATGGAACAGGGACAGATCAAATTCATTCTTATGAAGGGAATCGGACACAGCTTTGTGGACAGGACAGTTACAGATACTGAACTGTCAGAAGGAATCCGGAGTATACTGAGATGAAAGATAATCAGCAGCCCGTGAAAGGAAGAACGGCCAGTATGTGGAGTCTTCTGTTTATCGCAGGAATCGTCCTTCTTACAGCGTCTGATCAGTTTACAAAATATCTTGCCTCTTTTTATCTCAAAGACACAGAAGGAATTACTCTTATTCCCGGAGTTTTGAAGCTTCAATATCTGGAAAACAGAGGAATGGCCTTCGGTATGCTTCAGGGAAAACAGGTTTTTCTTATCCTGATCTGTGTTATATTTTTGGGAGCCGCTGTTCTTTTGTTTTTCCGTGTTCCCAAAAACAGTTATTATGTTCCGCTGATCACTGTGACGGCAGTGCTTGCCGGGGGCGCCGCGGGGAATCTTATTGACCGTATTTTACGGGGATATGTAGTGGATTTCATATATTTTTCACTGATCGATTTTCCGGTTTTTAACGTCGCGGACATTTATGTGGTCTGCGGCGGGATTGCTCTGGGGCTGATCGTGATCTTTAAATATAAAGACGGAGATTTCAGTTTTCTTTTTTAAGGAATTATAATTAATTATGGATATAAAGGATTTCATCGTAGAAGCGGGAGAGCAGTCTCTGCGGATCGACAGATATCTGTCCGAACGCTGCGCAGATTTTTCCCGTTCCTATCTTCAGAAACTTCTCAAGGACCAGGCTGTTTCCGTAAATGGAAAGCCGGTAAAAGCAAATTATAAGACGCAGGAGGGTGACCACATCCTCCTTGAAATTCCGGATCTCAAAGAACCGGACATTCTTCCAGAGGATATTCCTCTGGATATTCTTTATGAAGATGAATATCTTATGGTCATAAACAAGCCGAAAGACATGGTGGTGCATCCTAGTGCAGGACACATGGAAGGAACCCTTGTTAACGGTATCATGGCTCACTGCAAGGGTCATCTTTCCGGGATCAACGGGGTTCTCCGTCCCGGAATCGTACACAGGATCGACAAGGACACCACTGGAGCTCTTCTGGTGTGTAAAGATGACGCAGTACACAGGGATATCGCGGAACAGCTGAAAGAACACAGCATCAAAAGGCGTTACCGGGCCATTGTCCAGGGAAACCTGAAAGAAGACGAGGGTACGGTGGACGCTCCCATCGGCCGCCATCCCATAGACCGCAAAAAAATGGCCGTGAATTATAAAAATGGCAAAGAAGCGGTAACACATTATAAAGTACTGGAGCGTTTCGGCCAGTATACTTATATTGAATGCCGTCTGGAAACAGGTCGCACTCATCAGATCCGCGTGCATATGGCAAGTATCGGACATCCCCTTCTGGGAGATACGGTCTACGGAACGGCCAAAAATCCATGGAAGCTTCAGGGACAGACTCTTCACGCCATGATCCTTGGTTTCCGCCATCCTGTTACCGGTGAATATATGGAATTTGAGGCTCCTTTGCCAGAATATTTTTGCAAACTGTTGGATAAATTAAGAAAATAGTTGTCTTTTCTTCGGAAAATATTGTATAATACTAAATAGATATAATGTTTTCGCAGAAGGGAGTGTACATCAATGAATAAAACAAGTTCAATTATTACCATCGGACGTGAATACGGCAGCGGAGGAAGACAGATCGGTCAGGAAGTCGCCAATTATTTCGGCATCAAATGCTACGATAAAGAGCTTCTGGAGCACGCGGCCAGCGACAGCGGTATCTGTAAAGAATTATTCGAGCATCATGATGAGAAGCCTACCAACAGTTTCCTCTATTCTCTTGTCATGGACACCTATTCTTTCGGATATTCTTCTGCGGGATATAACGAAATGCCAATGAACCATAAGATTTTCCTGGCGCAGTTTGATGCGATCAAGAAGCTGGCGGGAGAGGGCCCCTGCGTTATGGTAGGACGCTGCGCGGATTACGCCCTTGCGGACTGGAAAGACTGCTTCAGCGTATTCATCCATGCGGATCTGGACGCCCGTATCCGAAGGATCGCCACGAAATATAAACTGTCTGACAAGAAAGCGAAGGATACCATCATTAAGACAGACAAGAGCAGATCCAGTTATTATAATTATTATACGAATAAGAAGTGGGGCGACGCCCAGAGTTATAATCTCTGCATCGACAGCAGCAAGCTGGGTATCGACAGCACCGCGCAGGTGATCATCCAGGCTGTGCAGATTTTCGACGCCTCCAAGAAATAGGGAGAATTAGACTTATGAAATTTCTGATCCAGCGTGTTCTGGAGGCATCTGTAAAAGTAGACGGAGAGACTGTAGGAAGTATCGGAAAAGGCCTGCTTGTTTTTGTGGGCGCCGGAAGAGAGGACGACAGAACGGCTGCAGATAAATATCTGAAGAAACTTCTTGGACTGAGGATTTTTGAGGATGAAAACGGTAAAACGAATCTTTCTCTGAAAGATGTGAACGGAGAACTTCTTTTTGTATCACAGTTTACGCTGTACGCCAACTGCAAAAAAGGCAATCGTCCCAGCTTCATCGAAGCAGGCGATCCGGATACAGCCAACGAACTGTACGAATATATTATCCGGGAGGCCTCTAAATCTGTTCCCGTTGTCCGGCACGGAATATTCGGAGCCGATATGAAGGTTCATCTTGTTAACGACGGACCGTTTACCATTATTCTTGACGAACATATCCTGTAAAATCCGCAGGTATTTGTACCATATCAGAGAGTAATGGATTATGCGGGCGTGATACATCTATACGACAAACCCGAGTTTTTCAAATAGATCTGGAGTTATTTTTATGGAAAACAGACAGACTTATCATGAACATACAGATATCGAAAACACTCTGCGTCTCCGTCAGGTACTGGAAACCCTGCCTCCGTTCTGCAGGGACTATTTCCGTTCCATAGACGCCACCACAACAACGAAAACCAGAATATCCTACGCATACGACATCCGCATCTTCTTTCAGTTTCTTCTGGAGAGCAATCCTGCTTTTAAGGGTAAAACCATGAGGGATATCGACGTAGGCGTTCTGGACCAGATCAAGGCACTTGATATCGAGGAATATCAGGAATATCTTAAAGTCTACCAGAACGGCGAACGTATGGAAACCAACGGCGAACGTGGCCTGAAACGCAAGATTTCCGCTTTGCGAAGCTTTTATGCCTACTATTATAAAAGGGAAATGATCCACACCAATCCTACCGTCCTCGTGGACGTTCCCAAGATCCATCAGAAAAGTATTATTCGTCTGGACGCGGACGAAGTCGCCATGCTTCTGGATTATATCGAACACTGCGGCGATCATCTTACCGGACAGAAACGTGTGTTCTATGAAAAAACAAAAGAGAGAGACCTGGCTATCGTAACTTTGCTTCTGGGAACGGGGATCCGCGTGTCTGAATGTGTGGGCCTTGATATTGAAGACGTCGATTTTAAGAACAACGGGATTAAAGTAACACGTAAAGGCGGAAATGAAATGGTTGTCTATTTCGGTCCGGAAGTGGAAAAAGCGCTGAAACGGTATCTGGAGGTAAGAGAAGGGATCACTCCTCTCGCCGGCCATGAGCACGCGCTCTTCTACTCTTCCCAGCGCCGCCGGATCGGCGTGCAGGCTGTGGAAAACCTGGTGAAAAAATATGCCCGTCAGATCACTACCACGAAGAAAATAACGCCTCATAAGCTGCGCAGCACCTACGGCACTGCTTTGTATCAGGAAACAGGCGATATTTACCTTGTAGCGGACGTTCTGGGCCATAGGGACGTTAATACCACTAAGAAGCATTACGCCGCCCTGGACGACGCCAGAAGACGTCAGGCTGCCTCCGCGGTACGGCTCCGTGAGGAAGACTAAAACAAATTCAGGTACAGAAATACCCCGGAGGGATTTATATGAAATCCTTCCGGGGTTTCTCTCCTGCGGCCATAGGATCAGAATCTCTTGATCTTCCTTGTGGTGGTCTTTTCAAATTCCTGTTCGCGGACGATCAGGCTGTAGATCTTTTTCTGGGGAGCCGCGCCGCGGTTGTATTCATCGATAACTTCCTGAAGTTTGGCTCGCACGTCTTTGATATGTTTTTTCTTAACATAATCCTGATCCGGATAGATCTCCGCTTCGATCACTCCGTTGTGCTCGCGCACCAGTACCTCTCCCACCAGGCGGTTCGTGCTGAGAGCGTTTTCCAGTTCCTCGGGAGAAACATTCTCTCCGTTTTTGGTAATGATCAGGTTCTTCTTGCGGCCGGTCAGAAATACAAATCCGTCCTCGTCCACATAGCCCAGATCGCCTGTCTTCAGCCATCCGTTTTCCAGTGTTTCGGCCGTCTCCTCCGGCATCTTGTAATATCCCTGCATTACGCTGCTTCCCTTCACCCAAAGCTCGCCGTCCACTGTTTTTGCCTCGCAGTTGGGAAGAAGCTGTCCCACGGAACCTTTGCGGATATTCCATTTCTGGTTGGTGCTGATCACAGGAGAACACTCGGTCATGCCGTATCCTTCCTGGATGGTGATGTCGTATTTCTTAAACAGATCGATGTAGGACGGATCCAGATAGGCGCCGCCGCTGCATATAGTGTGGAACTGTTTACCGAACACCTGGCTTTTTACGATTTTGGCCGGAAGCAGTACCGCCTCCTCCAGTTTTTTCGCCATGGTTTCGATCATCAGAGGAACCATAAGGATCATTTCCGGTTTAAACAGTTTGATATTCTTTGCCACACGCATCAGAGAATCATTGATGCAGATGATGGATCCCAGAGAAACGCCTTTCAGGATATCCATGCTGAGACAGTATGCGTGATGGATGGGAAGCACGGTCATGAGCACGGTGCGCTCGGGAATCTTCATATCCAGACAGGTTGCGTTCTCCGCAACATTTCTGTGGGTAAGCATAACACCTTTGCTTTTTCCTGTTGTTCCGGAGGTAAACATGATGGTACAGAGATCCTCCGGCTGGGGCGCATGATCAAAACTTCCCTTATGTTCTTTAAGAAGCGGCCAGAACGCCTGGGCGTCCCCGTCGTGTTCACTTTTCTGCATGGAGATCAGTGTTTTCAGCTGCGGACAGCGCTCCTTTGCCATAGCCGCCACGTCTTTGCGCACTTCGTCGTATACAAGGACAGTGGAATCAGACCGGTCGATCAGATCGCACACATCCTCCGCGGGAAGATTCACGTCAAGGGGAACAATCACACTGCCGCTGTTTACGGTTCCAAAGTAGGTAACCAGCCACGGATAGGAGGTCATTCCGATAACCGCGATATGCTTTCCCTGCTCTCCCATATCCCGGAGAAGGCAGGAGAAACTCTCGCTGTCTTCTTTCAGCTGTGTGTAGGATTTTGATTCAATTTCATTTTTACTTATTTTGTAACGGACAGCGTCCTCCGGGCCGTATTTTTTCTCTGTATGGACCAGAATATCGCGCACTGTACTGTAAAGCATATTTTCAATCCTTTCTCCTGTACGGAAATCAGTTAATTTTCAGCGGTGAGCTTCTCAAGATAATCTACAGCTTCCTGAACGGTACGGATATTTGCCGCTTCCTCCTGCTCCACTTCCACGTCGAATTCGTCCTCGATCTCTCCCAGCATGCTCATGAAATCGAATGATGTAAAACCGAGATCCTCCATAAAACGGGATTCCGGATGTACGTTCTCCGGAGCCACTTCCACATAGTTGCAGATGATTTCTACTAATTTCTCAAACATAACTGTTCTCCTTCTTTATATTATAAATTGTTTTACACACAGGCATTCTTAAGTTTATACCAGTTTGATAATATCCCCGATGGGCAGATCCGGGTTCTCCGTGCCCTTGAACATGATCTTGCACAGATAATAGTAAAGATACTCCAGTTCCTCTCTGGAAACGGCCTTGATCTGATGCTCGAAGTTGAAGTCAAGCCCGTTGTCCTCGGGACGGTGCATTACAGTAAGATACATTGCCTGAGGACAGGTTCCGTTGGGATACCATTTGGTTTTGTAACGGGTATCCCCGATATCGTTCAGTCCTTTCTCCTTAAGCGTCAGGGGCTGATAGGTCAGGGACATCGCCTCATAGGTAAGACCTGCGTGGGGCTGGGGATATATCTTTGATCTGTACGCGAAATAGGCGGTGGGATCATAATTCGCATGGCGGAAAATCTCATTCTGCTTATCCCTGATCGCGTATACGCCGTCGATAAACTTCATATCCTCCGGGAAAACCGTTCGGATCGGGAAGGAATGGATTCTTGTACCGCCGCATTTTTTCTCCTTCAAAGTAGCGCGTCTCGCGATGGCGTTGTTGATGGAAACATCCTCGAATCCGTTCATCTTCTGGAAATATGTACGCAGTCCCATGAGAAGAAGGCACGCCAGGGAAACATGATATTTCTCACAGAAGTCCATCAGACGTTTTGTGGGCTCTTCTTCCAGGTGGAAAATATCCAGAGCGGATTTTGTATCGTCGGAGGCATTGAAAGCAGAACGGAGCTCGGGATTTTTGAACATCTCTCTTGCCGCTTCCAGTTTGTCTCTTCCATGGATGCCGCTGTAAATTGGCTCGCTTTTTTCAATTTCTTTCTGGAAATATTCGATATCTCTCTTCTGCGCTTTGCTTCCCGCCTCGTAAGCAAGATCTTTTTCCAGCTGTTCGATGTAGGAAGTCATTTCTGTGGGATAAGGAACTCCTTCATATTTCTCGTTACAGTAGAGCTCGATAATATCCTTCAGGAAGCAGATCAGAGACTGGGCGTCCACAATCATATGATGTCCCAGGAAATATACTCCGTTGAAACCGTCGGGCATTTTGATCATAACCACACGGGTAAGTGGAGAATCCGCCATTTTAAATGGTACGGTGGTCCATTGCTGCATGGTTGCCTCCGCTTCCTCCATGGTCTTATCGGAGAAATCCACGAATTCTATCTCTTTTTCTTCCGGATCCACAACGTACTGATACCAGGTTCCTTCTTTGTCCTGCGCAAAACGGATCCGCATTCCCTCGCTTCTTGCATAGGCTTTATTGATAGATTTTGCCAGAAGGTCCCAGTCGATATCAATCTCGATGGTCAGGCTTGTACCGATATTCAGTACCGCCGCGCTGGGACAGAACGGCAGGTAATACAGGTGAAACTTCTGCGCTACGGTCAGCGGATAAACTTTGTATCCTTTTCTCTTTCTCATCATTTCATTATCCCTCCGATAAATGTATCAAGTGCGTTTTCATAGTCCTGTGTGGCTTTGTAATAACTTTCCCCGTGGCCGGCCCCTTTAACGATCAGTTTGTGTTTCGGGGAGGCGCAGTTTTTATATATCTCTTCGCACATCCAGCAGGGAACGAAGACGTCGTCCGCCCCATGAATAAACAGGATCGGAACTTCCGCCTTTCTCACCTCTCTCGCCGCGTTGCAGTCGTCAAGGCCGTATCCGGCGTTTTTTCTGTTCAGCTTATCCGCAATCTGGATCATGGGAAACGCCGGCAGGTGATACATACTGTGGAGCACATGGGTGAAAACGTCCTTCGCCGAAGTGAAAGCACAGTCGGAAACGATTCCTTTCACCTGAGGCGGCAGATCCAGACCGCTCATCATACAGACGGTCGCTCCGCCCATGGAATTGCCGGTAAGAAGAATCTGCGCGTCGACGCCGATCTTATTTACCATCCACTTTACCCATTCCAGGCCGTCATAGCGGTCCATGGTGCCGAAACCAATATAGGTTCCCTCGCTCTCTCCGTGGGCTCTCTCATCGATGAGAAGCATACGGAATCCGTGCTTCAGATAATACCAGGAAAGACTGCCGTAATCATTCAGGCCTTTGCTGGTGTAACCGTGAAAACAGATCACGGCCTTCGATCCTTCTTCTCCTTTAAAGTAAGTACCATGCAGCTTCAGGCCGTCCCGTGATGTGATCCACACGTCCTCGTGAGGCTGCTCCATCATCCATTCCCGTCTTTCCTGCATAAAGGGAATGTACTTCGGCCAGTCCACGCCGGACATTTTCATGGTCCTCTCTGTTTTCGCGTTATAGCGCATCATGGTTCTTCTGTAAAAATACGCCGTTCCCCCGGCTTCTGCCAGCGCCGCCGCACCGAGAAGCGCAGCCGCTCCTTTTGCTATAATTCCCATATACGTTCGCCTGCCTTCTGATAGATTTAAATAATATGGTTCCGCTTATTTCTATTTCATTCTGCTGTCGATCAGGTCTTTCAATCTTAACGCCTTATCGATGTTGCCCTCGACTTTCAGTTTGCCGATCGTAAAAGCAAGAACCGGATCTGTTTTGCCTTCCGCCAGTTTAAACAGAGTTTCCGCCGTGCAGGTAAACATGGCGTCCCTGTCAAAGTATTCATAGGGCTCCACATAGAGCTGTCCTTCCTTTACTTCTGCGTAAAATATACCTTCGGCCTCACCGGTGATGTTGAACTGATAAGCCAGATGCTCGTGAATATCGCTCACATCCGCGTCCATCAGCATTCCTTTTACTTTTGCAAACATTTCCGCGTAGGTCATAATTTCCTCCCTTTCATCCACTGATTCGACATTTTTCGACCAGCGGTCATATCTTTTCTTTTGATAGAGTATCATCTTTTCGACCAGTGGTCAATCAGCGTTACTATCAAAATATCAGTGTTTTTAAAATTATTTTTTGGTGAATTTTATTGCTGGTTCATATTTTTTCCATGTGTTATACTTAATATTAATTCCTAAAAGAGATAAAATATCCGACATGTAAAAGACAGAAAGGTGATGGATCCATGCCTAACCAGCAGAAATACGAGCGTATTCTTGACGCGTTGCAGGAACTTCTGGAAAACCATAAGCTTCAAAGCATTTCCGTAAGCGAGATTGCGGAAACAGCCGGGATCGGAAAGGGAAGCATCTACTACTACTTTCCTTCCAAGGACGCGATCCTGGAGGCCCTGGTGGAGCGAAGCTACGAAAAGCCTCTTCAGACAGCCAAAGCGCTGGCAGGACGCACAGAAATCTCCCCGTTTATCCGGATGGCGATGATCTTTGAGGCCTGCCGGAACTCTTCCTCAGAATTTATTAAATCCGAAAACAATAAGAATTCCGGCACGCAGGAGAAATCTTTCCTGCACCAGAAATATATCAATCATATCATCACAGAACTGAAGCCGGTTCTGGCGGAGATCATCCGCCAGGGAATCAAGGCCGGGCAGATCTGCTTCAGTGATCCGGACGCCCTTGCAGAGATCGTCCTGATCGTGCTTACGGTAAAAATGGACAATACTCTTGTTCCTTCCAGCAAAGAAGATATAGAGAATACCATCAGCGCTCTTGTTTCTCTTCTGGAAAAAGGGACAGATAATCCTCCGGGTTCACTGAATTTCCTGATCAGCTGAAGATTATATGTTTATAGGGCATGGCCATACAAAAAGGTCATGCCCTTTTTCGATGTGATAAAAAGAGAGCCTGCATATAATATGCAGACTCCCAAAAACCTTCCCCGATATTGTCTTATGTAACCTAACGGCTGAACATAAATTATAATGCTGTAATAATGCTGTCCTGGAACGCGGCAGGAACATCTTCCTTATCCAGAGACATACTGATGATAAAGTTGACGCCAAATTTCTCTCCCACTGCCTTGAGCTGGTCAAGAGTACCGGTAACATCCTGGCCCTCCAGCTTCGCTGTGGTAAGGAAACTGTCCAGATATATTTGTTCAAGATCGTGATCCTGGGAAATAATACCGCAGACAAAACCGACAAATTCATCGGCGTTCTTAATAGGATATACGGATACATCGATAAGACGAACTTTATTGTTCAGTTCATACATATGCTTCGTGCTTTTGTCCAGGTAAACAATGCTGCCATTCACTTCTTTAATTGCGCCGTTTACTTTGTCTAACAGTACTTTTGTTTTGCCCTTGCCTTTCCTTCCTACAATCAGTTCAACCATCCTGTTTTCCTCCTTAGACACAATTTAATATTAATTTTGAACAAAAACTTCAATTAATATGTTTCAATTATAGTGCATTTTATCAAATAATTCAATGCTTATTTCTG
>NBJMC04201__coassemble_151_pt1 | contig 106328 bp, 93 predicted proteins | sample NBJMC04201__metabat2_high_PE_014 | metagenome-assembled genome bin NBJMC04201 | reverse complement strand
AAGGATTCCCGGATCAGGATATTAACCCAGCAGAACGCCGGCGCCGGCGCCGCGCGAAATCTGGGAATGAAATATGCAAAAGGCAGATATCTGTCTTTCCTGGACAGTGATGATTTTTTTGAACCGGATATGCTGGAAAAAGCATATGAAAAAGCCGAGAAATATCAGGCTCAGATCGTTGTATTCCGTTCCGATCAGTATCTGACAGAACAGAAGTCCTATAACCCCATGCTCTGGACGCTTCGGATGCAGGAACTGCCTCCCTATGCGCCTTTCAGCCACAGACAGATGACAGATAATATTTTCAAGGTTTTTGTGGGATGGGCATGGGATAAACTGTTCCTCAGATCTTTTGTGGAAGAGAAGCAGCTTCTTTTTCAGGAACAGAGGACAAGTAATGATCTTCTTTTTGTTTTCAGTGCGGTGGCTCTTGCAAAAAGAATTGCGGTGCTGGACAATGTGCTTGCCCACCAGCGCCGGGATGCCAAAGATTCACTTTCAAAGACAAGAGAGAAGTCCTGGGGATGTTTTTACGATGCGCTTACGGCGTTAAGGGAGCGTCTGTGCCGGGAGGGTATGTATGAGGAAGTGGAAAGGGATTATATCAATTATGCTCTTCATTTCAGTCTCTGGAATCTGAATACATTGGCAGAGCCAACCAGGTCGGTACTGAAAAACAAACTTCTGACAGAATGGTTCCGGGATCTGGGAATATCAGGAAAAGAACCCGCTTATTTCTATATCCGTTCAGAGTATGACCAGTACAGAAAACTTCTGGATGGAGAGACGAAAGAAAGATAACAGAGAAGAGGATCCTGATCTTGAATGAAAAAATTAATATGTCTTCGAAAACACGCATTAAATGGCTGGATGGAGTAAGGGCGCTTGCTGTGCTCAGCGTTGTACTCTGCCACTGTACGGAGGCCATATATAGGATTAATGCGGCAGATATGCTGAAGCTGAGCCCGCTGTCAGAAACCGCAGCAGTGGTTTATTTCACTGCGGGGCGTCTGGGGGTGCCTTTCTTTCTGATGATATCAGGATATCTTCTACTGGACAGAAAATATACTTCAGAAGACTGCCTCAGATTCTGGAAGACCAGATGCCTGCGTCTTCTGGTGTGTACGGAAATATGGATTGTTATATACAGATTCTTTTTCAGTGTGCTGGCAGGGACTGTTCCTGACTGGAAAGTGCTGATCGGGGAGATGCTTTTTATCAGAAGCGCTTCTGTAAGCCACATGTGGTATATGCCGATGATTCTGGGAATGTATATTCTCATTCCTTTTGCCGCCAATGCGCTTCAGACTCTTGATAAAAGGCTTACAGCGGCGGCGGCGGCAGTGTATTCAGTATTTGCATTCGGTTATCCCACGCTGGTTTCCGTGCTGGATATATTTAAGACCGAATATGGCCTGAGTCTTCAGTTTTCTGAAGGTTTTTCCGGAGGAATATACGGGATCTATCTGATTCTGGGATATCTTGTGAAAAAAGGACTGTTTAAAAACTGTAAAAGTTATGTGCTGGTTTCGGTTTCTCTGATATCATTTCTGGGTACGGCATCCTTTCAGATGTGGGCTTTCGGCAGAGGGTATACCTTTAAACTGTGGTACACGTTTCCGCTTCTGGGTCTGGCGGCGCTGCTGATTTTTGTATGGTTCTCCCGGATAAAGGAGATTCCTTTTTACACAGCGGTCCGTTTCGTCGCCGGTTATTCTTTTGCAGTATATCTGATTCATAATATTTTCCGGCGGATATTGATAGAACCGGTAGCGAGACTGGGAATTCCGCGGCCGGCAGGCGTGCTGCTTCTGAGCGCCTGTGTGTTTGTGACCAGTTTTGCTGCGGTATGGCTTATCAGCCGTATTCCAAAAGCAGGTAAATATATTCTATATACCAAATAAAAAGAAAGGCTGGAATTATCTGTGTTTCCGGTGTTGCGAGGGGATATGTATGAATGATCTGTACGGAAGGCTTATGCCTTCATCAAAAAAACAGTTAAATGACAAGGCGGAGTATTTAAAGAGACAGACGGACGCTTTGGAAAAGAAGCTGGGGGCGGTACAAAAAACAGCCGATCGGACAGAAAAAAAACTGGAGTCGCAGATGGACGCTCAGGAAAAGGCTGTTTCGGTACTTGAGAAGAGAATCAGCGGAATAGAAGAGAAAATAGATCAGCTTCTGGAACTGCTGCAGCATGACAATTATTACGACAGACAGAGCAGGGCGATCGTGCGTGCCTCTAATGAGGCGGTATGGGCGGATGTGTTTCATGATGCGATTGCAGAGAGCGCCTGGTTAAAGCACAAAACTTTTTATCCGGGGCGCTGGGCTGCAGGTTATCAGTTTCTCTATGTGCTGTACAGGATACTGAATGATTTTCATCCGAAGGATATTCTGGAACTGGGACTGGGGCAGACAACCAGGATAATCGGACAATATGTTTCATATGAGAAGGACTGCAGACATACTGTGGTAGAACACGATCAGGAATGGATCGATATCTTTAAAAAAGATTTTTGCCTGGCCGGAAACTCGGAGATCGTGAGACTGGATATTGAAAAGAAAAGTTTTGAGGGAACAGAACCCACTACAGTGTATGTGGACTTTGCCGCCAGATTCCGGGACCGGAAGTTTGATCTGATATCCATTGACGCTCCTTTTGGCGGAAATACCCTTACTTATTCAAGAATGGATATACTGGAACTTCTGCCGGGATGCCTGAAAGAGGATTTTGTTATCCTGCTGGATGATTATAATCGTCCAGCAGAACGGAATATGATTGAAAAACTGAAGGGGATCCTGAAAGACAACGGTATCAGCTTCCATACGGGAGTATACAGGGGCAACAAGGATACTTTTATAGTGTCCTCGGAAAACCTCAGATTTTTATGTACAATGTGAACTAAGAAATTATTGTAATGAGAGAAGGATGAACAAAATGAAAATAGCAGTTGCAGGAACCGGATATGTGGGACTGGTGACCGGAGTCGCTCTGGCGAACGCAGGACATCAGGTTACCTGTGTGGATGTGGACCAGAATAAGGTGGAAACCATGCGGAAAGGAATTTCGCCAATCTATGAGCCCGGCTTAGAGGAACTGATGCATGATAATATGGAGAGACTGACGTTTACTACAGATTTCCAGTCCGCCTATCAAGATGCGGAGGTCATTTTTGTGGGCGTAGGCACGCCGGAGAAAAAGGACGGATCAGCGAATCTGTCCTATGTGAACCAGGTGATAGATCAGATAGCCGGGAGTGTGGAAAGAGATTGTGTTGTCGTAATCAAATCCACAGTTCCCATTGGTACGAATGACCGGCTGGAGAAAAGACTCAGGGAATCTCTGAAATCAGATGTCTGGGTGGAGGTTGCCTCAAATCCGGAATTCCTTTCTCAGGGAACTGCTGTAAAAGATACGCTTCATGCCTCCAGGATCGTTATCGGTGTGGAATCAGACCGTGCCCGCAGCATTATGCTGAAAGTATATGAAAACTTCCATCAGCCTTTTGTGGTTACAGACAGAAGAAGCGCGGAGATGATCAAGTATGCGTCCAACGACTTTCTTGCGCTGAAAATATCCTATATTAACGAGATTGCAAATCTCTGCGAACTCCTGGGAGCCAATATTGAAGACGTTGCGGAGGGGATGGGATATGACAGCCGTATCGGCGGAAAATTTCTTAAGGCAGGCATCGGCTATGGAGGCTCCTGTTTCCCGAAAGATACAAAAGCTCTTCACTGGGTGTCCAACTATTATGAAAAAGAAATGAAAACAGTGAAGGCGGCCATCGAAGTTAATGACAGCCAGAAACTCCGTCTGATCAAAAAAAGCAGAAAATATTATGAATCTCTCGAAGGACTGAAAGTGGCGGTATTGGGTCTGACATTCAAGCCGGATACAGACGATCTGAGAGAGGCGCCCTCACTTGTCAATATTCCTATCATTCTGGATGAAGGGGCGGAGATATTTGCCTGGGATCCCATCGGCGTAAAAAATTACAAAAAGTTTTATCCGGATGAGATCACATACTGCGCTACTATTGACGAAGCTTTGGAAAACGCGGATATCTGTTTTATTTTTACGGAATGGAAAGACATCCGTGAAATGGATGTGGAAAAATTCCTCAGGCTTATGAAGAGGCCGATCGTTCTGGATGGACGAAACTGTTTTTCCCTTGAACAGTTCCGGAAAACCGGAATTATTTATGATTCTATTGGGCGGAAAGTAGTCAGATGAGCCACATAGAGAAGCAAAATTATATAAATATGACAAAAATATGAAAAACAGGTGAAATTTATATTGCGGCAGCAAAAAAAAACTGCTATAGTAAAAATGAACTACTAAATATGTTAAATAAGGAGTCAGATTTATCTATGAGACATGTTGCGGGGAAATGGAAATGGGCAGGATGTTTAATGCTGCTGACGCTGCTTTTTGTTTTTGGAGGGAGCAGGGAGGTTTCTGCGGACGCAGCCAAGTGCAAAGTGACCTTTGCCAATGCAAAAGGAGTTGTATCCACAAGCACCTATCGTAACTGGTGCAAGACTGTTGAGGCGGGAGACTGGATCAAGCTTCCGAAGTTTTCACAGGACGGATACCAGTGCTACTGGGTCCTTAAGAACGGAAATACTGCGCGCAGATATTACACCGGCGCAAATTACAGAGTAACAAAAGATACGAAATTCTGTCTCTACCGCTATAAAGAATATACGGTGCGTTTTATGACGGCCAACGGCAAGAAAGAGTATACTGCACGCCGCCAGACTGCGATCCAGGGGCAGAGTATCCTGCTTCCGGAATTCAGTAATACTACCACTAATCAGCTGGTGGGCTGGAAGACTTCCATGAATGCATCCGCTTATTACAAGGTGGGTATCAGAGTGAAAGTTACCGGCAATATGAAATTTTACCCGGTATATAAGAAGGTTACGGGAGTGTATCTCCGTTATTCAAACGGAACACTCTGGAAGTTATACGCTACAAATACCGATGAGACACCGGTATTTCCTTCAGTTAACCTGACAAACGGCGATATGTGTCTGGGTTGGTCGCGCACAAGAGGCAAGACGACCCAGCCGGAGTATTATGCCGGCGATAAGATCCCGACGAAATCAGGGAATTATTATATGGTGGTGTTCCCGAAGAGCAAGGATAATGCGCCCTCTTATCTGAACACACCTACAAAGTATGACAGAGTATATTTTGTGGGCGATTCCAGAACTGCGGGGATGCAGGAAGCTCTCGGAAGCCAGGCTCCGGATAACGTTAAATTCATCTGCAAAGGTTCTCAGGGACTTGCATGGTTCCGTCAGACAACAGGAGACGGAGGATACAGGCAGCTGCTCCTTGACCTGAAGAAGCAGCCCAAAAACATGAAAAAGGCAGTAGTAGTCAATCTGGGCGTAAATGATATGCAGAATATCAGCGTTTATCTCACATATATGAGAAGTCTGGCGAACAATCTGTCCAGAAATTATAACTGTACCATGTATTATCTTTCGGTAAATCCTATAAACAGTGCGATGATACTCAACGCCGGAGGAGGAATCCGGACAGAGGCTCAGGTGGCATCTTTCAACCGGAATATTTACAGGTATCTGTGTACCGGACTGAACAAATGCTACACTTATATTAATACATGCAGCAGCCTGCAGAAATATGGATGGATCAGCGACCGTCATAACGCAGGGATCCATGACGGACTTCATTATTCCAATGAGACATACCTGCGTATTTATGATTACTGTATCCGTACTCTGAACCGCTGAATGGCTGCATCCTGTACTGTGAGAAAGGTAACTGATAAATGAAACGTGTGATCACATACGGAACCTTTGATCTGCTTCATTATGGACATATCAATCTTCTGAGACGGGCGAAGCAGCTGGGTGACTACCTGATTGTTGCCTTGTCTACAGACGAATTTAACTGGGAAGAAAAACATAAAAAATGTTATTTCTCCTACGAGAAACGTAAACAGCTTCTGGAGGCCATACGCTATGTGGATCTGGTGATTCCGGAGGAGAGCTGGGAGCAGAAGCGGACAGACGTAAAAGAATATCATGTGGATACTTTTGTGATCGGCGACGACTGGGAAGGAAAATTTGATTTCCTGAAAGAAGAGGGATGTGACGTGGTGTATCTGCCGCGCACGCCGGAAATATCCAGCAGTCAGATCAGAGAGGATCTGCATAAATAATTTACTGACCGGGGATTACTCCCCGGTCAGCTGCGTTAAGGGGGCAAAAGAATATCCCATTTCTTCCCATTTTGTCAGAAGTTCATCGAGGATTTCGGCGTTGGTGGACGAAGTGCTGTGTAAAAGGACTATTGCGCCCGGATGCACACGGGGCAGAAGTTTGCTGAAAGCTTCTTCCCGTGACGGCTGCTGCTCCTGATTCCAGTCCACATAGGCCAGACTCCAGAAGAACGTGGCATAACCAAGATTATCTGCCATAGCCAGATTCGAAATGCTGTAGACGCCCCGGGGCGGACGGTAGAATCTGGTCATGGGTTCTCCGGTAAGATCTTCGTATAATTTTTCTACTCCCGCCAGTTCTTCCTGAAAGCTTTCCTGAGTGGAAATAGCTGACATATCAGGGTGTGTCATTGTGTGATTTCCTACAATATGCCCTTCTTCGACCATTCTTTTCACCAGTTCCGGTTCATCTTCGATAAAGTTTCCGACTACGAAAAATGCGGCCGGAGCGCCGTGCTTTTTCAGGGCGTCGAGAATCGCGGGAGTATTTCCATTCTCGTAACCGGCGTCAAAAGTCAGATAGAGTACTTTTTCGTCTGTATCTTCAGCATAGTAAGCATTATACTGTTTTAATTCATTTATATCCGCGTTTCCCTCCGGGCGGGCCCCTTCTTTTCGAAAGCTTAATCCCCAGCTGGAGGCTTCGTTCAGGGGAGAAGAGACGGGAAAACTGGCTGATACTGCATGCGAGATCAGCCCTGCGCTGCTTCCGGCTATGAAAGCTCCTGTCAGGATAATGAGAACGCGCGGCCGGATCAGAGAGGAGAACCTTTTGGGGAATTTATTTTCAGGATGGAACATGATACGCTCCGGGCAGATATTCAGTTTAGTATATTCTTCCGGGGAAATAATTATGAACGGAAAAGACAGGAGAGAATGAAACTCCAGCATATGAAATAGAAAAGAGCCATCAGATCTGATTTCTGCTGGCTCTCTTTACTGCTCATTGTCCAATGGAAGTTACCTCCTGTTGTCTTTTTATAAAACATTTCGGGTTTTTAAAATCTTACGTTCTCGGTGGTCCGTACCTTCCTTTCTTTTAATATATGGGTACTTCTGTTAAGTTTTGGGTGGTCTGTACCTCCTTTGCTCAGATTATGAAGAATCACTTACGTTTTCGGTGGTCTCACTCTCCTTTATGATTTTCTGTTCCCTGTTGTTTTATGAGTAAACTATAACAGATAATTTAATTTATGTCAATACATAAACTGAAAAAAATAATAAATTTAATAATTATACTGTTAAAACTTAAACAATTTTAAAAATAACAGATAATTATATGGAGAATAGAAAACTCTCTTACAGGAAAAGCTAGCTTTATCAAGATTAGGAGGTAAGTTCATGTTAAGATATCTTCCTGTACGAAGGATACACGCAAGACAAATTCTTGACTCCAGGGGAAATCCTGCAGTTGAAGCTGAGGTTACAGTAGGAGAAGGAGTTGTGGGAATAGACGGCTATACGGCCCGCGCGATGGTCCCGTCCGGAGCATCTACAGGTAAATTTGAGGCGGTCGAACTCCGTGATGGCGATGAAAAGAAATATCTCGGTTCCGGTGTGGAAAATGCAGTGGTAAATGTGAATACCAGGCTGGCAGAGGCGGTATTAGGCGAAAATGCATTGAATCAGCGACTGATCGATCGTCTTTTGCTTCAGGCGGACGGTACGGAAAATAAAAGCAATATCGGCGCCAACGCTATTCTGGGCGTATCCATGGCAGTTGCAAAAGCGGCGGCAATGGCGCTCCGGATTCCGCTTTATCAGTATCTTGGAGGGTGTCATACAGGCAGGCTTCCGGTTCCCATGATGAATATTCTCAATGGGGGACGCCATGCAGATAATACAGTTGACCTTCAGGAGTTTATGATCATGCCGGCAGGCATATGTCGTTTTTCTGAAGGGATCCGCGCCTGCGCAGAGATATACCAGCATCTGAAAAGAATCCTGAAAGAGAAAAATTTATCTACGGCAGTGGGAGATGAAGGCGGGTTCGCGCCGGATCTGGCTGATTCTAAAGATGTGCTTGATCTGATCGTTCAGGCGATAAGGATCGCCGGCTATGAACCCGGAGCAGATGTGGTTATCGCTGTGGACGCGGCCGCCAGCGAACTTTATGACAGTGAGCGGGGCGTCTATTATTTTCCGGGAGAAAGCCGGATGAAAGGTGAAGAGATTTATCGTGACTATAAAGAAATGATAGATTACTATGAAAGTCTTATTGAAGAATATCCCATCGTCTCTATTGAAGACGGACTGGAAGAGGACGACTGGGAAGGGTGGAAAACGATGACAGAACGTCTTGGCGGACGTATCCAGCTTGTGGGAGATGATCTTTTTGTAACAAATATAAGACGGCTCAGCTGTGGCATCAGACTTCATGCGGCGAACGCTATTCTGGTGAAAGTAAATCAGATCGGAACTCTGAGCGAGGCGATGGACGCAGTTGAAATGGCTCAGAAAGCAGGATACAGGGCGGTGATCTCTCACAGATCCGGAGAGACAGAAGATTCATTTATCGCAGATCTGGCAGTGGCAACAGGAGCGGGCCAGATCAAAGCCGGCGCGCCGTGCAGGTCAGAAAGAAATGCAAAATACAACCAGCTCCTCAGGATTAATGAGGAGCTGGGAGATCTTGCTGTATATGAGAATCCGTTTTCTTTGTGAAATACCGGAGGACGGCTCCTTTAAACTCGAAGGTCTCGGATACTTCATAATTTTCTGTGATCCAGAGATATTTTTCGGATGAACTGTATTTGGCAAGTCTTTCCATGGTGCCTTCTCCCGCAAGAAAAGCGGGCAGATCCTTCGCCCTGATATCATCCATTACATGGTCTCCGGCTTCGGGGCGGAGGGACAGATCTGCAAGGTCCAGGGTATAACACCGGGTGTCCCAGCGGAGTATGGCATATATTTCCGGTACGCCGATACCGAAGGCGTAAGTGTTTTCCGGAATGTTTGCGGCTATATGCGCGGCAAAGTCAGTGATATCCTGCCGGTCATGAAGCTCCTCGCGAAGCGAGGTGTTCTGTCCGTACTGGATCAGATTTCCGGTACAGACTGCGAGAAGAACCGCAAGTGCTGCGGCGGTGAAAGTGCCGTAAAATATACGGCAGCCGGAAAACTGTTTCAGCCGGCCGGGGCTGAATGTGCGGAAAGTATCCATTCCCTTTTCTGCAAGCATGCACAGAAGGAGCATAGCCGGGAGGTGACATATTTCAAGATTATGGTAAGCCGCCCGGTTAATAAAATATGTGATCTGTCCAAGAGAAAGTACTGCAGTCATAAATGCGAAACAGGGGATAAGTACCTGAACGCTGTCAATGTCCCGGATTTTTCTGAAGCAGTTCATATGGGAGATCCCCCATCCGACGGACAGAAAGAAGAGCGCCAGTATTACCATATATGCGGCTGGAAATTCCGGAAGATCCACTCTTAACAGATCATCCATATAGGAAGACTGGAGAAGAGGGAAAAGAAATTCCTGAATCCCTTCGGCTTTCCCGCCGTGAGTGATATTATATATTTCCACAATGCCGTATGCGCTCAGGAAAGCGGCCGCAATACCTGCGGCCTGCACAAGGATACCGGTAATGGCAGTCAAAATGTTCTTCTGTTTTTTACAGAGAAGGCGGAGTATCCAGAACCCTGCCCAGGAAACGGCGCAGAAAAGGCCGCTTTCTGTATTCCAGAGTATTCCCGCCAGAGAAAGAAGGTATCCCAGAATACAGGTGACCGCGTTCAGCTTCCGGAAACGGACGCAGAATGCGGCAAAACAGAGCATCAGACTCATAAAAAGGATCCTGTGAGGCCAGAGCTGCCAGTATATGCCGCTTCTCATGGAAAGAACCGGGAATGTCATCGCAACTGCGCCCATGATCCGCAGCAGATTATCTCTGACTATAAAATGCAGCGTAAGAAAAAATGCCAGAAAACACAGTCCGCCGATCAACGCGGTCAGCAGGATAAAATCAACGAGATCGCCCCCGAGGAGCTTCATGGGCAGCTTGTAAAATATGGCATAGTGTCCGTAAATACTGGTAGTATTTTCAGTATACGCACTTCCGTGCAGTACATTATATACAGAATTAAAATAGGCGTCCATATGAAGCCGGTCAGCTTCGTTCCGCAGAAAAACCGCAGGTGTATAAAAATTATATCCCGTAAGCAGCGTGAGCAGCGCATAGAGGGGATACAGCGCCCGGTCCCGGATTTTTACGTCGGTTTTCCGGACAAGGAGAAAAAAGAATAATATTCCCAGGAGAAGTGCGGCGCCTGTCAGCCAGAGAGGAATGACGTGCCAGATATACCGGCCCGCTACGGTTCCAAAAATATTTGTCTCCAGAATGAACATGGCGGCAAGGAAGACAACAGTTGCAGCCATAAGGACAACACACAGGGCAAAAGCTATCCGGGGTCTGTCAAATACCGGTTTTTTCAGTGTTCTGTTCAAAATAAGGAGACACAGAAGATAGGACAGGCAGAACAGAATGACTGTGAGAGCATAAGTGATAAGATTCAGGTTTCCAACAGAACTGACGGCCCCGGAGACTGACGGGATTTTCAGGCAGCAGGCGGCAAATACGCAGGAAACCATGAGAGACACCAGAAAAGCCGTGATCTTGTTTGATGATGTTTCCATGATACTCAATCCTTTTAAAATAATAATAATAATAAAATAAAAAGAAGTACATACTTATCATCTATGAAATGAGATCATTTGTCAAGATTTTCTTTGGAAGGCGAAAGAAAATAGTTGAAATCCTCAGAACCATATGATAAAATAAGCGATAGTTGATTAGGAGGTGTAACCGAAGTGCAGATTTTAAGGATTATCTTAACTCTGATCTTTGTCATAGATTGCATTGCCCTTACAGCTGTTGTCCTGATGCAGGAAGGTAAGCAGCAGGGCCTTGGAAGTATCGCAGGCGTTGCGGATACTTACTGGGGAAGAAATAAGGGACGTTCTATGGAAGGCGGCCTGGTGAAGGCAACAACCATCATGGCAGTGTTGTTCTTTGTTCTGGCAGCTGTTTTAAATATTAATTTCTAAGAAAGATTTAGAGCTGAAAGGAAACACTCTTGTATTTGCAAGAGTGCTTTTTTTTCTCACAGACAGAAAAGGAGTCAGAGAGTTTCAGTGAGCAGAAAAAAAATCTGGGGTAAAAAGAAAAAGTTTGTCAGGAACAATGCGGTTTCCGTAAAGAAAAAAGAAAAGCCGGCAATCAAGAAAAAGAACCTAAATAGCCTGAAAAAACAGGGACTGGTCAAAGAGGGCGTTTTTATCGGCAACCCGCGAGGATTCGGCTTTGTGGAGACCGGCGGTGATGAAGAGGATATCTTCATCCCGGCGGGGGACACACATACCGCCCTCCATGGAGATAAGGTGATCGTGCTTCTCGACAGGACAGAAAAACCTGGAAAGAGAAGAGAAGGGATTATCCTGAAGATCCTGGAAAGAGGGACAAAGGAGATTGTAGGAACTTTTCAGAGAGAGGGAGACTACGGCTTTGTTCTCTGCGATAATCAGAAATTTTCCAGAGATGTGTATATTTCACCGAAAAATTCCAGAGGAATACGCGACGGCGAAAAGGTTGTGGCGGAAATACTGGATTACGGGTCTGAAAAGAGAAAACCGGAAGGCAGGATCACAGAAATGCTGGGAAATCTCCATGCTCCCGGAGCAGATATCCTTGCAATCGTGAAGAGCTATCAGATCCCTTCGGAATTTCCTGAAAAGGTTCTGAATCAGGCTGAGCGGGTACCGGATCATGTTCAGGATTCGGATCGGGAGGGCAGGATGGATCTTACCGGCCTTCCCACAGTAACCATAGACGGAGAAGACGCAAAGGATCTGGATGATGCCGTCTCTCTTACGAAAGAGAACGGGATCTACCATCTGGGTGTTCACATTGCGGATGTAAGTAATTATGTACAGGGCGGAAGTGCTCTGGACAGAGAGGCTTTGAAGCGGGGAACGAGTGTTTATCTGGCGGATCGTGTGATTCCGATGCTTCCTGAAAGACTGTCAAACGGTATCTGTTCATTGAATCAGGGTGTGGACCGGCTTACTTTGAGCTGTCTTATGGATATTGACGCAGAGGGGAACGTGGTCTCTCACCGGATCACAGAATCTGTGATCCATGTGGACAGACGGATGAGTTATGAACAGGTTCGCTGTATTCTGGAAGATGGCGAAACTTCTGTCAGTATGGAATACAGGGAATTTGTCCCCATGTTTTTCCTTATGAGGGAACTGTCGCTTCTCTTAAGAAAACGCCGTCATCACAGAGGGTCTATTGATTTTGATTTTCCGGAAAGCAGGATCATACTCAACGGCGCAGGAAGAGCGATAGATGTGCAGCCCTGTGAAGCCAACGCGGCGACAGAGATCATAGAGGACTTTATGCTCCTTGCAAATGAAACTGTTGCAAAGGAATACTGCAAGGGGGATTATCCTTTTATATACAGGACACATGAAAATCCGGATCCGGAGAAAGTAGAGAATCTTCTGAGCCTTATCAGGAACAGAGGTATCCGGATCCACAAGGCCGGCGAGAAGATCACTCCCGGAGAGATTCAGGAAATTCTGGAAGAGATCCGGGGACTTCCCGATGAAGGGATGATAAGCCGGCTGACACTGAGAACTATGCAGCAGGCAAAATATACGACGGAGTGTACAGGACATTTTGGACTGGCTGCCAGATATTACTGCCATTTTACGTCTCCGATCCGCCGTTACCCGGATCTGCAGATCCACAGGATCATCAGGGACAATCTCCGGGGAAGACTTAAGAGAGAGGGGCGGACAGAGCATTACCGGGAAATCCTGGAGGAAGTCGCCCTTCAGTCAAGCGTCTGTGAGAGACGTGCCCAGGAGGCGGAACGTGAATCAGACAAAATGAAAAAGGCAGAATATATGTCCTATCATCTGGGAGAAGAATTTACAGGGATCATATCCGGCATAACAGGGTATGGGCTTTATGTGGAACTGGATAATACAGTTGAGGGAATGGTCCATATCTCGGCTCTGACGGACGACTATTATTCTTTTGACCAGGAAAAAATGGAACTGAAAGGTGAAATGACAAAAAAGATTTATCATCTGGGACAGCGGGTAAAAGTACGCACAGTAGACGCGGACGCGCTGAAAAGGACGGTGGATTTTGTGCTTGTCCAGGAAGCGGAAAGGGAGGATTCAGATGCCGAAGAAAACAGGAATCAGACTGATCGCAAACAATAAAAAGGCATTTCATGATTACTTCATAGAGGATACCTATGAGGCAGGGATCGCGCTGGCGGGTACGGAAGTCAAGGCTCTCCGCACCGGGAAATGCAGCATCAAAGAATCTTTTGTCAGAGTGGAAAACGGTGAAGTGTTTATTTACGGAATGCATATCAGTCCATATGAAAAAGGCAATATCTTTAATAAAGATCCCCTGCGTGTCCGTAAACTTCTCCTTCACAGACACGAGATCAATAAAATCGAAGGGAAACTGAAAGAAAAAGGACTTACGCTGGTTCCTTTGAAGGTGTATTTTAAGGACAGTCTGGCAAAGGTTGAGATTGGCGTTGCCAGAGGAAAGAAATTATATGACAAACGTCAGGATATAGCAAAGAAAGACCAGAAGAGGGAAGCGGAAAGAGACTTCAAAATAAGAAATCTGTAAAAGTCAAAAAGTCTAAAAATTATATGAATTTCTATACCATTTAGTTGACAAGAATGTGATAGTCAGTATAATTAATATATATCAGACTATACCCATAACACCGGGAGTTTTGCATTATGAACGGGAGGGCAGATATGATGAAAAAACAATATCTTGTATTGGCCGGCGTGCTGGTGATCGCGCTGTCAGCGGCAGGATGCGGCGGGAATGACAAGAATAATGAAGGTGTCGTACAGGAGCAGGCAACTCCGACGCCGGAACCTACGGTTACAGAATCTGTGGATCTTGTAGATATGGAAGTGACAGAAGAGAAGAATGTAATTGGAGAGAAGACGGCGTCCGCACATAAAGTAACCATTATTAACAGGACAGGGTCTGAAGTCGGCGCTGTATATATACGAGTACATCCGGAAGACGATTATGACGATGAATGGGGAAGCGATCTGATCGACGGGCTGTTCACACTGGCTGACGGAGATCAGGCGGTCTATTATTTTGAACCGGAATCCGGCTCCGGCGTCACTTATGATATCCGGATCACCTATACGGAAGAGGGGCGCAACGAGTGCTTTTTCAGGGATCTTCCCCTGGCGTCCATCAGCCAGATCACTCTGAGGATGGACGGAAGAGGAGAGGATTCCATTCCTTACGCCACTTATATGACATCGACCGGATCCCGGGAGGTTTCCACTCTTAACGAGGTGAAGCAGCGTCTGGGTCTCTCTGACGAGGACACAGATGAGACGGAAGATACCGAGGATGAGATCGAACCGACAGAAGAGCCGGAGATTACGGAAACTCCTTCAAATGATGAAGAGGAACCTTCCGACTCCTCTGATAACACTGATACTCCGGAGGATCCCATGCCCACAGACGATACGATCACTGAAGCAGAGGGCTACATCGGACAGTCCTTCTCAGATCTTGCGGGCGCGATAGGAGATGCTCAGACCAATGAGTATGATGAAGTACCGGAGACGGGAACTACAGGATATCATTATTATCCCAATTTTACAGTAATGACTACCGTGGATGAGTACGGGAATGAAATCGTTTCCGGAGTCTACTGATAAAACCGCTTCTTTCGGAAGCGAAAGAGGAAAGGAAGAATTATGAAACGAATTTTACTGAAGCTGAGCGGAGAAGCTCTGGCAGGATCAAAAAAGACCGGGTTTGACGAGGAGACTGTGCTGGCTGTGGCCAGACAGATAAAAGCCATTGCAGAAGAGGGGACCCGGATCGGAATCGTGATCGGCGGAGGGAATTTCTGGAGAGGACGTACCAGTGAGACGATCAACCGCAGCAAAGCGGATCAGATCGGTATGCTTGCCACAGTAATGAACTGTATTTATGTATCGGATATATGCAGATATACAGGACTTTCTACAGAAATTTTCACACCTTTTGTATGTGGCGCCTTTACCAGACTTTATTCCAGGGATGCCGCGGAGGAAGCGTTTGCATCCGGTAAAGTGGTGTTCTTTGCAGGCGGCACAGGTCATCCGTATTTTTCCACAGACACGGCGACTGTGCTTCGGGCTGTAGAGATGGAGGCCGAAGCCATCTATCTTGCCAAGGCTGTTGACGGTATTTATGACAGTGATCCCAAGGTCAATCCGGATGCTGTGAAATTTGATGAGATCACCATAGAGGAGGTCGTGGACAGGAAGCTGGCGGCAATGGATCTGACCGCGTCTATTATGTGCCTGGAACAGAGGATGCCCATGATGGTGTTTGGCCTTGACGGTGAGAACAGTATCGTGAATGCAGTTCATGGTAAGTTTTCCGGTACGAGAGTAACGGTTTAAGCTGAAAAGTCATAAATAACAGAGAGGGAGAACAGACAAATGGATGAAAGAGTTCAGAAATATGACGGTAAAATGACAAAAACTTTAAAGGGACTGGAAGCAGAGCTTACCACGATCCGGGCAGGCCGCGCCAATCCGCATATTCTTGATAAAATCACCGTAGATTATTACGGAAGCCCGACGCCGCTTCAGCAGGTGGCCAATATTACAGTTCCCGAAGCCCGCATGATCCAGATACAGCCCTGGGAGGCAAGCCTGATCAAAGCAATAGAGAAGGCAATTCTCACTTCTGATCTGGGACTGAATCCAAGTAACGACGGAAAGATCATCCGTCTTGTTCTTCCGGAGCTTACTGAGGAACGCCGTAAGGAACTGGTGAAGGATGTGAAGAAGAAGGGCGAGGCCGCCAAAGTTGCTGTCCGCAACATCCGCCGCGACGCCAACGACGCATTTAAAAAACTTGTGAAGCAGGATGTTTCCGAGGACGAAGTGAAGGATCTCAGCGACGAGGTTCAGAAACTTACAGACAAATATATGAAAGATATCGATGCTGCAGTCGAGAAGAAATCAAAAGAGATCCTGACTGTGTGATCATCAGGAAGAGGGAGGGAGAGCCTTGAGACACAGGCTCTCCTTCTGTTGCACATGGAAAAGGGATTCCCTGGCAGAAGGGAGGATGCCGGCGGTCCGGCGGCAGAGAGGAGTTAGAATGAAGGTACCGAATCATATCGCCATTATTCTGGATGGAAACGGCAGATGGGCGAAGGCGAAAGGGATGCCCAGAGGCTATGGCCATATAAAAGGCTGCGCCAATCTGGAAAGCATCTGCGACGATATCAAAGATCTGGGAGTAAAATATCTTACAGTTTACGCTTTTTCCACTGAGAACTGGAAAAGATCCCGGGAAGAAGTAGACGGCCTGATGAAGCTGTTCCGCAGCTATCTGAAGAAATGTATGAAAAGTGCTGAGAAGAACAAAATGCGGGTAAAAGTGATCGGAGACATATCTGCTTTTGACGAGGATATCCAGGATAAAATACGAAAGCTGGAGGACTTTTCCAAAGATTATAACGAGTTGTTCTTCCAGATTGCGCTGAATTACGGCAGCAGGGACGAGATTCTGCGCGGAGTAAGGAAACTTGCCGGAGATGTGGCGCAGGGCCGTCTGGATCCGGGTGAGATCGATGAGGGCGTCTTTGAGAATTATCTTGATACGGCGGGAATCCCGGATCCGGACCTGATGATCCGTACAAGCGGCGAGCTGAGACTGTCTAATTTTCTTCTCTGGCAGCTGGCATATACAGAGTTTTATTTTACAGATGTTCCATGGCCGGATTTCCATAAGCCGGAGCTGATGAAAGCAATAGAGAAATACAATGAAAGAGACCGTCGGTACGGCGGCGTGAAGGAGGAATAAGAATGTTCAAGACCAGGCTTATTAGCGGGATCCTTCTGGTAGCCGCGGCGCTTCTTACCATTATCACCGGCGGAGCAGTGCTCTGGACTGTCCTTCTCTGTATTTCCGTGATCGGCGCAGAAGAACTGTACCGCGCGATGGATGTGCATAAGAACGGGTTTGGACTGCTGGAGACTGCGGCGTGTCTGGGGATTCTTCTCTACTACGGAGCGGCGGCTCTGGATTTCGGAAGATATGGCATGATGGCAGTGATCCTTGCGCTGATCCTGATCCTGTTTGTATATGTTTTTACTTATCCGAAATACGATGCCCATCAGATTGCCGCGGCTTTTCTGGGGATCGTTTATGTGGCGGTAATGCTGTCCTATATCTATCTTACCAGGAATCTGGAGAACGGACATTTTATTGTCTGGCTAATCTTTCTCTGCTCCTGGGGATGCGATACCTGCGCCTACTGTGTGGGTATGCTGATCGGAAAACATAAGATGGCGCCGGTTCTCAGTCCCAAGAAATCTGTGGAGGGCGCTGTGGGCGGCGTCATCGGGGCGGCTCTTCTGGGAGTGGCATACGCTGCCGCAACGAAAGGCCCCATGGCGGAATATGCGGTGATCTGTGCTGCGGGCGCGCTGATCTCCATGGTGGGAGATCTGGCTGCCTCCGCTGTTAAGAGAAACCAGGGGATTAAGGATTACGGGAAGCTGATTCCGGGCCATGGAGGAATTCTTGACCGTTTTGACAGTGTGATCATTACGGCGCCTGTCATATACTATATGGCAGTGCTGCTGCTGAGACACTGAAGGAGGATTTATGAAAAGAATTGCGATTTTGGGATCTACGGGTTCCATAGGAACCCAGACACTGGACGTAGTACGTGCAAATGGTGATATTCAGGTTATGGGACTTGCAGCAGGAAGAAATATCATGAAACTGGAGGAACAGATCAGAGAATTCCACCCGGTCCTTGCGGCTGTCTGGGATGAGCAGGCGGCGAAAGATCTTGAGGTCAGGATCAGGGATACGGATACACGTGTGGTTTCCGGTATGGACGGACTTCTTGAGCTGTCCGCAATGGAGGGACCGGAGATCCTTGTCACTGCGATCGTGGGAATGCTGGGGATCCGTCCGACCATGGAAGCGATCCGCGCCGGCAAGGACATTGCCCTGGCAAATAAAGAAACCCTTGTAACTGCAGGGCATCTGATCATGGCCATGGCGAAGGAATACGGCGTGCGCATCCTGCCTGTGGACAGTGAGCACAGCGCGGTGTTTCAGGCGCTTAACGGAGAATCACGAAAAGAAATCCATAAGCTTCTTATTACAGCGTCAGGCGGACCATTCCGCGGAAAGAAACGAAAAGATCTTGAGAGAGTTACCGTAGCGGATACCCTGAAACATCCAAATTGGGTGATGGGGCAGAAGATCACGGTGGATTCTGCAACCCTGGTGAACAAAGGTCTGGAAGTCATGGAAGCCAGATGGCTGTTTGATGTGGATCTGGATCATATTCAGGTGGTGGTGCAGCCTCAGAGCGTGATCCATTCCATGGTGGAATTTAAGGACGGCGCGGTGATGGCACAGCTGGGTACTCCTGATATGCGGCTTCCTATTCAGTATGCTCTCTATTATCCGGAGAGGAGATATTTGGAGGGAGAGCGCCTTGATTTTGCGGTCCTTAAGGAGATCACTTTTGAGGAACCGGATATGGAGACCTTCCTGGGACTTCCCATGGCGATAAGCGCAGCAAAAGAAGGCGGTTCCATGCCCACGGTATTCAACGCGGCGAACGAGCTGGCGGTAAAGAAATTCCTTCATCAGGAAATTAATTTCCTGGATATTTATGATATCATCGGGCAGTCTATGGAAAGACACAAAAAGACAGCGCATCCGAATCTGGAGGAGATCCTGGCAGCAGAGCAGGAGACATACAGGTGGATTGAAAGCAGGTGGTGAATTGAAATTTGTTATAGCTGTGATTATATTCAGCGCGATTATTCTTATACATGAGCTGGGCCATTTTCTTCTGGCAAAGAAAAACGGTATCATTGTCACAGAATTCTCTCTGGGGATGGGGCCGAGATTACTGAGTACGGTCAAAGGGGGGACCAGATATTCCCTGAAACTCTTTCCCATCGGAGGTTCCTGCGCCATGCTCGGAGAAGATACCGCGGAGGAGGATGTTCCCGGAACCTTTAACCGGGCCCCTGTGTGGGGCAGGATCTCGGTGGTTGCCGCGGGACCGGTGTTTAACTTTATCCTGGCGTTCATTCTTTCGGTGATCATTACCGGATTCGTCGGATATGACCCGGCGCAGGTCATGACGGTGGAAAGCGGATCCACGGCGGAGCAGGCCGGTATCCGGGAGGGCGACATTATCACAGAATACAACGGATACCATATAGACGTTGCCCGGGATCTGTATGTATATACTTATCTGAACCAGCTTCGGGAGGAGCCGGTGACTGTTGCCGTGGACAGGAATGGAGAAGAGCTGACTTTTACTTTCATGCCGGATGTGGACGTAAGATATCTTCTGGGGTTCAACCGTTCCGATGCCGATTCCATGAAAGTGGAATCTTTGATCGAAGGGATGCCCCTGGAAGAAGCGGGGCTGCAGCCGGGGGATGTGATCACGTCCGTCGACGGCGTGCCCACTCCGGACGGAGCGGCGTATGCGGAATATCTGGAGGAGAATCCTCTTTCAGACCAGCCGGTGGAGATCACCTATGATCGGAACGGCACAGAATATTCCGTGGAGATCACGCCAAGAGAGTACCGTACGCCTGGACTTGGCTTTTCCTATAATACAGGGTATACAGAGGCACAGGGTCTCGAGGTGCTAAAGTATGCGGCCCTCGATGTGAAATATATGATCAGGACCACGCTCCTCAGCCTGAAAGAACTGGTGACAGGCGGCCTGGGAATGGACGATCTCAGCGGTCCGGTAGGCGTTGTGGACGCTATTGGAACGGCCTACGAGGAGACAAAAGACGAAGGCACCGTGATCATGTGGATGAATCTTCTGAACATGGCAGTGCTTCTTTCTGCCAATCTGGGAGTGATGAATCTTCTTCCTCTTCCGGCGCTGGACGGCGGGCGTCTGGTATTTCTTTTGCTGGAAGCCGTACGGCGCAGGCCGGTGAACCGTGAAGTGGAGGGAATGGTTCACTTTGCAGGGCTGATGCTTCTGATGGCGCTGATGGTGGTTGTGATGTACAACGATATCCTGAAAATCGTCTGACCGGAAGGGGTCAGGACGGAATGGCCGTGAGATGAAAAATGGATTTCGGTGATATTCGGAGAATAAGAGACATAGAATCCTGTAAGAGTTGATTTACAGGGTGAAGAAATGGATCAGACTTATTCCTACAGAAAGAAAGACGGAGTTACAGCCCTTCAGGAAGGAGCGGACAGAGGCAGGCTGCAGGTGACAGTTCTGACGGAAGATGGTGCAAAACCGGTGGAAAACGCTGTGGTCAGAATATCTTATACAGGAGTTCCGGACAGTGTACTTGAGGAACTGAAGACAGATTCCTCCGGACAGACTCCGGTTCTGGAACTTGCGGCGCCGCCTCTTGAATACAGTATGGAGCCGTCGGAAGAACAGCCTTACGCGGAGTATACCGTACAGATCCGGGCGGAGGGATATGAGCCGGAGGAGATCGCCGGTACGGAAATCCTGCCGGATGTGCTGGCGCAGCAGCCGGTGAGGCTCCGTCTCAGTTCGGCCGGGGAATTCGAGAGGATCGTCATCGGTCCTCATACGCTTTTCGGAGATTATCCTCCGAAAGAGCCGGAAGCAGAAGTAAAGCCTGTGGACGAGACGGGCGAGATCGTTCTGAGCAGGGTGGTGATCCCGGAATATGTGGTGGTCCATGACGGACCGGTAAACGACGCCCAGGCGAAAAATTATTACCAGAGATATAAGGATTATATCAAGAATGTGGCCTGCAGCGAGATCTACGCCACCTGGCCGGCGGATACGATACGGGCGAATGTGCTGGCGATTATGTCTTTTACCCTTAACAGGGTCTATACAGAATGGTACAGAAACAAAGGCTATGATTTTACCATCACATCCTCTACCGCCTACGATCACAAGTGGATCTACGGAAGGAACCTGTTTGACAGCATCTCCCGGATCGTAGATGAGCTTTTTGAAAATTATCTTTCCAGACCGGATGTACGGCAGCCGATCCTTACCCAGTATTGCGACGGAAAAATGTCTCAGTGTCTTGACCGGGGATGGATGACGCAGTGGGGCAGTAAAGAACTGGGAGATCAGGGATTTTCCGCCATTGAGATTCTGCGCTATTTCTACGGAAACGACATGTATATCAATGTGGCAGAGGAAATTTCCGGGATTCCGGCTTCCTGGCCGGGATATAACCTTGATACGGGATCGGTCGGCCCCAAGGTCCGTCAGATCCAGGAACAGCTGAATGTGATTGCGGAAGCTTATCCTGCGCTGCCTTCCATAGCGGCAGACGGCATCTATGGCGAGAAAACAAAGGAGGCGGTCCGTAAGTTTCAGAGTGTATTCGGACTTCCGTCCACAGGAATCGTGGATTATCCCACTTGGTATGAGATTCAGGAGATCTATGTTGCGGTCAGCAGGATAGCCGAGTTGAATTGAAATTATAGAATAAAAAAATGAAAAAATTTCAAAAAATGTGTTGACTTTATGTCCGGTGTTTGCTATACTATCACTTGTCGCGAGGGAGAAGATAAAGAATCCCGACGAAATGCGATATGCGGAAGTGTCGGAACTGGCAGACGAGCAAGACTAAGGATCTTGTAAGCATTGCGCTTGTGTGGGTTCAAGTCCCATCTTCCGCATTTTAAAAACCTTGATTTCTTCAAGGTTTTTTTTATTGTCAAAAAATGTTAAAAAGATTTTTTACATATTATTTTTTTGAAAAAAAGAGGAATTTGTGACTTTGTGTAGAATATAATTAATAAGAGGTATTTTTTCGGTCTGTGGAGGGACTGCCTATGAATATAAGAGAAACGATGGAACAGAGAGAACTTGAGCTTTTAAGCCCATGGGCCTCCCACAGTATCCATTCCAGGGGAAGAGACCGTGAGGAAGAGGAATGTGATGTAAGAACAGTCTATCAGCGTGACAGGGACAGGATTCTGCACTGTAAGGCTTTCCGGCGTCTTAAAGATAAAACTCAGGTTTTTCTGGCTCCGCAGGGAGACCATTACCGGAACCGTCTTACCCATACGCTGGAAGTTTCCCAGATTGCCAGGACCATTGCCAAGGCGCTGAGACTGAATGAAGATCTTGTGGAAGCCATTGCTCTGGGACATGATCTGGGACATACTCCTTTTGGACATGCGGGGGAGCATGCGCTCGACGAGATACATCCCGGCGGTTTTGCCCACTATAAACAGAGTATCCGGGTGGTTCAGGTTCTGGAAAAAGAAGGAGAAGGACTGAACCTGACATGGGAGGTAAGGGACGGAATCCTGAACCACCGTACCAGTGGAAGTCCGGCTACCCTGGAAGGTCAGGTCGTGCGTTTTGCGGACAAGATCGCGTATCTTCACCATGACATGGATGATGCTCAGAGAGCCGGTATCATCACTGAAGACGATATTCCTGTTACTCTGAGAATGCTTCTGGGTTATACCACAAGGGAACGCCTGAACACTTTTGTCCACGATATAATTGAAAACAGCCTGGATAAGGACTCCATACAGATGTCTCCGGATATACAGGAGGGACTTACAGATCTGAGGAAACTGATGTTTCGCTGTGTATACACAAATCCGGAAGCAAAACATGAGGAGAAAAAAGCAGTAAATATGCTGAAACAACTTTATAATTATTATACGGAACATCCCGAGGCAATGTCCAGGGAATACAGAGAGTTTCTCCAGAGAGGGGAATCCAGAGCTCAGACTGTCTGCGATTACATATCCGGAATGACAGACCAGTATTCCATGGCGAAGTTCCGTGAACTGTATATACCACAGACATGGGAGGTATATTAGACGGAGGTGGACTGTTTATGCGTTATTCGGACGATATCATTGAAGAAGTGCGCAGCAGGAATGACATTGTAGATGTAATATCCCAGTATGTGAAGCTTACAAGGAAGGGGAGTTCCTATTTCGGACTCTGCCCTTTCCATAATGAGAAAACCCCATCTTTCTCTGTCACGCCCGGAAAGCAGATGTATTACTGCTTCGGATGCGGAGCTGGCGGGAATGTATTTAATTTTATTATGGAATATGAGAATTTTACCTTCGGAGAAGCATTGAAATACCTGGCGGACAGAGCCGGGGTGGAACTTCCCAGAATCGAATATTCCAGAGAAATAAAAGAGAAAGCACAGGAGAAAGAGGAGCTTCTCAGAATAAATAAAGAAGCTGCCCAGTACTATTATTATCAGCTTCGTACAGAAAAAGGCACTGCAGGATATCAGTACTTGACAGGAAGAGGACTCTCTGATGACACTATCCGCAAATTCGGGCTCGGCTATTCCGATAAATACGGCAGCGGACTGTACCGGTATCTGAAAACAAAAGAATACAGTGACGAAAGACTGAGAGATTCCGGACTTTTCAATGTTGACGAGCGTCATGGAATGTATGACAAGTTCTGGAACAGGGTTATTTTTCCTATTATGGATGTGAACAACCGGGTGATCGGCTTCGGAGGCCGGGTTATGGGCGACGGGAAACCAAAATACCTGAATTCGCCGGAAACCAGGATATTTGATAAGAGCCGCAACCTGTACGGGCTGAATGAAGCGCGCAGATCGAGAAAAAATTATATTATCCTCTGTGAGGGTTATATGGATGTGATCGCCATGCACCAGGCGGGATTTACCAATGCTGTCGCATCTCTCGGCACCGCGCTGACATCAGGGCATGCAAGCCTTCTGAAACGCTATACGAGTGAAGTGCTGCTTTTGTATGACAGTGATGAAGCCGGAGTCAGGGCCGCGCTGCGAGGGATTCCTATCCTGCGCGAAGCCGGAGTGAACTCCAGGGTTGTAGATCTTAAGCCATATAAGGATCCCGATGAATTCATCAGGAATCTCGGGCCGGAGGCTTTTGAGGAACGGCTCAGTAAGGCTTCCGACAGTTTTATGTTCCGGGTGACTGTGGCAGAGCGGGAATTCCCGATGGAGGAACCCCAGGGGAGAAACCGTTTTTTCGAAAAGTGCGCGGAAATGCTCCTGGAACTCAACGATGAACTGGAACGTAATCTGTACATAGACACAATTGTAAAACAATACGGAACCAGATCTGGGATCAGCGCGGATGATCTCCGGAGGAGAGTCAATGCACTGGCGCTGAAGGGAACGCCGGCGGAATACCGGATAAAACCCAGGACAGGTGACAGCGAAAAAAAGAAAAAAGATCCGGCTTCAGCCCGGGCTCAGAAACTGATGTTAACATGGATGGTTACATATCCGCAGGTTTTTGACAAAGCGGCTGCGTACCTTTGTCCGGATGATTTTGTCATCCCGCTGTACAGAGAAGTGGCGGAAATGCTTTTCCGGCAGAAAGAAGAAGGGAAAGTGAACCCGGCGAGGCTTCTGAACAGCTTCCAGGACAGTGAGGAACAGAGGGAAGTCGCTTCCCTGTTCAACGCGGATATTCATCTGGAAACCCCGAAGGAACAGGAACAGGCTTTTGCGGATACACTTCTCCGGATCAAAAGTGAGAGTCTGGCCGAGAAGAACAGAAAATGGGATCCGTCGGATATCAGCGGTCTCCAGGAACTGGTCAGGGCGAAGAAGGAACTGGAAGAACTTGGCAGGAAACGCAGAGAACTGCATATTTCCTTTGAATAAGGATAAAATATAAACACTATATGGAGGGATTAAGCACTTATGGAAATGAACATGGCTAAATTCAGTGAGAAACTGGTGGAACTTCTGGAGCTTGCCAAAAAGAAAAAAAATGTGCTTGAATATCAGGAAATCAATGACTTTTTTAAGGACCAGCAGCTTAACGTCGAGCAGATGGAAAAAGTATTTGATTTTCTGGAAGCCAGCGGGGTAGACGTCCTCAGGATCACCGGCAGCGAAGATGAAATAATGCTGGATGATGACGTGGACATTGAGAAGCTGGATGATGAAGAGGAAGTGGAACTGGACAAGATCGATCTTTCCGTGCCGGAAGGCGTCAGCATAGAAGATCCTGTCAGAATGTATCTGAAAGAGATCGGTAAAGTCAGTCTTCTTACCGCAGACGAAGAGATCGAGCTCGCGAAGCGTATGGAGCAGGGGGATGAAGAGGCGAAGAAGCGTCTGGCAGAAGCCAATCTCCGTCTCGTTGTAAGTATCGCGAAACGGTATGTTGGCCGTGGAATGCTTTTCCTTGACCTGATCCAGGAAGGAAACCTGGGTCTTATTAAAGCAGTGGAGAAATTCGACTACCGCAAAGGATATAAATTCAGCACCTATGCTACATGGTGGATCCGTCAGGCTATTACAAGAGCAATAGCGGATCAGGCCAGGACGATACGAATCCCGGTTCATATGGTGGAGACGATCAACAAGCTGATCCGTGTTTCCCGTCAGCTCCTTCAGGAACTTGGAAGGGAACCAACTCCGGAGGAAATTGCGGAGGAAATGGACATGTCTGTTGAACGTGTCCGTGAGATCCTTAAGATCTCACAGGAACCGGTGTCCCTTGAGACTCCCATCGGCGAGGAAGAGGACAGCCATCTGGGCGATTTTATCCAGGATGATAATGTGCCGGTGCCTGCGGATGCGGCGGCATTTACACTTCTGAAAGAGCAGCTGATCGAGGTTCTGGGAACGCTCACCGAGAGGGAACAGAAAGTCCTGCGCCTTCGTTTCGGACTTGACGACGGACGGGCGCGGACGCTGGAAGAAGTCGGGAAAGAATTTAATGTAACCCGAGAAAGAATCCGTCAGATTGAGGCAAAAGCGCTGAGAAAACTCCGTCATCCCAGCCGCAGCCGCAAGCTGAAGGATTATCTGGATTAAGAGGTATCCCCATGGAATTGTCTTTACGGCTTTCGGCTATTGCGGATATGGTGACTGAAGGGAACCGGCTGGTAGATGTGGGGTGTGATCATGGATATCTGCCGGTATACCTGATACAGAAGAAAAAAACACCTGCCGCTATTGCCGCGGATATCAGCAAAGGTCCGCTGTCCAGAGCAGAGGAGCACATCCGCCGCTGCGGTCTGGAATCGTACATAGAAACACGGCTCAGTGACGGACTCAAAGAGATCCGCATGGGTGAAGGAGATTCGCTGGTGATGGCCGGGATGGGCGGACCACTGATGGAGAGGATTCTGTCTGAAGGGAAGGATTCTCTGGGCGGATTCCGGGAACTGATCCTGCAGCCGCAGTCGGACATCCCGCATGTACGCCGTTTCCTTCTGAATAACGGGTTCTATATTTCTGAAGAAGAAATGGTCCTGGAAGACGGCAAACTTTATTTTATAATGAAAGCGGTCCCGGAAGATACTGTTGGAACTGATAAGGACATGCAGCCCTGGACAGAAGAAGAACTGTTATTTGGCAGATATCTTCTAGGAAGACGGCATCCTTTGCTGAAAAAATATCTGGGAAGAGAACTGCGTATCCGGGAGAGTATCCTTGAAAATATGCGTAAAGCCGAACAAATGGGAGAATCGGCTTTTGGACGCAAAAAAGAAGTGGAGGAGGAAAGGCGGCAGATTCTTGCTGCACTGAAAAAATATGAAAGTAAATGAACTGACAGCCTGGCTGGAGAAGAAATATCCGGCGCAGATGGCGGAAGACTGGGATAATGTGGGTCTTCTCGTGGGAGACGACGAAGCGGAGACGAAACATGTTTTTCTTGCTCTGGATCTTACGGAACAGACTCTTGAGGAAGCCCGGGAGGCCGGGGCGGATATGATCATCACCCATCATCCCATGATCTTTCACGGAATGAAGAAGATCAACAATCATGACTTTACCGGCCGCAGGGTTTTGGCTCTGATCCGGGGCGGCATCCAGTATTACGCCATGCATACCAATTACGATATCCTGGGTATGGCGGAATTAAGTGCAGATTATCTTGAACTTACAGACCGTGAAGTTCTGTCTGTGACGGCGGATACAGAAGAAGGCCGGGAAGGCCTGGGACGTGTGGGAATGCTTCCAAAGCCTATGACTCTCCGTGAGTGCGGGGAATTTGTGCGGAAAGCTTTCGGACTTTCCGATGTGAGGTTTTACGGGGATCCTGAAACGGTGGTTCAGAAGGCGGCTGTGTGCACCGGAAGCGGCAAAAGTCTCCTGGACGATGTGCTGAGATCAGGAGCGCAGGTGTATGTCACAGGCGATATCGACCACCATACCGGGCTTGATATGGCGGCCCAGGGGCTGGCCGTGATCGACGCGGGACATTACGGTACGGAATATATTTTCATGGACGCCATGAAAAAGGTTCTGGAAGTCCGGTTCCCAGAACTGAAGGTGTCATGCGCCCGGGTGTGCAGGCCATATACTCTGATATGCGGGGAATGACGGTCATTCCGTGTTCCGGTTTGCGCAAGACATGATTCTGGCAGGAGGTATTAAGACTATATGGAGAAGACTACGGCAAAGGTTACCATTGGCGGAGTGACAGAAGAGTATCCTTTGGGTATAAGCTACAGTGAGATCGTGGAGAAGTACCAGAAAGAGGGGGAAGCTCCCATTATCCTGGTCACGGCAAACGGGAAGCTACGGGAACTTCACAAGAAGCTGAAAAAAGACTGTACCATCGGATTTGTGACTACGGCGGACAGTATCGGCCACAAGACCTATAAGCGCAGCGCCTGCCTGATCCTTCTCAAGGCCATTTACGATGTGGCGGGGCAGGAGGATCTGGACAAAGTGGTGATCCATTATTCCGTGGGATCAGGGTACTATTTTACCATCGAGGGCCGGATAAGTGTGGATCAGGATTTCCTCGACCGTGTGAAGGCGCGGATGAAGGAGATCGTGGAGGAGAAGCTGCCTATCGTCAAGCGCTCGGTGGGAACGGACGAGGCGATTTCCCTCTTCCATAAGCACAGGATGTACGATAAGGAGAAACTTTTCCGATACAGGAGAGTTTCCAGAGTGAACCTTTACAGTATCGGGGGCTTTGAAGATTATTTTTACGGTTTTATGGCGAATCATTCCGGATATATCCGTTACTTCGACCTTGTGCTCTATGACGACGGATTCGTGCTCATGCTGCCGGAAGCGGAGAATCCGGAGGTGATCCCGCCCTTCGTCCCGCAGGATAAAATCTTCCGGGTGCAGAAGGAATCCCGGGAGTGGGGCGACAAGCTGGACATTTCCTGTGTGGGCGATCTTAACGACCGGATCACGAAAGAGGGGATCCGGAGTATCCTTCTGGTGCAGGAGGCTCTTCACGAGGCGAAGATATCGGGGATCGCGGAGCAGATAAAAGAGCGGGGCGGCATTAAATTTATCATGATCGCCGGGCCGTCCTCCTCGGGGAAGACGACGTTTTCCCACAGGCTTTCCATCCAGCTTATGGCCCACGGGATGAGACCGCACCCCATCGCGGTGGACAATTATTTCGTGAACAGGGATCAGACGCCTCTGGACGAGTTCGGGGAAAAGAATTACGAATGCCTGGAAGCGCTGGACGTGGAGAAGTTTAATCAGGACATGCTGGCCCTTCTCAGAGGGGAAGAGGTGGAGCTGCCCGTCTTTAATTTCAAGACGGGAAAGAGAGAATACAGAGGCGATTTCCTCAGACTGGGAAAAGACGACGTTCTGGTGATCGAGGGGATCCACGGCCTGAACGACCGCCTGAGCTACGCCCTTCCTGTGGAAAATAAATTTAAGATCTATATCAGCGCGCTGACCCAGCTGTCCATCGACGAGCACAACAGGATCCCTACCACGGACGGAAGACTGATCCGCCGGATCGTACGGGACGCAAGGACAAGGGGGACTTCCGCGAAGGAGACCATCGCACGGTGGCCGTCCGTAAGGAGAGGGGAGGAGGAGAATATCTTTCCCTTCCAGGAGCAGGCGGACGTGATGTTCAACTCCGCCCTTGTCTACGAGCTTGCCTGCCTCAAGCTCTATGCGGAACCTCTTCTTTTCGGCATCGGTAAAGACGAGCCGGAATATGTGGAAGCAAAACGTCTCCTCAAGTTCTTTGATTATTTTGTGGCCGTCCCCAGCGAGGAAGTGCCCCACAATTCCATACTCAGGGAGTTTGTGGGGGGAAGCTGCTTCGATGTCTGATATGATGTCTGAAAAACAGCTTTACTTGGCGGGGAAACCATGCTAGAATAACATTTGCGCAACCAGGACAGGTGATCGCGGCTGCACAGACGAAAGGGTGCAGACGAGGAAAGTCCGGGCTTCACAGGGCAGGATGCCGGATAACGTCCGGTGGAGGCGACTCCCAGACCAGTGCAACAGAAATAAACCGCCTTCCCGCGGGAAGGTAAGGGTGGAAAGGCAGTGTAAGAGACTACCGCCGTTGTGGTAACAGAACGGGCACATGTAAACTCCATTCGAAGCAAGACCGAAAAGAAAGCGATACGGCTGCCCGTCGTGCTTTCAGGTGGGTCGCTGGAGCCGTTCGGCAACGGGCGGCCTAGATAGATGATCACCCAACGACATAACCCGGCTTATCGTTCTGATTGCGGCATATAAGAAAAACCCCGTCTCTACGGACGGGGTAAGACTGGAACCTGCTTGTCCTTTTGGACAATCAGTATCGAAAAACCCCGTCTCTACGGACGGGGTTTTTCTCATTTGTTTCTTTTTCCTCTGTATTTCTCTTCACAGTATTTACATCTGTAGATCTCTTTTTCCTCATCGGCGAGAATAAATACATGATCCAGTCCCTGCTCGATAGAAGTGATGCAGCGGGGATTTTTGCATTTGATCACGTTGGTGATCTGCTTGGGAAGCTTAAGCTGTTTCTTGGCTACGATCTGCTCGTCCTTGATGATATTGACGGTGATATTGTGGTCGATGAATCCCAGGATATCAAGGTCGAGATCCTCGATGGGGCATTCTACCTTGATGATATCCTTGACGCCCATCTTATTGCTGCGGGCGTTCTTGATGATGGCCACGGTACAGTCCAGCTTGTCCAGCTTCAGATCGTGATAAATGGTCATTGCCTTGCCGGCTTTGATATGGTCGAGGACATATCCCTCGCGAAGAGCTCCGACGTTTAACATTATACTTCCACCTCCAGTAATGTGAGAATCAGCGCCATGCGGACATATACGCCGTACTGCGCCTGTCTGAAATATGCCGCTCTTGGATCAGAATCCACCTCAACGGAGATCTCGTTGACTCTGGGGAGAGGATGAAGGATATACATATCTTCTTTGGCAAGTTCCATCTTCTGTTTGTCCAGTATGTAGAAATCCTTCATGCGGACATAGTCCTCTTCGTTGAAGAAACGTTCCTTCTGAACACGGGTCATGTACAGGATATCGAGATCCGGGATGGCGTCCTCCAGTCTCTCTTCTTCCTGGTATGCCACATGGTTACGCTCCAGGACGTCCTCACGGATATAGCTGGGAACCCGGAGTTCCTCCGGTGAGATCAGAATGAATTTCACGTTGTCGTAACGTACCAGGGCCTCGATGAGAGAGTGTACGGTACGTCCGAATTTAAGGTCGCCGCACAGACCGATGGTGAGATTGTCAAGGCGTCCCTTCAGGGAACGGATCGTAAGAAGGTCGGTGAGAGTCTGTGTGGGATGCTGGTGACCGCCGTCGCCTGCATTGATGACCGGAATAGTAGAAGACATGGAAGCCACAAGAGGCGCGCCCTCCTTGGGATGCCGCATAGCGCAGATATCTGCGTAGCATGAGGTAACGCGGATGGTATCGGCAACGCTTTCGCCTTTGGCAGCGGAACTGGAATCGGCGGTGGAAAAGCCGAGGACTTTGCCGCCCAGGTTCATCATGGCTGCCTCAAAACTTAAACGTGTACGTGTGCTTGGTTCATAAAAAAGGGTGGCAAGCCGCTTTCCTTCGCAGACATGCGCGTATTTATCAGGGTTTCTTTCGATATCGCCGGCCAGATCCAGGAGCTTGTCCAGTTCCTCCACGGAAAAGTCCAGCGGGCTCATTAAGTGTCTCATGTAGTACCTCCCTTATTGGAATAGAAAATCTTTCAGCCGTATCCGGCGGATTCTCTTTCACATCATCATATACTAGACCGCCTTATTTTTCAAGAAGATTTCGAAAGTATTTTTTCAAAAATCAGTCCGGTGGCGAACCATACAGGGGCGTAATCCAGACGTATTACTCCCTGCACATGATAGGGGGTGCCGCTGTAGTCCCAGGGACAGATCCCGAAATGTTTCAGCAGGGTTCCTGTGGAAAATTCCGCCAGAAAGATTCCGGCGGCATAGAGGCATCCCCGGAGCGCGGCGGGGAAAAAAGATATCCTGCGGTAGACAGGCGCGATCACTGCGGCGCAGCCGTAGATGGGAAACATAAGAAGGGAGGTTTTTCCCATCATGGTAGGCTGTCCGGCCAGCAGAGAATGAAAACCCGTCCAGAAAATCTCCAGACACCAGCCCAGAGATCCGCACAGCAGAAAGTTGTGTTTCATAGGTCGTCCTCCGTCACATTTTACATAAATTTAACTCTCATATAGTATTGCCTGCCCTTGAAAAAACCATACGCAGATGCTATATTTAACTGAAGAGCATTGCATTGGAGGAAGACGGAAAATGACGGATTTGCAGGAATGCAGAAATGAGATCGACCGGATTGACAGCGAGATCGTCAGGCTGTTTGAAAGACGGATGAAAGTCAGCGAGGATGTTGCTGAATATAAGATACATACGGGGAAACAGGTGCTGGACCCGGTAAGGGAACGCGACAAGCTTAAGGTTCTGAGAGCCCAGGCCCACAGCGAGTTCAACGCTCGCGGGGTGCAGGAGCTGTTCCAGCAGGTGATGGCGATCAGCAGGAAACGCCAGTACCAGCTTCTTACAGAAGAAGGCGTTGACGAACCCAGGGACTACCATATGACGGACAGCCTTCCGCTGAACGATGTGACGGTTGTTTTTCAGGGAGTGGAGGGAGCCTACAGTTACGCGGCCATGCGTGCATATTTTCCAGACGAAATCAGAAACTATCATGTAAAGACTTTCCGCGACGCCATGGAGGAAGTCTCTGCAGGGAGGGCGGATTATGCGGTCCTTCCCATCGAAAATTCCACTCAGGGAATTGTCACTGATATCTATGATCTTCTTACTGAGTACCAGCTTTATATTGTAGGCGAACAGGTGGTGAAGGCCGATCACGTCCTTCTGGGTATTCCCGGTTCCTCTGTCGCGGAGATCAGGACAGTGTATTCTCATCCCCAGGCCCTCGCCCAGTGCAGAAAATATCTGGAAGCCAATCCCGGATGGGAGACTGTGAAGGCCGCCAATACTGCGGCTTCTGCGAAGATGGTGAAGGAGGAGGGGGATCCCTCCCGTGCAGCTATCGCCAGCAGGGAAGCGGGAGAATTCTACGGACTTGCCGTTCTTGGCGAGAATCTTTGCCACAACGGGCAGAATGTCACACGGTTTATTATTGTCAGTTCCAGACCTGTTTATGAGAAAAATGCCGAGAAGGTAAGCGTCTGTTTCGAGCTGCCCCATGAGAGCGGCACCCTTTACAATATGCTTTCCCATATGATCTACAACGGCCTGAATATGACCAAGATCGAATCCAGGCCCATTCCGGGAAAGACCTGGCAGTATCGGTTCTTTGTGGATTTTCTGGGAAATCTTGAGGAACCGGCGGTAAAGAACGCGCTTCGGGGACTGGAGGCGGAGGCCGACAGTATGCGTGTGCTCGGCAATTACGGACGACAGGAGGAAGACTGAAATGTCAGGAATACAGGAATGCGTGCTCTACCGGGATTTTGCCCGGGGAGAGATACTGGAACATATGACGCTGCTTATGGACGCGCTGAAAGAAAAAGACCCGGATATCCGGGAGAAGAAGAATCTGTTTTTCTCCTGCGTCAACGGACTGGTGGAGACTGCCGGCTCCTACGGTTTTTCCGGGAATCTCTGGCATACTTATCTGACGCTTCTTCTGGTAAGCCATGAAAACGCCTTCAGCACGGCGTGTGAGATCCGGGGAGCGGTGAAGGGCAGTATCAACGAACTGGCTCTTCATGATTTTGAGATTTTTAAAGAACTTTACGATTTTGACCTTTCTGTTTTTGATAGTGTGTTCAACACTTCCTGCTGCCATGTGCTGTGCGGCTATGATGCGCCGGAGGACAGCGGCAGGATGTTCAATAAACGTGTCCGCGACCGTATCTGCCAGATGAGCGTTACTCTGGCGCAGGCGGAGACCGCGGAAGAGTTTATGGCGGACATGGTACAGTTCTATAAGGATTTCGGCGTAGGCAAGCTGGGTCTTCATAAGGCGTTCCGCATCGAACACGACAGGGACGGCCACGCGGTGATTGTGCCTGTGACAAGGATCGCCCATGTGCGGCTTGAAGATCTGGTGGGATATGAGATCCCGAAACAGAAGCTGATCGAGAATACGGAGGCTTTCGTCCGGGGCAGGAAAGCGAACAACTGTCTCCTTTTCGGCGATGCGGGCACGGGGAAATCTTCCAGTATCAAAGGGATCCTGAACCGCTACTATGAAGAGGGACTGCGCATCATCGAGGTGTACAAGCATCAGTTCAAAGATCTGAATGAAGTGATAGCGCAGATCAAGGACAGGAATTATAAATTCATCATATATATGGACGACCTCTCTTTTGAGGAATTTGAGATCGAATACAAGTATCTGAAGGCAGTGATCGAGGGCGGACTGGAGAGGAAACCGGACAATATCCTTATCTACGCCACCAGCAACCGCAGGCATCTGATCCGCGAACGGGCCGGAGACAAACTGGAACTGATGGACAGCGACGATCTTCACTCCTCCGACACGGTACAGGAGAAGCTGTCCCTGGTATACCGTTTCGGTGTAAGGATCTATTTCGGCGCGCCTTCCAGAAAAGAGTTCCAGAATATCGTGCTGGTGCTGGCGAAGCGCAGCGGAATCGATATGCCGGAGAAAGAACTGCTTCTGGAGGCCGGACAGTGGGAACTGTCCCACGGCGGTCTGACAGGCCGGACGGCCCAGCAGTTTATCGATCATCTGCTCGGATGTAAAAAAGAAGGATAAAAGATAAAGACTGAATATACAAGGAAGGAGAACAACTTATGGCAGTAACAGTTTTTGCCGCGATCGACATCGGCTCCTATGAAATCAGTATGAAGATCTTCGAATTTTCCAGGAAGATCGGGTTCCGGGAGCTGAATGATGTGAGATACCGTCTGGAGCTTGGCAGAGGCGTGTATTCCGCCAGACGTCTGGATCCGGAGATGGTGGACGCGATCTGCATGATCCTGAAGGATTTCCGCAGGATCATGGATGAATTCGGCGTGGAGGACTACAGAGCCTGCGCTACCAGTGTTTTCCGTGAGATGGTGAATCCCGTGATCATCCAGGAACAAATTTTCCAGAGAACCGGGATCAGGGTGGAGATCTTAAGCAATGCGGAACAGCATTTCCTGGGATATAAGTCCATTGCCGCCAAAGAAGCGGGATTCAAGAAGATGATCCAGAAAGGAACGGCTATTCTGGATATCGGAGGCGGCAGCCTTCAGGTTTCGCTTTTTGACAAAGACGCCCTTGTTTCCACGCAGAGTCTCAAAATGGGAAGTATGCGTATCCGCGAGCGTCTAAGAGAACTTGAGAAGACCAATACCCATTACGACCAGCTTATCGAGGAATTTATCCGCAATGACCTGATGGCTTTCCAGCGGCTGTATCTGAAAGACCGGGAGATCCGGAACGTGATCCTGATGGGCGACTTCCTTTCCGATACGATTTTCCGCGGGGAGAGGAACGAGCATATCATCACCATGGAGGAGTTTACGAACCTCTATGAGAATATTGTCTATAAGACAGAGCAGACTCTTGCATCAGAGATGGACATCGATCCGGAGTTTGCCTCTCTGGTGGTTCCCACCATGGTTATCTGCAGGAGCTTCCTGGAGATCTTCCAGGCGGAAGCCGTCTGGGTGCCGGGAGTATCCCTTCTCGACGGTATCGCCTATGACTTCGGCGAGAAAAAGAAATTCATTAAGAGCGCCCATAACTTTGAGAATGATATCCTGGTAGCTTCCAGAAACATCGGCAAACGTTACTCCAGCGGCAAGAATCATATTCAGGGAACAACGAAGCTTGCCCTTACCATTTTTGACAGTATGAAGAAGGTTCACGGCATGGGAGCCAGAGAACGGCTTCTTCTCCAGATTGCCGTGCAGCTTCATGACTGCGGCAAATATATCAGTATGGCGGACGTGGCGGAATGTTCCTACCGGATCATTATGGCTACGGAGATCATCGGCCTTTCCACGGAGGAGCGTCAGGTGATCGCAAGCGCGGTCCGCTACAATACCACTGATTTTGTATATTATGAGAACTTTGACGACGGATCCGGTCTCGACAAAGAGCGTTATCTGCTTGTCGCCAAGCTGACGGCGATCCTCCGTCTCGCCAACGCCATGGACCGCAGTCATTACCAGAAAGTTCAGGGACTGCGGGCGATGCTGAAAGACAGAGAACTGCATCTGATCATTGATTCCAACAGAGATATTTCTCTGGAGCTGGGCCTTCTGAAAGAGAAGGTGGATTTCTTTGAAGAAGTTTTCGGCATTCATCTTGTGCTGAGAAGAAAGAAACGGTAGAACAGGGAGGATAATATGGATACGAAAAAGTTTGAAAAACCGGAATATTTTGTAAACAGGGAGCTGAGCTGGCTGAAGTTTAATGAGAGAGTGCTCAGTGAAGCAAGAGACAAATCCCTGCCCCTTTTTGAAAGACTGAAATTCTTAAGCATTACCGCTTCTAATCTGGACGAGTTTTTCATGGTGCGCGTGGCGTCGCTGAAAGACCAGGTACACGCCGGCTATGAGAAACCGGATATCGCCGGGCTGACCTCGAAAGACCAGCTGCGGGAGATCAGCGCCCAGACTCATGAACTGGTTAGGCAGCAGTACAGCACCTATAACCGTTCTCTCCTGCCCGCACTTGAGAAATCCGGCCTCCATATGATTTCCGAGCATGAGGAGCTTTCCGATAAACAGAAAGAATTTGTGGACCGGTATTTTGAGGATAATGTCTATCCTGTTCTTACGCCTATGGCCATGGATTCCTCCAGACCGTTCCCGCTTATCCGGAACAAGACGCTGAACATCGGCGCCCTTATCTCCAAGAAAGACAGGAAAAAAGGCAAAGAGGTCCTGGAGTTTGCCACCGTGCAGGTTCCCTCCGTGCTGCCGAGAGTGATCGAGATCCCGGCGGAGAAAGACGGCGCCAGAGCGGTGATCCTTCTGGAGGAGATCATCGAGAGGAATATCGGCAAACTTTTCCTCAGCAACGACGTGGTCTGTGCCCATCCTTACCGTATTATGAGAAACGCGGACCTCACCATTGACGAGGACGAGGCGGAAGACCTTCTGGTGGAGATCCAGAAGCAGCTGAAAAAGCGTCAGTGGGGCGAGGTGATCCGTCTGGAAGCGGAAGAGAAGATGGACAAACGTCTTCTGAAGATCCTCAAGACAGAATTCGCTATCAAGAACGAGGATATCTTCAGCATCCAGGGTCCGCTGGATCTGACCATGCTCATGAAGGTGTACGGACTGGACGGGTTCGACCAGTACAAGGCGAAAAAATATACGCCCGCCCCGGTGCCCCGTTTCCAGACCGACAAAGATATCTTCCAGGTGATCCGGGAAGGCGATGTTTTCCTGCATCATCCTTATATGAGTTTTGACCCGGTGGTGAATTTCGTCCGCCAGGCGGCGAAAGACCCCGGAGTCCTTGCCATCAAACAGACACTGTACCGTGTCAGCGGCAACTCTCCGATCATAGCGGCCCTTGCCCAGGCGGCGGAGAATGGAAAACAGGTTTCTGTCCTGGTTGAGCTGAAGGCGCGTTTTGACGAGGAGAATAACATTGTATGGGCGAAGATGCTTGAAAAGGCAGGCTGCCACGTTATCTACGGACTTGTGGGACTTAAAACTCACAGTAAGATTACCCTTGTGGTGAGAAGAGAAGAGACAGGCATCCGCCGTTATGTGCATCTTGCAACAGGAAACTATAACGATTCCACAGCCAAGCTTTATACGGACTGCGGCATCTTTACCTGCGACGAGCGTTACGGAGAGGACGCTACCGCCGTATTCAACATGCTTTCCGGATATTCCGAGCCCAAGAAATGGAACCGCCTGATCGTGGCGCCTATCTGGATGAAGAACCGTTTCCTGGAGATGATCGGACGTGAGGCGGAGAACGCGAAGAAGGGTATTCCGGCCCACATTATGGGTAAGATGAATTCTCTCTGTGATCCGGTGATCATGTCGGCCCTTTATTACGCATCTTCCTGCGGCGTGAAGATCGATCTTGTGGTGAGGGGGATCTGCTGCCTGAAGGTCGGGATTCCCGGCGTAAGCGAGAATATCCATGTAAGATCTATCGTAGGAGATTTTCTTGAGCACAGCAGGATCTTTTACTTCTTTAACGGCGGTATGGAAGAAGTCTATATGGGAAGCGCGGACTGGATGCCCCGCAACCTGGATCGCCGTGTGGAGATCGTATTTCCCGTGGAGGATGAGAAGATTAAGAAACAGGTAATGCACGTGCTGGATCTGGAATTCAGAGACACACTGAAAGCCCATATCCTTCAGCCGGACGGAACTTATGAGAAACAGGACAGAAGAGGCAAAGTCCTTCTGAATTCCCAGATGGAGTTCTGCCGGGAGGCGCAGGAGATGGCGGCCGCCGCGAAAAAAGAACAGAAAGACCACACCAGAGTGTTTATTCCCGCGGAACCGGCCGAAGATCTGGAAGTGGAAGAGTAACAGATCTGATTCATATACTGGTCAGGGGATCTCATCGGAGGATCCCCTGATCAGTAGAATTCCTGTTTCGGCGGCAGTTTTTGCGGATAATATGAAGAAAATAAAAAAATATAAAAAAATTAAAAAAAAGGCTTGCATTTTGTTTGAGGCTGATGTATACTAAGCAAGTCGGTTGACACAAGGCCAGTTGGTCAAGGGGTTAAGACGCCGCCCTCTCACGGCGGAAACACGGGTTCGATTCCCGTACTGGCTGTTTAACTTCATATTTCCGGTCCGCGCAGCGGACAAGAACAGGAACCAGTCATTTATTTGACTGGCTTTTTTCTTGCCGTAAAATATTTTTCTTGCAAAAATCCGGATAGATGGAGTATTATATAGAACGAATGTTTGAGAAAGTGTTTAGATATATGGAAAGGCAGGAAAACAGTCATGGCGAAAAAGGAAGCTTATAACGCGGGGAGTATCTCCGTTCTGGAGGGCCTCGAGGCAGTCAGAAAGCGTCCGGGTATGTATATAGGAAGTGTGTCCAGAAAGGGTCTGAACCATCTGATCTATGAGATCGTGGACAATGCGGTGGACGAGCATCTGGCGGGGTACTGCACACATATCCACGTTGTTCTGGAACGTGACGGTTCCTGCACAGTTACGGATAACGGACGTGGAATCCCGGTGGATCTCCATGAAAAAGGTATGTCCGCGGAGCGGCTTGTGTTTACCACCCTCCACGCCGGAGGAAAGTTCGACAATTCCGCCTATAAGACAAGCGGCGGCCTTCACGGCGTTGGTTCCTCAGTAGTCAACGCACTGTCCACCTATCTGGATATTAAGATCAGCAGAGACGGATACGTGCATCACGACCATTATGAGAGAGGAATCCCCACGATCGAACTGGAAAACGGTCTTCTGCCCAAACTGGCGAAGACAAAAGACACAGGGACCTGCGTGAATTTCCTGCCGGATCCGGAGATTTTTGAAAAAACAAGATTTTCAGCCACAGAGGTAAAAAGCCGTCTTCACGAGACCGCGTACCTGAATCCGGAACTTACCATCCTGTTTGAGGACAGGCGGGGAGAAGTTACGGAGACAGAAGAATACCATGAACCGGACGGGATTGTGGGATATATCAGAGACCTGAATAAAAAGGCGGAAGCCCTTCATGATCCCATCTGCCTGAAAGGCGAGTCGGAGGGGATCCAGGTGGAGGCAGCCTTCCAGTTCACCAATGAATTCCGTGAAAATGTCCTCGGCTTCTGCAATAACATCTATAATGCGGAGGGAGGTACTCACCTTACCGGCTTTAAGACCACATTTACGGCAGTGATGAACACCTATGCCCGTGAGATCGGCGTGCTGAAGGAAAAGGACGCCAACTTTACAGGCGCGGATATCCGCAACGGCATGACTGCAGTTGTGTCTGTGAAGCACCCGGCGCCCAGGTTTGAGGGACAGACCAAGACAAAGCTTGATAATCAGGACGCTTCCAAGGCGGTGAGCAAAGTGCTGGGAGAACAGCTTGTCCTCTATTTCGACCGCAACCTTGAAACGCTGAAAACGATTCTTTCCTGTGCGGAAAAGGCTGCGAAGATCCGTAAGACAGAAGAGCGGGCGAAGACCAATCTTCTCACAAAACAGAAATATTCCTTTGATTCCAACGGTAAGCTGGCCAACTGTGAGAAAAAAGATCCGTCCCAGTGCGAGATCTTCATTGTAGAGGGAGATTCCGCAGGCGGTTCCGCAAAGACTGCCAGAGACAGGAATTACCAGGCAATCCTTCCCATCAGGGGGAAGATCCTTAACGTGGAAAAAGCCACAATAGACAAAGTGCTTGCCAACGCGGAGATCAAAACTATGATCAATGCGTTCGGCTGCGGGTTTTCCGAGGGATATGGAAACGATTTCGACATCACCAAACTGCGCTATGACAAGATCGTGATCATGGCCGACGCGGACGTGGACGGCGCCCATATTTCCACCCTGCTTCTGACTTTGTTCTACCGGTTTATGCCGGAGCTTATAACAGAGGGACATGTATACATCGCCATGCCGCCTCTTTATAAGGCTATGCCGAAAAAGGGACCGGAAGAGTATCTCTATGACGACAAGGCTCTTGAGAGATACAGAAAGAAGCACAAACCGGGAAGCTTTACCCTGCAGAGATATAAAGGCCTGGGGGAAATGGATGCGGAGCAGCTCTGGGAAACGACCCTGAATCCGGAGACAAGACGGATGAAAAGAGTGGAGATCGAAGACGCCCGTCTGGCGTCCGACATCACAGAAATTCTGATGGGAAGCGACGTCCCGCCCAGAAGAGCGTTTATCTACGAGCACGCCGCGGACGCGGAGCTGGATATTTAATACAGGCGGCGGCTGTTTTCAGCAGGAAATGAAGAACAGATCTGGTATTGTACAGACCTGGCCGCCGGGATATGAGGGAAACAGATTATGGAGACAAAACAGGAAAATGTAATTCGTGCAGATTATTCAGAGATCATGCAGAAATCTTATATTGATTATGCGATGAGCGTTATTATTTCCAGAGCGCTTCCGGATGTGCGGGACGGACTGAAGCCGGTTCAGAGAAGAACGCTGTATGATATGTATGAGCTGGGGATACGATATGACCGGCCGTATCGAAAATGCGCCCGTATCGTGGGCGATACCATGGGTAAATACCACCCCCACGGCGACAGCTCCATTTACGAGGCCCTTGTGGTAATGGCCCAGGATTTCAAAAAAGGAAAGACGCTGGTGGACGGTCACGGAAACTTCGGCTCCATAGAGGGAGACGGAGCGGCGGCCATGCGATATACGGAAGCCCGGCTGGAAAAACTGACCCAGGAGGTTTTCCTGGCCGATCTTGATAAAAATGTAGTGGACTTTGTGCCGAATTTTGACGAAACAGAAAAAGAGCCTTCCGTACTTCCGGTAAAAATCCCCAATATCCTGGTAAACGGCGCGGACGGCATCGCGGTAGGTATGGCTACCAGCATTCCCCCTCATAATCTGGGGGAAGTCATCGACGCCATGAAAGCCTACATGAAAGATAACAGCATCAGCGTACGGGGCCTGATGCGTTATCTGAAGGGGCCGGATTTCCCCACAGGCGGGATCGTGGTGAACAAAGACGACTTGAAAGAGATTTATGAGACAGGCAGCGGGAAGATCCGTCTCAGGGGAAGAGTGCAGACGGAGAAGCAAAAAGGCGGAAGGCTGCAGCTTGTGATAACGGAGATCCCCTATACCATGCTGGGAGCGAATATCGGCAAGTTCCTCAACGATGTGGCCTCCCTCGTAGAGACGAAAAAGACCACAGACATTGTGGACATCTCCAATCAGTCCTCCAAGGAAGGGATCCGCATCGTCCTGGAGCTGAAACGCGACACGGACGTGGAAAACCTCACCAACATGCTTTACAAGAAGACAAGACTGGAGGATACGTTCGGCGTCAATATGCTTGCCGTGGCAGACGGAAGGCCGGAGACGCTGAATCTGAAACAGATCATCGAGTATCATGTGGATTTCCTGTTTGAGATCACCACAAGGAAATACAGCACTCTTCTTGACAGGGAAACGGAGAAGCAGGAGGTACAGGAAGGCCTGATCAAAGCCTGCGACGTGATCGATCTGATCATAGAGATATTAAGAGGAAGCCGCAGCAGGGATCAGGTGAAGAACTGTCTGGTAAACGGCGTGACGGAAGGGATCCGTTTCAAGAGTAAGGCAAGCGAGAAAGCAGCTGCAAAGCTGAAATTCACGGAGCGCCAGGCAACGGCCATTCTGGACATGCGCCTTTATAAACTGATCGGTCTTGAGATCCAGGCGCTGGAGGCGGAATATCAGGAAACCATGAAAAATATTGCCGCCTATAAAGATATCCTGGATCATTATGAATCCATGGCGGCGGTGATCGTTCGTGAACTGGACTCCATTAAAAAACAATACGGAACGAAACGCCGCACCTCCATTGAGAATGCGGAGGAAGCGGTATATGAGGAGAAAAAGATGGAAGAGACAGAAGTCTGCTTCCTCATGGACCGTTTCGGATATATGAAGCTGATCGACAAAAACGCCTTTGAGAGAAACAAAGAGGCGGCCTGCCAGGAGAACAAGTATGTATTTACCTGTATGAATACAGATAAGATCTGTATCTTTACAGATACCGGCAGAATGCACACCATCAAGGCGGCGGATATCCCTCTGGTCCGTTTCCGGGATAAAGGGGTTCCGGCGGACAATCTGAGTAATTATGACAGCGCCAGCGAACAGATGCTCTACGTGGCTCCGGTGAGCAGGATCAGAGAGAGTATGCTTCTCTTTGTGACCAGGACCTCCATGTGTAAGCAGGTGGAGGGCGCAGAGTTTGACGTTTCCAAAAGGACCATCGCCTCCACGAAACTTTCAGAAGGGGACAGTCTGATCTTCGTGGGAGACACGGCGGAGATGGAGCAGGTGGTACTCCAGAGCCGGGACGGATATTTCCTGAGGTTTCCGAAGACAGAAATATCTGTAATGAAGAAAACAGCAGTGGGCGTGCGCGGTATGAAACTGTCCGGAGAAGACGGGCTGGAACACGCCTATCTCCTTGGCGGACATCAGGAATACACTATTACCTGTCATGATAAGCCCTACGCCCTGAATAAGATACGTCTGGCAAAACGCGACACAAAAGGCGTGAAACCGCGTATTTAGAAAAAAGCCTTGCTTTTCCGCCGGGATGGTGCTATTATGAACATAACATGATAACGGATAACATAAGAGTGGACTTCGGTCCACTCTTTTCAATGTAGCCGGGAATGTACGAAAGGCAGGTGGGAAATATGAGCAGACGGGAAGAATATGAGCAGAAAGCAGAGGCGCTGCTTGCCCCGATCGTGGAGGAAGCAGGATTTGAACTGGTGGATGTGGAATATGTAAAGGAAGCCGGGAACTGGTATCTCAGGGGATATATCGACAAGCCGGGAGGGATCACTGTGAATGACTGTGAAGCTGTAAGCCGTAAATTCAGCGACAGGCTGGATGAGGACGATTTTATCGAGGACAGCTATATCATGGAGATCAGTTCTCCGGGACTTGACAGACCGCTGAAGAAAGATAAGGATTTTGCCAGAAGCATGGGAAAGGCAGTGGAGATCCGTACCTATCGCCCGATCGACAGACAGAAGGAATTCAGCGGTGTGCTGACGGCATATGATGATAACAGTGTCACCATTGACGAGGATGGCAGCCTGCGTACATTTGACAGAAAAGAGATTGCGCTTATCCGTTTGATGATCGAATTTTAACAGAGCATAAGCTCATTAAGGAGGAATACAGAAAAAATGAACAAAGAATTAATGGAAGCCCTGGATGTGCTGGAAAAAGAAAAGAACATCAGTAAAGATACGCTTCTGGGAGCTATTGAGCAGTCACTGATCCAGGCCTGCAAGAATCATTTCGGCAAGGCGGATAACGTACATGTTGCCATTGATCCGGAAACATGTGATTTCAGCGTCTGGGCGGACCGTGAGGTAAAAGAATTTGTCGAGGATCCGGCTCTGGAGATTTCTCTTGAAGAAGCCCGTAAGATCAATACCAACGCGGAACCCGGCGATATCGTGAAGGTGCAGATCCAGTCGAAGGAGTTCGGCCGTATCGCTACGCAGAACGCCAAAAACGTGATCCTGCAGAAGATCCGCGAGGAGGAGCGCAAGGTTCTCTACGATCAGTATTACGGTAAGGAGAAAGAGGTTGTCACCGGTATCGTACAGAGGGTGATGGGAAGGAATATCAGCATCAACCTGGGAAGAGCCGACGGTATCCTCAGTGAGAACGAGCAGGTAAAGGGCGAGGAATTCAAGCCTACCGAGAGGATCAAGGTTTATATCCTTGAGGTGAAAGATACTCCCAAAGGTCCCCGTATCCTCCTTTCCAGAACACATCCCGGACTTGTGAAACGACTTTTTGAATCCGAGGTGGCTGAAGTAAGAGACGGAACGGTAGAGATCAGAAGTATTGCAAGAGAAGCCGGTTCCAGAACGAAGATCGCCGTATGGAGCAATGATCCGGATGTAGATCCGGTAGGAGCCTGCGTGGGAATGAACGGCGCGAGAGTAAACGCCATTGTATCCGAGCTCCGGGGCGAGAAGATCGATATCATCAACTGGGATGAGAACCCGGCGATCCTTATTGAGAATGCTCTGAGCCCGGCGAAGGTTATCGCCGTCATGGCCGATCCTGATGAGAAAACTGCCCTGGTTGTAGTACCGGATTATCAGCTTTCTCTGGCCATCGGTAAAGAAGGACAGAACGCCCGCCTTGCAGCCCGCCTGACAGGATTCAAGATCGACATCAAGAGCGAGACACAGGCAAGAGAATCCGGAGAACTCTATGAATACGAGGACGACGAGTATTACGATGAGTATGAAGACGAAGAGTATGAAGGAGAGTACGAGGATGAGCAGTATGATGAAGCTTATCCCGAAGCTTCCGACGAAGAGTCTGATTACTATGAGCCGGAAAACGCATCAGAGGAGGAAGATGCGGCAGAATATGAAGACGAAAAATAAGATTCCCATGCGCCAGTGTACCGGCTGCAGGGAAATGAAAAATAAAAAAGAAATGATGAGAATCCTTAAGACTCCGGAGAACGAGATCACTCTGGATACGACCGGAAGGAAAAACGGACGCGGAGCTTATCTCTGCGTTTCCATGGACTGCTTTGAAAAAGCGGTGAAGAATCACGGGATCGAAAGATCTCTGAAGACCGCTGTTCCGGATGAGGTCTATGAGGAACTGAAAAAGGAGTTAGAAAATATTGAGAAATGCCAGTAATAAAGTATTATCGCTGATCGGACTCGCATCGAAAGCAGGTAGAATCGCCAGCGGCGAATTCTCAACTGAGAAGTCCGTGAAGACCGGAAAGGCATTTCTGGTATTCGTTGCAGGAGACGCGTCAGAGAATACCAAAAAGAAATTCCGGAATATGTGTGACTTTTACGAAGTGCCGGTATACTTCCTTGCCGATAAGGAAGCGCTGGGCAGGTTCTGTGGAAAGCAGTTCCGCGCCAGTCTTGCCGTACAGGATGAAAACTTTGCGAAAGCAATGATTAAGGAACTTGAGCGATCATTGACATGAAGGAGGAGGATCCATGGCAGGAATCAGAGTGCATGAACTGGCAAAAGAGCTGGGAAGGCCAAACAGAGAAGTCATAGAAGCATTAAAGGCAAACGGGGTTGACGTCAAGAGCCATATGAGCCGTCTTGAGGAATCCCATATCAGAATGATAAAAGAAAAATTTTCACAGATGGGAAAGGAGCAGATCGCCAAAGTGGAAAATTCCAGAACAGAAGAAAAAGTGGTAACATCGAAGCCAGATACAGAAAAAGCAGAGGCTCCCAAAAAGAAAAAAAATATAATCCGCGTATACCATGCGCAGAACGCCAGCGACGGCGGTAAAAACAGACCGAAACGTCCGGCAGGAGACAAACGTCCGGCAGGAGCAAGACCTGCGCGTCCCCAGGGGGCGAAGAGACCAGCGGATACAGCTGCAAGAAAACCGGCGGAAGCCGTAAAAAAACCGGTTGAGCAGCCGGTAAAGAAACCTGTGGAACAGGCAAAAGTTTCCGAGACAAAAACAGCAGACGTTAAGGCTGCGGAAGTAAAAGTTTCTCAGACCGCGGCCCCGGCACAGACTGCGGAAAAATCTGTTCAGACGAAAACTCAGTCCGGTGAATCCAAGGCACAGGGTCGTCCTGCAAGAGAGAACAGAGACGGAAGGGAAAGATCCCGCGACTTCAGAAGCGGCGACAGAAAACAGGGCGAGAGAGGAACCGCGCAGCAAGGCGGACGCGCCCAGAAACCTGCGGATAGCCGTTCTTCCAGAACAGGCGAAGGCACTGCCAGACAGACTGGCAGAGGTCAGGGGCGCTCTCAGGGCGCTCAGGGAAGACCGGTAGGAAGAAACGACGGTAAATTCAGCAGCTCAAGGAGCGGACAGCGCCAGGGCGGAAGACGAGGCGATAACGAGGCTGTATTTACACCAGAACTTACAAAAACTTCCAAGGACAGTAAAAGAGAGCGCGACAGAGAGAATAAAAATAAAAAGAAAGATTTCGACAAGATGGCAGGCGGCGGTCACAGACCGAACCAGGGAGGCCGCAGGACTATGTCCAGACTTCCGAAGGCTCTCCAGAAGCCGGCGCCCCAGCCGAAGCAGGAAGAGAAGAAACCGGAGGTTAAGGAAATTACTCTTCCCGAGAAGCTTACCATCCGGGAACTGGCTGACGCCATGAAAATGCAGCCCTCAGTGATCGTGAAGAAACTGTTCATGCAGGGCATCATGGTAACGGTGAACCAGGAGATCGACTTTGAGAAGGCTCAGGAGATCGCTCTCGAATATGACATTATCGCAGAACCGGAAGAGAAGGTGGATGTGATCGGAGAACTCCTGAAAGAGGAGGAAGAGGACGAGGCCGACATGGTTCCCAGACCGCCTGTAGTCTGTGTTATGGGTCATGTCGATCACGGTAAGACCTCTCTTCTTGACGCGATCCGTCATACCAATGTGACAAGAGGGGAAGCCGGCGGTATTACCCAGCATATCGGCGCATATGTGGTGGAGATCAACGGACAGAAGATCACTTTCCTGGATACGCCCGGACACGAGGCGTTTACCGCAATGCGTATGCGTGGAGCCGACGCTACGGATATTGCCGTACTTGTCGTGGCGGCGGACGACGGCGTAATGCCTCAGACAGTAGAAGCTATCAGCCACGCCAAAGCGGCGGGGGTTGAGATTATCGTGGCTATCAATAAGGTTGATAAACCAAGCGCCAATATCGAAAGAGTAAAACAGGAACTTTCTGAATATGAACTGATCCCTGAGGACTGGGGCGGAAGTACTGTCTGCGTGCCTGTTTCAGCCCATACAGGCGAGGGCATCAACAATCTCCTTGAGATGATCCTTCTTACAGCGGAAGTGGCAGAGCTGAAAGCCAACCCCAACAGAGCAGCCAGAGGTCTTGTGATCGAGGCGCAGCTTGATAAGGGCAAGGGTCCCGTGGCAACTATTCTTGTACAGAAAGGAACCCTTCATGTGGGCGACTTTATCGCGGCAGGCGCATGCAGCGGCAAGGTCCGCGCCATGATGGACGATAAGGGACGCAGAGTAAAAGAAGCAGGACCGTCCACACCTGTGGAGATCCTTGGCCTTGGAGACGTGCCCAACGCAGGAGAGATCCTGATGTCCTTCGCAAGCGACAAGGAAGCGAAGAACTTCGCTGCTGCCTTTGTTTCTGAGAACAAGAACCGTCTTCTGGAAGAGACCAAGGGCAAACTTTCTCTGGATAATCTTTTCGATCAGATCCAGGCGAGTGATCTCAAGGAACTTCCGATCATTGTCAAGGCGGACGTACAGGGATCTGTGGAAGCGGTTAAACAGAGCCTTGTGAAACTTTCCAACGATGAAGTCGTAGTCCGTGTGATCCATGGCGGCGTGGGCGCGGTAAATGAATCCGACGTTTCTCTTGCGTCTACATCCAACGCCATTATCATTGGATTTAATGTCCGTCCGGACGCAATGGCGAAGCAGCTTGCGGAGCAGGAGGGCGTAGACCTCCGGCTGTACAGAGTGATCTATCAGGCCATCGAGGATGTGGAAGCCGCTATGAAGGGTATGCTGGATCCTGTATATGAGGAGAAAGTTATCGGCCATGCGGAAGTGCGCCAGACCTTCAAGGCGTCCGGTGTTGGAACCATTGCCGGAAGCTATGTGCTTGACGGAATCTTCCAGAGAAACTGCAAGGTTCGTATTACCAGAGAAGGCGAGCAGATCTTCGAGGGCGAGCTGGCGTCTCTGAAGCGATTCAAAGATGATGTGAAAGAAGTTAAGGCGGGCTATGAATGCGGTCTTGTCTTTGAAGGATTCAATGATGTCAAGGAGGAAGACCAGATTGAAGCCTATATCATGGTGGAAGTGCCAAGATAGGAGTGGATCTGAATGAGAAAAAACAGTATCAAGAATACAAGGATCAACGGAGAAGTTCAGAAAGAACTCAGCACATTGATCCGCGGCGAGATCAAGGATCCCCGGATCCATCCCATGACCTCTGTCACGGCGGTGGAAGTGGCGCCTGATCTCAAGACCTGCAGAGCCTACATCAGCGTTCTGGGCAGCGGGGAAGCAAAGAAAGCCACTATGGACGGACTGAACAGCGCCGAAGGATATATCCGCAGGCTTCTGGCGAAGAATCTGAATCTGAGGAATACGCCGGAAATCCGGTTCATTCTGGACGAATCTATAGAATATGGCGTAAATATGTCAAAGCTGATCGATGATGTTGCCAGAAAAGACGCCTCCGCCAGGGGGCCGGAAGAAGAGGGTTGATATGGAGCATATTTCAGAGATACTGACAGGAGTAAAGACCATGGGCATCGCCGGCCATATAAGGCCGGACGGTGACTGCGTGGGGACCTGTATGGCATTGTACCTGTATATTAAATTATATTATCCTGAGATAGATGTGAGAGTTTATCTGGAAAATCCCAGACCTGTATTTTCTCATATCGACAGGATGGATGAGATCATAACTGAGCCTGACGGCAGCAGGATCTTTGACCTGTTTGTCACCTGCGACGTCAGTGCTTTGAACCGTCTGGCCGTGGCCGGAGAATATTTTGAAACTGCGAAGAGAACAGCCTGCATCGATCATCATGTAAGTAATACCGGATTCGCAGATGTAAATCATGTAAAGGGAGATATCAGTTCCTGCTGCGAAGTGCTGTATGGACTCCTTGACAGAGATAAGATCGACAGATCTGTCGCGACAGCCCTTTATACGGGAATGATCCATGATACCGGCGTATTCCAGTATTCCTCCACAACTCCGGAGACCATGCAGATTGCCGGCGAATTGATGAAGACTGGATTTGATTTTAACCGTATCATTGACAGGTCATTCTATGAAAAAACCTATATCCAGAATCAGGTAATGGGCCGTGTGCTTGCCGAGAGTATCATGATCCAGGACGGACAGTGTATTATCGGTTATCTGCGCAGAAAGGATATGGATTTTTACGGAGTAGACGGAAAAGATCTGGACGGGATCGTAAGCCAGCTCCGTCTGACGAAGGGCGTGGAAGTGGCAATGTTCCTTTATGAGACGGAAACGCAGACATTCAAAGTTTCTCTGAGATCCAACGGAAAAGTGGATGTCAGTAAAGTGGCTGTCTATTTCGGCGGCGGCGGACATGTGCGGGCTGCCGGTTGCGACCTTCACGGTTCCATGTATGATGTTATCAATAATGTTTCAGAACAGATTGAGCGCCAGCTGGGGGCGGAACGGGACGAATGATGGACGGTATCATAGCAGTCAGAAAAGAAAAAGGTTATACATCTCATGATGTGGTGGCAAAGCTGAGAGGAATCCTCCACATGAAAAAGATCGGGCATACGGGAACTCTTGATCCCGACGCAGAGGGTGTTTTGCCGGTGGTTCTCGGGAAAGCCACAAAACTGGCGGAATTCCTTACCGACAAGGATAAAACATATGAGGCGGTTCTGCACCTGGGACTGGAAACCGATACGCAGGACATGACCGGAACAGTCCTTAAGGAACTTCCGGTCAGTGTTACAGAAGAACAGGTAAGGGCTGCCGTCTCTTCCTTTCTGGGAGAACAGCAGCAGATCCCGCCCATGTATTCCGCACTGAAAGTAAACGGACGGAAATTATACGAGATTGCGCGGGAAGGAAAGACCGTAGAACGCAAACCCAGGACAGTGTTTTTTCATAATATAGAGATTCAGGATATGAAGCTTCCGCTGGTGAAGATTTCTGTTACCTGCAGCAGAGGAACCTATATCCGGACTCTCTGTTATGATATCGGAAAGAAGCTGGGCTGTGGAGCATGCATGGAAGAACTTGTACGGACCCGCTCCGGACAGTTCCGGCTGGAAGACAGTCTTACGCTGGAAGAGATCCGGGAACATCAGGAACAGGGAGATCTGGACAGATATGTGATGAAAATCGGGGATGTTCTTGAAGAATATCCCGTTCTTTTATGTTCCTGCGAGATGGACAGGCTTCTTCTGAACGGAAATCCGCTGGACGGCGATATGTTTGAGAAAGAATATCATACGGGATGGGTCCGGATGTGCACCAGCAGCGGAGCGTTTATCGGACTTTATCTGTGGAATCCTGACGAGGGAAGATACTGTCCTGTAAAAATGTTCTTATGACAAGGAGATCACAGTGAAGTTATGGAATATTTGACGATAAGCGACGGTCAGTTTCCCAGACTTGGACACAGTGCGGTCACTATGGGGAAATTTGACGGGATACACCGGGGACACAGAAAGCTGATACGGAGGATCCTGGAGCAAAAAGAAGAAACCGGGGCAGCGGCGGTAGTGCTTGCTTTTGTTTCGGACCGGAAAATGATCCTTACAAAGGCGGAAAGAAGAGACCTGCTGGAAAGACTTGGTGTGGATGTGCTTCTTGAATGTCCGCTGGACGGACGTCTGAAACATATGAAAGCCGAAAATTTCATAAAACAGATTCTGGTAGGATCCCTTCATGCATCGTATATGGCTGTGGGAGAGGATTTCCGGTTTGGCTACGAGAGAAAAGGAACGCCGGATATCCTGGAAAAGAACGGAGAAAAATACGGATTCGTTACAGAAGTCCTTTCCAAAGAAATGGACGGAGACAGAAAGATCAGCAGCACCTATATCAGAGAGGAACTGAACAGCGGCCATATGGAAAAGACAGCCGGTCTTCTGGGCTGTGATTTTTATGTCTCGGGTACTGTGGAACACGGAAGAGGTATGGGACACAGGACTTTTTTCCCTACGGCGAATATCATTCCGCCGCCGGAGAAACTGATGCCTCCCAACGGAGTTTATATTACCGTGTCAAGTTTTGGCGCGGAAGTATATCCGGGAATCACCAATGTGGGATATAAGCCCACGGTAGGCGAAAATTTTGTCGGTGTGGAGACGTATCTGTTTAACTGTGAAAAAAATCTCTATGGCCGGAACTGTACGGTGCAGTTTAAAAAATTTCTCAGACCGGAGCATAAATTCCCTTCTTTTGAGGCTTTGAAAGCCCAGATTTCGAAAGACATCGGAAAAGGTAGAGATTTTTTCAAGATAGATTAAATAATTATTTACAGGCAATATCTTTTGTGCTATACTATCTGAGGTGAAAATCAGCCCGCATTCAGAGATTGGAATCTCCAACCGTTTCTTAATGCGAGGCGGTTACATGGAGGGGATGATCCCTTTCATTAAAATTATAATAAAAGGAGGAAATCATAATGATTTCAAAAGAGAAGAAACAGGCTATCATGAAGGAATATGCAAGAACTGAAGGCGACACAGGTTCACCGGAGGTACAGGTTGCAGTTCTTACAGCAAGAATCCAGGAGCTTACCGAGCACCTGCAGACACATCACAAAGATCATCATTCCAGAAGAGGTCTTCTTAAGATGGTTGGTCAGAGACGTGGACTTCTGGCTTACCTGAAAAAGACAGACATCGAAAGATACCGTGCACTGATTGAAAAATTAGGTTTAAGAAAATAATTAGTATGCGGAAGGGGCGGATTACCATCCGCCCCATTTTTAAAGGAGAAAAAACATGTACAAAAGTTATTCTATGGAGCTTGCGGGGAGAACACTGACCGTAGATGTTGGCCGTGTTGCAAAGCAGGCTAACGGAGCGGCACTTATGCATTACGGTGATACCACCGTACTTTCCACCGCTACGGCTTCCAAGGAGCCAAGAGAGGGAATTGATTTCTTCCCGTTAAGCGTGGAATATGAAGAGAAGATGTACGCAGTGGGCAAGATCCCCGGCGGATTCAACAAACGTGAAGGCAAGGCCAGCGAGCACGCCATCCTTACCTCCCGTGTGATCGACCGCCCCATGCGTCCTCTGTTTCCGAAAGATTACAGAAACGATGTCACGCTTGTAAATATGGTAATGTCAGTGGATCCGGAGTGCAATCCGGAGATTCCGGCTATGCTGGGTTCCTCCATTGCCACCTGCATTTCCGATATCCCCTTCGACGGTCCCTGCGCAAGCACGCAGGTAGGTTTCATTGACGGTGAATTTGTCATCAACCCGTCTCTGGCCCAGAAGGAGATCTCCGATCTGCAGCTGACAGTTGCTTCCACAAGAGAGAAAGTCATCATGATCGAGGCCGGCGCCAACGAGGTTCCGGAAGACAAGATGATCGAGGCAATCTACAAGGCTCATGAAGTGAACCAGGAGATTATCGCCTTCATCGACAAGATCGTTGCGGAATGCGGCAAAGAGAAGCACACCTACGCTTCCTGCGCGGTGCCGGAAGAACTCTTCGAGGAGATCAAAAAGATCGTTCCTCCTGAAGAGATGGAAATCGCCGTATTCAGCGATGACAAGCAGACAAGAGAAGAGAACATCCGTCAGGTGACAGCGAAGCTGGAAGAGGCGCTGGCTGATCACGAAGACTGGCTGGAGGTTCTGGGCGAAGCTGTATATCAGTATCAGAAGAAGACCGTCCGCAAGATGATCCTGAAAGATCACAAGCGTCCCGACGGTCGCCAGATCACGGAGATCCGTCCGCTGGCCGCCGAAGTCGACATCATCCCCAGAGTTCACGGTTCCGCCATGTTCACCAGAGGACAGACACAGATTTGTACGGTAACCACCCTGGCGCCGCTTTCCGACGCGCAGAGACTGGACGGACTGGACGAGTTCGAGACTTCCAAGAGATATATGCATCACTATAATTTCCCGTCCTATTCTGTAGGCGAGACGAAGCCTTCCAGAGGACCGGGACGCCGTGAGATCGGCCACGGAGCCCTTGCCGAGAGAGCACTTGTTCCTGTGCTTCCCTCCGCAGAGGATTTTCCCTACGCCATCCGTACCGTGTCTGAGACATTTGAATCCAACGGTTCCACGTCTCAGGCAAGTATCTGTGCTTCCACTATGTCTCTTATGGCGGCGGGCGTTCCCATCCGCAAGCCTGTTGCAGGTATTTCCTGCGGTCTGGTGACAGGAGAGACAGACGACGACTATATCGTTCTCACTGATATCCAGGGTCTTGAGGACTTCTTCGGAGATATGGACTTCAAGGTTGCCGGAACACACGACGGTATCACCGCGATCCAGATGGATATCAAGATCCACGGACTGACAAGACAGATCGTGGAGGAAGCTATCCGCAGAACGAAAGAGGCGAGAGAATACATCCTTACAGAAGTAATGGAGAAGTGTATCCCCGCGCCGCGTGAACACGTGAATAAATATGCTCCCAAGATCATCCAGGTACAGATCGATCCGCAGAAGATCGGCGATGTTGTCGGCCAGAGAGGGAAGACAATCAATACCATTATCGAGCGTACAGGAGTACAGATCGATATCAGTGATGAAGGTTCTGTTTCCATCTGCGGCGTAGATCAGAGAATGATGGATGAGGCTGCGCACATGATCGAGATCATTGCGTCTGATTTTGAAGAAGGACAGATCCTTACGGGAACTGTTGTCAGCATCAAAGATTTCGGCGCTTTTCTTGAGTTTGCTCCTGGCAAGGAGGGAATGGTCCACATTTCCAAGATCGCCAAGAACAGGATCAACAAGATAGAAGACGTGTTAAGCCTTGGCGACAAGGTTAAGGTAGTCTGCCTTGGCAAGGACAAGATGGGACGCGTAAGCTTCAGCATCAAGGATGTTCCGGAAGAAGAATAAATTATGAGATACCATAATATCACCAAAGACGATATGCTTAACGGCGACGGCCTGAGAGTAGTTCTCTGGACAGCCGGATGCAGTCACTGCTGCAAAGACTGTCAGAATCCGGTTACCTGGGATCCCAACGGGGGACTGCCGTTCACCGAAGCTGAAGAAGCAGAGATTTTTTCTGAACTGGATAAGGATTATGTCAGCGGGATCACCTTTTCAGGCGGAGATCCCCTGCATCCTGCCAATATCACGGCTGTGACGGCCCTTGCAAGGAAGATCCGGGAGAAGTATCCCCGGAAGACCATCTGGCTGTACACAGGTTCTCTGTGGGAGGAGATCCAGTGCGAGGAAATCGTCAATTATCTTGACGTCTGTGTGGACGGAGAGTTTCAGGTGGACAAAAAAGATCTCACACTGAAGTGGAGAGGTTCTTCCAATCAGCGTGTGATCGACGTGCCCGCAACACTCAGAGAGGGACAGATCGTTCTTCACGCAGACTGACAAACTTGTGTGAAACGGCGGCAAGAGGGAGCGTTTTCCCGAAGCCGCCGCTTTTTTAAGGAGGTAAACATGAAAAGAATTGCCAGATTTCATAAAGTCAGCGAAAACCGTTTCCTGGAAGACTGGAAAGATAAATTTCCGGAAACTCCGGAAGCAGAGATTCACAGAATTTATGAAGAGATCGTTCTTCCCAGACGTGCGACAGCCGGAAGCGCGGGTTATGATTTCTTTACGCCGTCGGATTTCACACTGGCTCCTGGAGAATCCGTAACCATTCCTACAGGGATCAGAGTGGAGATGCAGGAGGAATGGGTGCTGAAATGTTACCCCAGAAGCGGACTTGGTTTCAAATACCGCCTGCAGATGAACAATACCGTGGGGATTATTGACAGTGATTATTTTTATTCTGAAAATGAAGGCCATATTTTTGCCAAACTGACCAATGACAGCAGAGAAAATAAGACTGTTGAGCTTAAGGCGGGAACAGGTTTTATGCAGGGGATTTTCGTAGAATACGGGATCACTGTGGACGACGACGCCACTGCGGTGCGCAACGGCGGTTTCGGAAGCACGACAGCGGCGAAATAACGGCGGCGTAAAAGAACGCAGATATAAAACAGATCAATCATAAGAAAGTGAAAGGCAGAAGAAAAGACCCCGGATTATTCCGGGATCTGTCCGTTTTCTTCTGCTTTTTTTGCGTTTTCCACGATGGTATTGAAGGCGCCGGCGGCTGCGTCATATTCAGCGTCGTCTTCAATATTGGAAAGCATGGGATCTCCGCTTTCCGTCCTTGAAAATACATAGAGATATACTTCCCCGTCGTGGTTCTGGCCGTTCTCATCCAGCGGAAGAAGGGCGATATATTCCTTCTCGCCTACAGGAAAGATCGTAAGAATGGCGCATTCCACCTCTGTATCGTCTTCCAGTGTGAGAGAAATTGTATTATGGCTCTCATCCACCCGGGAACTGCAGGAAGAGGTGCAGGACGCGCAGTCGGCAGGGCTGCAGGATGCGTTGTTGAATTCTTCGCTCATTTATCTGATCCTCTCTGATTTAATTGTGGATTTGCGTTTCCCGAAGAGCCGAAAGCCGGCCGCCCGGGATGATCCGCAGATTTTATTTTAACAGATACGGAAAGGGATTTCAATGTGCATCTGTGTTGTTTTATGTTTGCCGGAACTAAAAAGTTGTTTGCTATATCAGGGGAAAATGCTATAATGGAAAGAAGGAAAGAACAGCACCGGCGCTGCCGGAGCTGCGAAGGAGGCATACAGTGAAATTAATCTCATGGAATGTAAACGGTATCAGAGCATGCCTGACAAAAGGATTCGAGGAAAGTTTTGACAGACTGGACGCGGATATCTTCTGCATTCAGGAAACGAAATGTCAGGAAGGACAGGTAAAACTTGATCTTCCCGGATACCATCAGTACTGGAATTACGCCAATAGACGAGGATATTCCGGGACCGCCGTATTTACGAAAAAAGAACCTCTGTCAGTCACAAGAGGCATCGGGATAGAGGAACATGATAAAGAGGGGCGTGTGATCACGCTGGAATTCGAGGATTTTTATATGGTCACCGTATATACCCCGAATTCCCAGTCGGAATTGAAACGGCTTTCCTACCGCATGGAATGGGAACGTGATTTTCTCGCGTATCTTCTCAGGCTTCAGGAGAAGAAACCTGTGATCTGCTGCGGGGATCTGAATGTGGCCCATCAGGAGATCGATCTGAAAAATCCCAAAACAAACAGAAAAAACGCGGGATTCACAGACGAGGAGAGAGCATGCTTTACCAGAGTGCTGGAAAGCGGATTTATAGATACATTCCGTTATTTTTACCCGGATAAAGAGGGAATCTATTCCTGGTGGTCATATCGGTTCCGGGCAAGAGAGAAGAATGCGGGATGGAGGATCGACTATTTTATTGTTTCGCCTTCTCTGAAGGATAAACTTGAGAATGCGGCCATTCACACAGAGATCATGGGGTCTGACCACTGTCCGGTAGAACTTGATATCCGGCTTGCGGCAGAATGAGAAACAGGAAGAAGAGTGGAAAAGGAGAACAGGTTATGGAAAGACAGAACAGGTTAAGTGTCAGCAAAGGATACCCGTCTCTGCTTGGCGCAAATAAAATTGCCGAAGGGCTGAATTTCGCGGCGGAGATACCCTGCGGACAGGAAGCGTCCCTGGTACTGTACCGAAAAGGTTCTTCAGTACCCTGGAAGGAGATCCCGTTTACCGAAGAATGCCGTACCGGCAAGATCTGCGCGCTGCTGGTCAAAGGACTGAACAGAGCGAATTTTGAATATAATTTCCGTATCGGCGGGAAGATAGTCCAGGATCCCTACGCCTATGGGATCAGGGGAAGGGAGCGTTTCGGAGCGGCTGTGGACGCCAGGGAACATAAAGTGCGATGTACGTTCCTTCCGGAAGAGGAATATGACTGGGAGGGAGATGTTTCACCGACTGTATCCTACAGAGACATGATCCTTTACAAAGTTCATGTGAGAGGCTATACGAAACAGTATAAATGTTCCGCAAAAGAAAGAGGTACTTTTTCAGGGCTTATGAGAATGATCCCCTACTGGAAGGAACTGGGGATCACCGGAGTGGAACTGATGCCGGCCTACGAATTCCCGGAAGTCGCTCCGGCGGATGAGACACAGGGGATGATCACTGACAAGACTGATTCTGACAGAGTCAATTACTGGGGATATGTTCCGGGATTTTACTTTGCGCCCAAAAGGGCATACTGTTCTTCCGGCAATCCGGAGAATGAATTCCGTGATCTTGTCAAAGCGCTTCATAAGGCCGGAATAGAATGTATTATGGAATTCTATTATCCGGCGGGAATCAGTCCGCTGCTGGCTCTGAAAGCGGTCTGTTTCTGGAAATCCTACTATCATGTGGATGGTTTCCATTTTGTGGGAGACGGTGTGCCGGCTGAACTTCTGGCGGAGGATCATCTTCTCTACGGAACCAAGAAAATGTTCCTTCATCTGCCCGCAAAGATGGAGGACGACGGCATGACTGCGGAATACCAGCCCGGGTTCCTGCAGGATATGCGCCGTTTCCTCAAAAGTGACGAGGGAATGATCTCCGCGGCGGAATATCATATCCGCCATTCGGATAAATGCATCAATTATATGGCGTCCCAGGACGGTTTTACCCTGTTTGACACGGTATCCTATAATTACCGCCATAATGAGAAGAACGGGGAGGACAACAGGGACGGAAGTGAATATAATTACTCCTGGAACTGCGGCGTGGAAGGACCAAGCAGGAAGCTTGCCGTGCGCCGGCTGAGAGACCAGCAGATGAGGAACGCTTTCCTGATGCTTCTTCTGTCTCAGGGCACGCCGATGATCTACGGCGGTGATGAATTCGCCAACTCCCAGAACGGCAATAACAACGCCTGGTGTCAGGATAATCCCGAAGGCTGGACCGACTGGAAGGCATATAAGAAGAACGAGAAACTCCAGAAGTTTGTCAGGGAAGCGATCGCCTTCCGCAGAGAACATCCGGTGTTTCATATGGAACGGGAGCCGGAAGGCGTGGATTATCTGGCGAAAGGCTTCCCGGATATTTCTTTCCACGGGGAGAGAGCCTGGTATCTTAACGAGGAAAATACCTGCCGTCTTATGGGCGTGATGTACTGCGGCGCATACGGAGAGAAGCCGGACGGGACTGCGGACGATTTTCTCTATGTGGCGTATAATTTCCACTGGGAGAACAGAACGGTGGCTCTTCCCAATCTTCCGGAAGGCATGATCTGGAAAAAACTTGCGGACACAGCCGAGGCGGAGGAAGAGAGCTGGTTTTATGAGAGAGAGGAAGAATATCAGAAAGGGATAGAGATCAGTCCCCGTTCCATTGTTGTTCTGGCGGGGAGAAAAAAGGAGGAATAGGCGGTGCATCCGTGGCTGCATTTCAGGACGATCACAAAACATAAACTGCTGGTGATGAAATACTGTTTTCGCATCGGGCTGTATAAACAGGGGCTCCTTCATGACCTGTCGAAGTATTCTCCCGCGGAATTTCTGGTGGGATGCCGGTATTATCAGGGGACGAGAAGCCCTAATAACGCCGAGAGAGAAGATATCGGCGTATCTACCTCATGGCTTCACCACAAGGGCAGGAACAAGCACCATTTTGAGCACTGGGTGGATTACTCTCTTGATGGAGAGCATGTGATCATGGGGGCGCAGATGCCCCGGAAATATGTGGCGGAGATGGTGATGGACAGGATCAGCGCGTCCCGGAATTATCTGGGAGACGCCTACACAGACAGCCAGCCGCTGGAATATTATCTGAAGAGCAAAGAGAAGCTGTGGTTTATCCATCCACGGACCAAAAAAGAACTGGAAGCTCTTCTCCGGATCCTGAACGATCATGGAGAAAGAAAACTTCTTCATTATATAAAGCATGTGTATCTGAAAAATGGTCCGAGAGAACCGCGATACTGAGATACGGCTGTATCTTTGTCCGGGACACATATTATCAGAGAACCGGTAAACGCCGGCAGAAAGACTGCATTCTTTGTGCAGCCTCTCTGCCGGTATTTTATTTCAGGATTTTTATTTTGATAAACAGTATATAACACTTGACAACAGTTACATACTGTTATATACTGTTAGCAACAGGAGGGATGGATATGCATATCATCATCAATCATTCTTCCATGGATCCCATATATGAGCAGATCGTATCCCAGATCAAGGCGGAAGTCATCAGCGGCAGTCTTCCCGCGGGAGAAGCGCTTCCCTCGGTGAGGACTCTTGCCAGAGAACTGAAGATCAGCGCCCTGACGGTAAAGAAGGCGTACGATTATCTGGAGGAAGAGGGCCTTGTGGTCACAGTCCACGGCAAAGGCAGCTTCATCGCCCAGGCGAACCAGGGACTCCTGATGGAAGAGAGAAGAAAGGAACTGGAAAAAGATCTGGAACAGGCGGTGCGGAAGGCCCGCTGCGGCGGACTGACAGACGAGGAGATCCGTGAACTGTTTCAGCTTATCATGGAGGAGTAGAAGATGCTGGCGGAATTAAATCATGTAAAGAAAACATATAAAGATTTTCAGCTGGACTGTTCTCTGACTGTCCGGGAGGACTGCGTCACCGGACTGATCGGAGCCAACGGGGCGGGAAAGAGCACCACATTTAAGGCAATCCTGGGACTTATCTATCCGGAGAGCGGCGAGATCCGTATATTCGGTAAGAACAGATCCGGGATCACCACAGAGGATAAAGAGGACATCGGCACGGTGCTTGGCGGAAGCGGTTTCTCAGAGTATCTTACCGCGAAACAGATACAGAAGATTATGAAAGATTTTTATCCGAAGTTTCGCACTGAAGAATTTGAAAAGAACTGCGTCCGGTTTAAAATCCCCATGGACAAGAAGGTGAAGGATTTTTCAAGCGGCATGAAAGCAAAGCTGAGGGTGCTCCTGGCCGTAAGCCACGAAGCGAGGCTTCTGATCCTGGACGAACCTACGGCGGGACTGGATGTGACGGCCAGGGAGGACATTCTGGATCTTCTCCGGGAGTATGTGGAGACGCCGGGAAGAGGGATCCTGATCAGTTCCCATATATCCGCGGATCTGGAACAGTTCTGCGACGATATCTATATGATCCACCAGGGAAAGATCGTCCTTCACGAAGAAACGGACAGGATACTGGAGAATTACGGCGTGGTCAAGGTAAGCGACGCCGATTATGAGAAGCTGGACAGAAGAGCCATTCTCCGGGTAAAGAAAGAGAGTTTCGGCTACAGCTGCCTGACCGACCAGAGACAGTTTTATCTGGAAAATTATCCCGGTCTGGCTGTGGAAAAGGGTTCCGTGGACGAAGTGATTTCCATGATGGTGAGAGGTGAAGAGTTATGAAAGGACTTCTGAGAAAAGATCTGGCCCTTGTGGCCGTAAACGCGAAGACTTATCTGGTTGTGCTGTTTTTCGTGACAATCTGGATGTTCACAACGGGAAAAGGCGGGGACATATCATATTTTGGCAGTATTTATATGATCGTTGTTTTCGGATTTGTGGGCCTTGGGACCATAACTTCCGATGTTCAGAACGGGGCCCTGGGTTTTCTGATGACGCTGCCTGTCAGGAGAAGCGATTATGTAAAAGAAAAATATCTCCTCTGTACGATGTATATTTTCTGCGGCTGGGCGTTTTCTGTCATACTTGCGGCAGCTATGTACAGAGGACGGATACTGGAGGGCGACGAGCCTTTTATAATGGTAAGCGTTTTATATGTAGTAGCTGCGCTTATAATTAATTTCCTGATGATCCCCATTAATTTCCGGTTTGGTCCGGAAACTGCCAGGATCGTACTCTTTGGAGTCTTTGCCGCGATCGTTCTGGGCGTGGTCGCGGGCATGTATTTGCTGGAAAAGCTCATACCAGATCATTCTTATTTTGATAAGATCGCGGAGACGATTAACGCAGTAACAGCCGGACAGCTTCTGATAGGATTTCTGGCTGTGCTGGTGGTAGAAGGGATTGTGTCCTATCTCTACAGCCTGCGGGTGATAAAACGGATGGAGTTCTGAAAATAATCCCGGTTTCTTGATTTTCCTTTACGCCGCCGATATAATAGTGATCATAAAAGAATGTGGAGAAACAGATATGGAAAGAAATCAGATTTATATTACATGTGGAACCGAATATCAGGAAATGACGAAGGAACTCCTGAAAGAATGCGCTCTTGCGGAACTGATCGGGGACAGGAAGAAAAGGATCGCCATCAAGCCCAATCTTGTCTCCGCCTCCGATCCGTCCAACGGGGCCACCACCCACAGAGAGATCCTGGCGGGCATCATGGAATACCTGCGCGGCCACGGCTTTCAGAATATCGTTCTCACGGAAGGTTCCTGGGTGGGAGAGAAGACGGAAGACGCCTTCCAGGCCTGCGGCTATCAGGAAATCTGTGAACGCTATGATGTGCCTTTTCACGACACACAGAAGGACAAGGGCGTTTCCACTGACTGCGGTGGAATGAAACTGAACATCTGCAGCAGCGTGGGCGATATTGATTTCCTTATTAACGTGCCTGTGTTGAAAGGCCACTGCCAGACGAAGATCACCTGCGCCCTCAAGAATATGAAGGGGCTGATCCCCAATTCAGAAAAAAGGCGTTTTCATTCCCTGGGCCTTCATAAACCCATCGCCCATCTGAATACCGCGATCCGGCAGGACTTCATTGTTGTGGACAATATCTGCGGCGATCTGGACTTCGAGGACGGAGGGAATCCGGTTGTGATGAACCGTATCCTTGCAGGAAGGGATCCTGTACTGATAGACGCTTATGTCTGCCATATGATGCACTACAAAGTATCCGACGTGCCTTACGTGGAGCTGGCCGGGAAACTCGGAGTGGGATGTCCGGATATCGGGAAGGCGGATATCCGTATCTGTGGAGAGAACGCAGGAGAGCAGCTTCCCCGTTCCCGCAAAGTGGTAGAGCTGGCCGACGCGGTGGAGGAAGTGGAATCTTGCAGCGCCTGCTACGGATACCTGATCCCCGCCCTGGACAGGCTGAAACAGGAAGGCCTTCTTCAGAACCTCCATGAAAAAATCTGTATCGGACAGGGATACCGGGGAAAAACAGGAGAACTAGGAATCGGCCACTGCACCAGAAACTTCCGCCACCATCTGGAAGGGTGCCCGCCGCTTGAGGATGATATATACAACTTCCTGAAAGAATATATATTCAATAAATAATATCTGAATTTGCAGACGGTGAATTGAACCTGTTACAGGATATCCTGAAAAGAAATTACATTAGACCAATCAGACTTGAATCAAACACCAGAAATTAAATAATTGTATTTGAACTAAAAAATAATACAAAGCGACAAATAAAATTCTGATATAAAGTTAAAGAAAAATATTTCCTCAGGGAACGTCCGCAGCGCCGGCACTTCACGAATGCGAAGCATGAGTGTTAGTACCGCTGCGCGAGGATCAAGTGCAAACGGTTCCCTGAGGAAAATTTTTCTTAAATACTATATATCAGAAATCCCTTGCAGCCTCCGTCAGGATCTCCAGAATCTGATCCTCCGTAAACCGGCTGCTGTCCAGACAGATATCATACTGGCTGAGATCCGTCCATTTCTCATCCGTGAAGAATTCATAATACGCCCGTCTCTGCTTATCCATATTCTTCACCATTTTGCGCGCGCTTTTTTCTTCCCGTCCTGTGCGGGCTCTGATGTTGCGTACACGGAGATCGAAGGGGGCGTGGATAAATACGGTGAGAGATTTGTCTCTCAGGATATGATTGGCGCACCGTCCTACGATAACGCAGTTGCCTTTCTCCGCAAGGGAGAGAATGATATTCCGCTGGATCTCAAAAAGCACATCGTTCATGGGAATCGCGTAATATTCCGGACTGATCTGGATCTCATGATCTACAGAGAAGCGCCACTGGTTGGGCTTCTTCTCGTCCACACTTGCAAACTGGTCAAATGGAACCTGCTTTTCTTTGCTGGCCATTTCGATCAGTTCCTTGTCATAAAAGGAATAACCAAGCTTATCGGCCAGCGCTTTTCCGATCACACGGCCGCCGCTTCCATACATACGGTTAATGGTAATAATGTGTTTACTCATATGAAGTCCTCCCTTCTGAAGCTTTCTTTATATTTGTCTTAATCATACCATAATTATTAGACAATATCTATAAGAAAAAAGAAAAAACTGAAATTATATTGTTGAAAATATATATAACAAAATGTCAAAAGAGGGAACAGCATGTCGACGGCTTTTTCTTGACCATATGTCAGGGGAAGTTTATAATACAGTTATCCCCAAAAGAAAAGATGAAATTGACTTTTTTTTACATTTTTTATGGATAAAACTGGTAAATTTGCATATACCGGGAAAAAATTACTTGACATATGAAGTCTTATTAAATATAATTTTCTTATGCATTACAAAAATGTTACAAAATAATAAATATTATATAATGCTGAAATTAAGAAAAAAGCATTGTTTATATAAAAATAACATTATTAAAAATGCAAGGAATATCGGAGTTATGAGAACCAGGAAATTACCAGTTAACCGTAAAAAAATTGAAAGAAAGAAGAAAAGGAATCCGTCAGTTCACGGCGTAGTCTCTCTGACCATATGCGGTCTGACTGTGATCGCTCTTTCTGTAGGCTGCAGGATAGCGGGCCGCGAAGAGAAAAATGAGGTATATGCCGCATCAGAACCGGTTTTCCACACCGTGGACTATGATCTTCCCACAGGTATTGCAGGCGTCGCATCAGGCATAAGCGCTGCGCCGGAAGAAGGATCTACCATTTACCGCATCGGAACATCCTGCGAACATGTGGTGGTGGGCCAGCGTATACAGAAAGTTGAGAAAACCGCACGTGAGCTGAATGTCAGCGCTTCCATGGAAGCTGCGGTGGAAGACCTTGATTCCAAAGCAGTTTTACTGGCTTCTTCTGCAACCATGATGTCGGATACAGATTACCAGAATCTTCTGCATATCGTAGAGGCTGAGGCCGGCACAGAAGATGTCAAAGGCCGTGTTCTTATTGCCAATGTGATCATGAATCGTGTGAAGCATCCGGAATTTCCGGATACTGTTTCCGAAGTGATCTGGGAATATGACAATGGAGTGGCGCAGTTTTCTCCTATTGCCGACGGAAGGATCGGAGAAGTGACAGTATCCGATGAGACCAGAGAAGCAGTAAAACAGGCTCTCGAAGGAGTTGATTATTCGGAAGGGGCTCTCTTCTTCATTCAGAAATCAGCTGCGGAAAAACATAATATCGACTGGTTTGAAAAAGATCTGAAATGGCTTTTCAAACACGGAGTGCATGAATTCTATACTTATCCGGACGAGGTTTCCGGAAATGAAGAAGAAAACGACAGCAATACACAGGAAACAGAAGATCTTGTGCAGATGGTCGAGACGGATGCAAAAGAATGACAGACAGGAATGCCCTGCGGAGTGAATATAACACTGCCGCAGGGCTTTTTATATTTTTTATGGAATTTTATATTAGAACATGATACAATGATGCAGAAAAATACTGCAGCGTCCTGTGGACGCCAGGAATCAGAGAAAGGCAGGAATATTGTGTGATGCAGATATTATATAAAAGTACAAGAGGAAACGGTGAAACTGTAACGGCCTCCCAGGCAATACTGAAGGGGCTTTCTGAGGACGGCGGCCTGTTCGTGCCTGTGAGTATCCCGAAACTGGATATTCCGCTGAGCCGTCTTGCAAAGATGACATACCAGGAAACAGCGTATGAAGTTATGCGCCGCTTTCTTACAGATTATACGGAAGAAGAGCTTAAAAACTGTATTGCCGGAGCATATGATTCCAAATTCGATACAGAGGAGATCGCGCCTCTTCACAAGACAGGAGACGGAGTTTATTTTCTGGAGTTGTTCCACGGAGCGACGATCGCCTTTAAAGACATGGCTCTTTCCATCCTCCCGTACCTGATGACTACGGCGGCGAAGAAAAATAATGTCAGAAATGAGATCGTGATCCTTACAGCAACTTCCGGAGATACAGGTAAGGCGGCGATGGCAGGTTTTGCTGATGTTCCTGGTACCAGGATCATCGTATTCTATCCCAAACACGGCGTCAGCCCTGTCCAGGAGAAGCAGATGGTAACACAGAAAGGCAATAACACCTATGTGGTTGGCATTACCGGTAATTTTGACGACGCCCAGACAGCAGTGAAGAAGATGTTCAATGATCCGGAGATGGCTTCGGAACTGCATGAGGCAGGATATCAGTTTTCTTCCGCAAACTCGATCAATATCGGACGTCTTGTACCTCAGATCGTATATTATGTATATGCTTACGGCAGACTGCTGAAATCCGGAGAGATCCGTGAGGGAGAAAGGATCAATATCACTGTTCCCACAGGAAACTTCGGCAATATTCTTGCCGCTTACTATGCGAAGCTGATGGGACTTCCGGTAAACAGGCTGATCTGTGCTTCCAATGAAAATAAGGTGCTTTTTGATTTCTTCCGTACAGGAACCTATGACAGAAAGAGAGATTTCATCCTGACGTCCTCTCCGTCCATGGATATTCTGATCTCCAGCAACCTGGAGCGTCTGATCTACCGGCTTACGGGTGAGGATTCTCAGAAGTGCCGCGAGCTTATGGAGGCTTTAAGCTCAGGAGGCGAGTATACCATCACGGAAGAGATGAGGAAGGGACTGGCTGATTTTTACGGTAATTTCCTCAGCGAAGGGGAGACCAGGGAAGCGATCAGCGCTACTTATTATGGTTCCGGATATGTGATCGATCCACATACCGCAGTGGCGGCAGGCGTTTATCAGAAATATCTCCGGGATACGGAAGATCATACACCGGTAGTCATAGCGTCCACCGCAAGCCCATATAAATTTACTAGAAGCGTGATGGATGCTGTTTCCGACAGGTATGAAGGCCTGGATGATTTTGCACTTGTGGACGCTCTTTCTGCCCTCACAGGAATTCCTGTTCCGAAAGCGGTGGAAGAGATACGTACTGCTCCGGTTCTCCATGATACAGTTGTAGACGCCTGTGAAATGCCGGAAACTGTCAGAAAGATTCTTGGAATAAAATGTTGAAAAAACGTAAATAATAGAGTACAATTAAATTAACAGAAATCCTGGAATGTGCGAGGCCCCTTCAGTTTTTGAACCTACATCGACATTAAGGGAATCCAATATCGCAGATGTAATGTCAGACCTCTCGTTGTGGTAGGCAGCGCATCCTGTTGAGGACACCCACCTGGCTGCGGCTAGGAGTCAAAAAGAAGGGAACGGCATTCCGGGACTTCCAGAAAAGACGAGCCATCTGTATGGCTCTTTTTTTAAAGAAAAAAGCTGTAATGTATGGGAGGAAATTTAAAATGGTTACAGAAAAACTTTTTGACAGTCTCCCCTCAGGGGAGAAGGTTACAGCCTACCGTCTGGAGAACAGCCGTGGCGCTTACGCGGAAGTACTGGATTACGGCGCGATTCTCCGCGTGCTCTGCGTACCGGACAGGAATGGCGACCTGACAGACGTCGTACTTGGATATGATTCCATAGAAGGATACCTTACTAACGGATGCTTTTTCGGAGCAACCATCGGCCGGAGCGGAAACAGGATAGAAGGCGGGAAATTCATCCTGGACGGCAGAGAAGTGGTACTTGCGAAAAATGAGGGCGAAAACAATCTTCACAGCGGCCCGGACGGATTTGAGAAGAAGATGTGGAGCGCGCAGACAGACAGCGATAAGAACCGCGTTACATTTTCTAGGATCAGTCCGGACGGTGAGAACGGTTTCCCGGGGGAATTTGATGTTTCTGTTACATATGAACTTACAGACGAGAACGAACTTCGTATCGTTTATGAGGGAATCTGCGACCAGACCACAGTTGCCAATATGACGAACCACTCTTATTTCAATCTTTCCGGCGAAGGAAGCGGCGACGTTCTTGATCAGTATCTGACGATCCATGCGCAGTCTTATACTCCTGTACGGGAAGATTCCATTCCTCTGGGAGAGAATGCACCGGTAGAGGGAACGCCTATGGATTTTCGCAGGGAAAAGACTATCGGACAGGATATTAACGCCGATTTCCTGCAGCTGAAGCACACGGGCGGATTTGACCATAACTATGTAACGGACGGATATAATATGGCTGAGATCCGTGAGATTGCCGCGGCCCGCTCCGAAAAGACGGGGATCTATATGGAAGTGCTTACGGACTGTCCATGTGTACAGTTCTATGCCGGCAATTTTGTGGATAATGAAAAAGGCAAGAATTGCCATGTGTATGGGAAACGGAACGGTTTCTGCCTGGAGACACAGGTGGAACCAAACGCCGTTAACGTACCCGATTTTCATTCTCCGATCCTGAATAAAGGAGAGAAATATTATTCCGAAACAGTCTACCGTTTTTCTGCAAAATAAACGGAGGATTCTTTTCTGAAAAAACTGCCATGTTTTCTGGTTTTCTTCATATACTTTTTATATGAGGAAAACCAGATTTTTTTGTATGTGCAGGAGTATGATGCTTCTGTTTCTGACAGGAATGATAACCGTGAACGGAGCGCTGGCAGAACAGGCAGATCAGAAAAGTGAATATCTTGCTGATTTAAAAAAACAGATGCAGCAGGAAAAAACTCAGCCGGGGGAGACGATACAGGGAGAGGTAAGTACTTCTCCTGTAGAGCAAAATAAAACAGTAGAAACAAAAACGGGTGGTGATGAACCTGTGATCAGAGTACTTCTTATGGATTCCGGCTATAATTCCTATTTCCATCCGGAGCTTGTCCTTGTCTGTAATGGGAAAGAAACTGTTTATACTCCGGAAACTGTTAAAGCAGAAGGCGGCTCTGTCACCGTACCCGAATGCGGAGAGGGGATCCGGATCACTTCTATCCGGCGACAGAACGGTAATCCCGTTTATGAAGGCTCTCTTCATATCATGGCAAAAGAAGAGGGGATCGTGGCTGTAAACGAACTGCCCCTGGAAAGTTATCTCAGGGCTGTGGTTCCCAGTGAGATGCCGTCAGGATATGAAAAGGAGGCGCTGAAGGCTCAGGCGGTCTGTGCCAGGACTTATGCATGGATACATATGCAGGAGCATGGCCTTGAGGAATACGGGGCGGACGTGGATGACAGCGTGAACTATCAGGTGTATCAGAATATTCCTCCACAGGAAAGCACCACAGAGGCGGTTCAGGAGACAAATGGACAGATTTTGTGTCAGAACGGAGAGCCAGTGGAAACATATTATTTTTCCACATCTGCCGGAGTTACAAGTACAGACGAGATCTGGGGCGCTGACGCCGCCGCTTCCTATCTGAAAAGCGTGCCCTGTGAGTTTGACAGTGAAGAACCATGGAGCCGCTGGCAGGTGGAAATCCCCTGGCAGAATCTGGAGGACAGGGTAGAAAAAGAGACCGGACAGCCCGAAAGTCTTATTGGGATATCCATAACGGAAAAACAGGAAAGCGGTGCGGTCACAGGTCTTTCGGCGATAACAGAAACGGGAACGCTGGATCTGGAAGATGAGTATTCCATTCGGGAATTCCTTTCTCCGGCGGGGTGTGTCATAACGGAAAAAGACGGAACCGGAACGGAAGGAGGAACGCTTCTTCCGAGTTCATATTTTGAACTGACTGTTGTTCCGCAAAAATCGGTTATTGTTACAGGAGGAGGATATGGTCACGGGGTGGGAATGAGTCAGAACGGGGCGAATGAGATGGCAAAGCAGGGCTATGACTATGAAGAAATCCTGGATTATTTTTATAAAGATGTGGAATTAGAGCAGATTTCCTGACGCTTGCCACTGTACATGTTTCATGGTATGATAAAGGGAGCATTGTTCACTGACGCATAGCGGAGCAGGAGAAGAACTATGGAAAGAAAAAAAGAAAGAGGGGCCTTTCATCTGATCCTGGGGTTTGTGGACAGGATCATGGGAGATCATGTGGCGGCCTACGCCGCCCAGACAGCTTACTTCCTGATGATGTCCTTTATCCCGTTTGTATTGTTTCTGGCGGCTATCGTTCAGTATACGCCGCTGACATACGGAATGGTCAGACAGGTGATCATAAGCATTGTGCCGGAGAATCTGCAGGGATTTGTCCTTGGTATTGTGGCGGAGGTTTTTTCCAAGAACGCCGCCGTGCTTTCAGTATCCGCTCTGGTTGCGCTGTGGTCTTCCGGAAAAGGCATGCAGGCGCTGATCAACGGGCTGAATACCATATATCATGTAAAAGAAACGCGAAACTGGCTGGTAAACAGGATTTATTCCATGCTGTACATGTTTCTGTTTGTTATAGCGCTGATCATCAGCCTTCTGCTTCTGGTAATGGGAAACAGGATCCATGATGTTGCCATGGAGTATGTACCCATCATAGGGCGGGTGATCGGTAAAGTTCTGGACGCGAAGACGTTCCTTGTGTTTGTCATGCTGTTCCTGGTATTCCTTGTGCTTTACAGATATCTTCCCAACCGGAAAGCCTCCCTGAAAAGCCAGGTGCCGGGCGCGTTCCTCACAGCCGTGGCCTGGTCGCTGTTTTCCTACTTCTTTTCACTTTACTTTGCGTTCTTCCCGAACGTCGGCTCCATGTACGGAAGTCTTTCCACGTTGATCATGGTAATGCTGTGGCTGTACTGCTGTATGAACCTTCTGCTGTACGGCGCGGAGGTAAACGCCTATTTCGAGGATCAGTTCCGTCAGGCGCAGACCAGTTTCTGGCAGTTGGTCGCCAGAAAAAGAAAGCAGGAGAAAAAAACTTGACAGATTTTTGCTCCTGTGGCATATTAGATAAAGATGAAAAGCTGAGAAGGCGTTTCAGGGTTCTGTTTTCTTACAGAGAGAAGAAGTCACCGGCTGCAAGCTTCTTTAAGTTCAGACAGTTCCTCAGTTTCCCGCCGGAGCTTCATTTCTGAACCGTGACCGGACTCCCGGTTCCAAGTAGGAGATGACGTGGCTGCGCGTTAAGCAGAGACAGAGCGCCCGTGTATATCTGTGCATGGGAAACTGGGTGGTACCGCGGATATTCCGTCCCTCTATGAGGGGCGGTTTTTTTTTAAAATTGCGAGAGCACGGAGTGCGGAGCAATTCGCAGGTATCAAAGTTGACGATTAAAATTCTAAGCATATATCAAAAAGGAGAAATGAACCATGAGTATGAAGGAAAAGCTTCAGGAACTGGCGGAGACCGCCAGAAAACGGATTCAGGAAGCAGACGGCCCGGATAAACTCAACGAAGTCAAAGTGGCTTATCTGGGAAAGAAAGGCGAGCTTACCGCGATCCTGAAAGGAATGAAGGACGTGGCTCCCGAGGAGCGTCCCAAGGTGGGACAGCTTGTCAATGAGACAAGGGCGAAGATCGAAGAACTTCTGGAAGAGACCAGAAAGAAACTGGAAGAGGCTGTCCGTGAGGAAAAAATGAAAGCGGAGGTCATCGACGTGACCCTTCCCGCGAAAAAAGCCAGGATCGGACACCGCCATCCCAACACCATCGCTCTGGAAGAGGTGGAGCGTATTTTTATCGGTATGGGATACGAGGTTGTGGAAGGCCCGGAAGTGGAATACGCGGATTACAACTTCACGAAGCTGAATATTCCGGAAGATCATCCTGCGAGAGACGAACAGGATACTTTCTTCATCGATGATTCCATCCTGCTCCGCTCCCAGACCTCTCCGGTACAGGCCCGTGTTATGGAAAAAGGCAAACTGCCTATCCGTATGATCGCTCCGGGAAGAGTTTTCCGTTCCGACGAGGTGGACGCCACACATTCCCCGTCATTCCATCAGATCGAGGGAATGGTCATCGACAAACATATCACTTTCGCGGATCTTAAGGGAACTCTGGAAGAGTTCGCCAAAGAGCTTTTCGGACCTGAGACAAAGACGAAATTCCGTCCCCACCATTTCCCGTTCACAGAGCCCAGCGCGGAGGTGGACGTATCCTGCTTCAAATGCGGAGGCAAAGGATGCCGTTTCTGCAAAGGCTCCGGCTGGATCGAGATCCTGGGATGCGGTTCCATTCATCCCAACGTACTGAGAATGTGCGGCATCGACCCGGATGAGTATACGGGCTTTGCTTTCGGCGTGGGTCTTGAGAGAATTGCGCTTCTGAAATACGAGATCGACGATATGAGACTTCTGTATGAAAACGACATTCGTTTCCTGAAACAGTTCTAATAGAAAGGTGGATATTTAACATGAATACATCAATGTCCTGGATCAAAATGTATGTGCCGGATCTGGATGTGACAGCCCAGGAATACACAGACGCCATGACGCTTTCCGGAACGAAGGTGGAAGGGTATGAAAAGCTGGACGCGGATCTGGATAAAATTGTCATCGGACAGATCATGAAGATAGAGAAACATCCCGACGCGGACAAACTGATCGTCTGCCAGGTGGATATCGGAACAGAGACTGTACAGATCGTAACCGGAGCCCCCAATGTAAAAGAGGGAGACAAGGTTCCGGTTGTTCTGGACGGCGGCCGTGTGGCGGGAAACCACGACGGCAAGAAAACTCCCGGAGGAGTCCTGATTAAGAAGGGACAGCTCCGCGGTGTGGAATCCTGCGGTATGATGTGCTCCATCGAAGAGCTTGGAAGCACAAGAGAAATGTATCCGGAAGCTCCGGAATATGGAATTTATATTTTCCCGGAAGACGCTGAAGTCGGACAGAGCGCCATCAAAGCGCTCGGCCTGGACGACGTTGTCTTTGAGTATGAGATCACATCCAACCGTGTGGACTGCTACGGCGTGATCGGAATCGCCAGAGAGGCGGCAGCCACTTTCGGCAGGAAATTCTGTCCTCCTGTTGTGAAGACAACAGGAAACGGAGAGGACGCATCCGACTATATCAAGGTTACGGTAAAAGATCCGGATCTCTGTCCCAGATACACGGCCAGAGTGGTAAAAAATGTCAAGATCGGACCGTCTCCCAAATGGATGCAGAGATGCCTCGCCGCAAACGGCATCCGTCCCATCAACAACCTTGTTGATATCACCAACTATGTGATGGAAGAGTACGGACAGCCCATGCACGCTTACGACCTGGATACCATTGAAGGACGAGAGATCATTGTGCGCCGGGCGGAAGCCGGAGAGAAATTTGTCACTCTGGACGGCCAGGAGAGGATCATGGATGAAAACGTCCTGATGATCTGCGACGGCAAAAAAGCGGTAGGCATCGGCGGTATCATGGGCGGTGAAAACTCCATGATCACCGACCAGGTGAAGACCGTGCTTTTTGAGGCGGCCTGCTTCAACGGAACCAATATCCGCCTTTCTTCCAAGCGGATCGGACTCCGTACAGACGCTTCCGGCAAATTTGAAAAAGGCCTGGATCCCAACAACGCCGAAGCGGCCATCAACCGCGCGTGCCAGCTGATGGAAGAACTTGGCGCCGGCGAAGTGGTTGGCGGCATGGTTGACGTATGCAGCGAGACAAGAGAACCCTCAAGAGTTCCCTTTGAGCCGGAGCGTATCAACGCTATCCTGGGAACTGATCTTACAAAAGAGGAGATGCTGGGATACCTGGCGCGGGTAGAACTGGCCTACGACGAGAAGACAAACGAGATCGTAGCCCCCACTTTCCGTCAGGATATCCACTGTACTGCGGACGTTGCCGAGGAAGTGGCAAGATTCTACGGATACGACAAAATCCCCACCACCCTTCCCAACGGCGAGGCTACCACAGGCAAACTTCCGTTCAAACTGAGAATCGAGCAGGTGGCAAGGGACATCGCGGAATACTGCGGATTTTCCGAGGGAATGACTTATTCCTTCGAAAGCCCCAAGGTGTTTGACAAACTTCGGATCCCGGCGGACAGCGACTTAAGAAAGGTGATCACTATCAGCAATCCTCTGGGCGAGGATTACAGCATCATGCGTACCACAACGCTGAACGGAATGCTGACTTCTCTTGCGACCAACTACAACAGAAGAAACAAAAATGTCCGTCTCTACGAGATCGGCAAGGTATACCTTCCCAAGTCCCTGCCGCTTACAGAACTTCCCGACGAGAGAGTGCATTTCACGCTGGGAATGTATGGCGACGGAGACTTCTTCGACATGAAGGGCGTCTGCGAGGAATTCTTCGAAAAAGTAGGCATGAAGAAAAAAGTTTATTACACACCCGACAGCGGAAAACCCTGGCTTCATCCTGGCAGACAGGCCAACATTATCTATGAGGGAAGCGTAGTGGGTTATCTGGGAGAGGTACATCCCCTGGTTGCCGACGCTTACGGAATCGGCGAAAAGACATATATCGCGGTGATCGATATCCTGGATATCCTGAAATACGCCGGATTTGACCACAAGTACACCGGAATCGCGAAATATCCGGCAGTGACCAGAGACCTCAGTATGGTGGTGCCGAAATCCGTCCTTGCGGGCGATATCGAAAAGATGCTGGAACAGAGAGGCGGAAAGATTCTGGAATCCTATCAGCTTTTCGACGTTTACGAGGGATCCCAGATCAAAGAGGGATATAAGTCCATGGCATACTCCATCGTATTCCGCGATCATGAGAGAACTCTTGAGGAAGCCGATATCACCGCGGTGATGAAGAAGATCCTCAACGGGCTTACCTCTCTGGGAATCGAGCTGAGAAGCTGATGAAGATTTATATAGTAAGACACGGGATAACCGTCTGGAACGAGCTGAAAAAAGTGCAGGGCTGCGCGGATATCCATCTTGCGCCGCAGGGCCGGAGCCTGGCGGAGAAAACAGGCGAAGCCCTGCGGGACGTGCCTTTTGATATCTGCTTTACCAGTCCCCTTCACCGGGCCCGCGAGACGGCCGCCCTCATACTGGGGGAAAGAGCCGGGCAGATACCGGTGATCCCTGACGAACGGATCCGGGAGATCAATTTCGGCGTTCTTGAGGGGAAGGTTTTCAAGGATCAGGAGGGAAATATCCTGAATGAAGATCTGAAGACTTTTTTTAAGGATCCCTGGAATTATAAGAGACCGGAAGGCGGAGAAAATATCGAAGATATCGTCCGGCGCACCGGGGAGTTCTGGAAGGAAAAGACCAGTGATCCGGACCTTCAGGACAAAACGGTCCTCATCACATCCCACGGCTGTGCGGTACGAGCCCTGCTTCAGAATGTGTACAGAGACAAGGAAGATTTCTGGCACGGAGGCCCGCCGCCAAACTGCGGCGTCAACGTAGTGGAAGTGGCAGACGGAAGGACAACCCTTCTGGAAAAAGACCGGGTTTATGCCTGAACGCATCTTTGGCCTGAGAAATATAAAATAATAATCGACAAAGCTAGCGTCAGTATACAAGGACCGTATTGGCCCCTTGTATACTGACGCTAACCCGACATGAATGCAGGTCGGAGGAGTCCGGAAGACTTTCCGGATTTCTCCGGCCTTTCTCTTATGCAGGAAAAGGAGAGGAAAGGTAAAGTGGAAAAGACAGCTTGTCGCTCTGAAAATGTTATGATATTATGGTAAAAAAGCAAGAATATTGCATCTAAGGAGGATGATTATGGGAAAAAAGCTAGCAAATACCCTGCTGTTTCTGGCAGTTCTTGCCGCAGCGGTGGGAATGACGTTATATGTGGGCCAGGGAGTCGTCAGCGTTCTTGTCTATAATTTCATTTTCCTGGCAGTTATGGTTGTGATTTATTTTATCTGCCTTTTCGGAGGAATGTACCGGATGAATAATCTGGCCGAATCTCTGAGGAACGCAGGCCAGGAACTGGTGGGACTGTTTCAGAAGCCGGGCAAGGCGGATACTGAGAAAGTCGTAAGCCTGAAAGGTATTTTCCATCACGGATATCTGGACAGGAAGATGAACGACTTTACAGACGGTATCAACAAGAGCGAGGAAGGCCTGGGCGATATTGAAGAATATTTCAATGAAGAGGATCTGGATAATCATATACATAAGCGTCTTCTTGAGATGGCGCCGGATATTTTTACCAGCCTTGGTATCCTTGGAACATTCGTAGGACTTGTGTGGGGCCTTAAGAACTTTGAACCTTCCAATTATGAGGCGATGACAACTTCTGTTTCCGCTCTTGTAGACGGTATCAAGGTTGCGTTCCTCACGTCCATTTACGGAATTTCTTTTTCTATTATATACAGCTACGGTATGAAGAGCGAGTACTCTTCCATGACCGAGGGACTGCAGGATTTTCTTGGCAAGTTCCACGCCTATGTGATGCCTACGGCAGAGACAGAATCCATGAATATCATGGTTTCCACACAGAAAAACCAGACCGCGGTCATGACTCAGATGGCAGAGGATTTTTCTGTGAAACTGGCGGATAACTTTGAGAAGGTGATCACGCCCACTTTCCAGAAAATGAACGATTCTCTTGACGTACTTGTTTCTTCTGTGACACGCTGTCAGGAGGATGCGGTAAAAGAGATCGCAGACGCTTTCCTGAAGCAGATGAACGCTTCCTTTAAAACGCAGTTTGATGAATTCGGCAGGACGCTTGCGCAGCTGAAAGACGCGCAGACAGATAATGTGAACTATACTACGAATCTTTATCAGGCCATGAGCCGTCAGCTTACAGAGTCCTATATGCATCATGAGACGGAGATGAAGAAGATCCTGGAGGAAACAGGAAAGACCCAGAAGGAATATCTGGATACGGCGAACCGTATTGTCCGTGACAATCAGACCATACAGAAGCAGCAGCAGGCGGATTACCATCACCTTGCGGATTATCTCAAGGAGGCGGAGACTTCATCTGCCAAATTCTGGGTGGCCTGCAATCAGACCATGCAGAAATATGTAGAAGCCGCCGCTCAGGGAATGGATCGTGTGTCCGCCGCCGGCAGAGCAGGAAGCGATCTGCTTGAATCCAACAGACGCGCTGTCGAGGCTTTTGACGCCAGACTGCAGGAATTTACGGAATACCAGAAGAAATCAGCCCGTACCATGGATCAGGTTCGCAGGCTTCTTATGGATATTACCGCCGCCCGTGAAGGCGGAGAGATCCGTCTCAGCGCCGGAAGGAATACCCAGAAGGAAACTCTGGATAAGATCCGCGAGATCCTGGAGGCGCAGAGCGAACAACAGCAGGAATTCCTGGAGGAAATGTCCAGAAACATCAAAGATCTTACGAAAGCTTCCGGAAAGGGAAAATTCGGTTTGTTCAGATAAAAGGAGAGACAGATGCGCAGAAGAAAAAAATCAGAGGACCAGGGCTTTAATGTCTGGAGGTCCTATTCGGATATGATGGCCGGCGTTCTGCTTCTGTTCGTGCTCATTATGTGTGTGACACTGTTTCAGGCTCAGAAGAGCTATGACGAAAGTGTGAAAGAACGTGACGAGAAAATCGCCATGCAGGAGCAGTATACCCTTGAAATTCTTGCCCAGCAGAATGAACTGGATGAGAAGGAAGGCGAACTTCAGAGCCAGACCGAGCAGATCCAGTCCCAGGACGAGAAACTGAAAGATCAGGAGCAGCTTCTGGCAGCGCTGGCGGCCCAGCTTCAGGATCAGGAAAAAACTCTGAAAGAGCAGGCGGCCACACTGAGCGCCCAGCAGACGGATCTTGATGAGAAAACAGCTCTCCTGGCAGATCAGCAGGCCCAGATCGATCAGATCGTGGGAGTGAAGGCGGAAGTAATAGAGGCTCTGCGGAATGAGTTCGCGGCCAGCAATGTGAATGTGGACATTGATTCCCAGACCGGAGCCCTTACACTGGACGCCAACGTTATGTTCGATTACGACCAGTATGAGCTTACGGACGAAGGCAAGGCTGTTCTCGAACAGATCCTGCCCATATACTGTCAGGTGCTCCTTCAGGGAGATTATACCCAGTATCTTGCCGAGATCATTATAGACGGATATACAGATACCGACGGAGATTACAGTTATAACCTGTATCTTTCCCAGATGAGATCCCTGGCCGTGGCACAGTATCTTCTGGATATCCAGGGGAACTTCCTCAGCGCGGAGCAGAGCCAGGAGCTTCAGGATTACCTTACCGTCAACGGCCACTCCATGGCCAATCCCATCCTGGACGCCCAGGGCAACGTTGACAAGGACGCCTCCAGGCGTGTGGAAGTGAAGTTCCGCCTTAAAGACGACGAGATGATCCAGGAACTGAACCAGATCATGAGCGGTGATGAGGCTGCCGCCGCTGCAGGAGAAAATTAAAAAAACACCTTGCAATCCCTGATCTTCTATAGTATAATCATACCTGTTGTAAAAAAGATGGTCCTCTGTTACAGATTCATGTATTAAGAACATCCAGAAGAATAGGAGAGAAAGAAATGAACGACATTATCAGAAACATCGAAGCTTCTCAGTTAAAAGCAGAAGCACCGGAATTCCGTGTAGGAGATACCGTAAGAGTGCATGCACTCATCAAAGAGGGAAACCGTGAGAGAGTTCAGGTTTTCGAAGGAACTGTACTGAAGAGACAGGGAGGAAGCTCCAGAGAGACTTTCACTGTAAGAAAGAACTCCAACGGCATCGGCGTAGAGAAGACATGGCCGCTGCATTCTCCCCACGTAGTTAAAGTAGAAGTTATCCGCCGCGGTAAAGTACGCCGTGCGAAACTGAACTACTTAAGAGACCGCGTAGGTAAAGCTGCCAAGGTTAAAGAGCGCGTGAGATAATACAATTTCAGAGGTTTCTATGAGGAGGGACAATAACGACAGCTATTGTCCCTCTTTGTTAATATCAGATGATTTCAGTTGAGGACCGGATATGGACATCAGAAATATAAAGAACTGGAAAGAAAATCCCAAATATCAGGAAATAAAGCTGCGCATGCAGGATGTAAAAGTAAAAAAGACGTTCCGCTGGATATTTGAAATCGCGGTGACGCTTGCTTTTGCGGCATTGACGGCTGTGTTAATGTTTCAGACTGTCACCATGCAGGAAAGCGCCATGGAACCTACTATCGAGGTGGGAGACAGCTTTTTTATGAATCGGGTGATCTATAAATTTTCTTCGCCAAAACGTGGAGATATTATTGTGTTCCGGACGGATGCCAGCGACGACGCGGCGCTTCATATCCGGCGTGTGATCGGGCTTCCCGGGGAGACGATTCTGATCAGGAACGGAAAGATTTACATAGACGGGGAAGAATATATGGAAAGCGGGAATTATCCAGCTGTTACCAACCCCGGACTGGCAGAAAACGGCGTTACTCTGAATTCAGGAGAATATTTTGTCCTGGGCGATAACCGGAACAACAGCGAAGACAGCCGGTATGCAGATATCGGCATGGTAAAGAAACGGTATATTGCGGGAAAACTGTGGTTTCTCTGCTCGCCGTTTGAAAAAGCAGGATTTATGAGAGGTTAGACAAATATGAATGTACAGTGGTATCCCGGTCATATGACCAAAGCAAAACGACAGATGCAGGAGGATCTGAAGCTGATCGATCTGATCATTGAGCTGGTGGATGCCCGGGTCCCCATTTCCAGCAGGAATCCGGATATTGACAGTCTGGGCCAGAACAAGGCAAGGCTGATCCTCCTGAATAAAGCGGATCTGGCTGACGAACGTCAGAATGAAGCCTGGAAGGAATATTTCCAGAACAGGGGTTTTCATGTGGTTAAGGTGGATTCCCGCAGCGGCGCGGGAATGAAACAGGTGCATGCAATGATCCAGGAAGCGTGCAGAGATAAAATAGAGAGGGATAAAAAGAGGGGGATCAAAAACCGCCCGGTCCGCGCCATGGTGGCGGGAATCCCCAATGTGGGAAAATCCACATTTATCAACAGTTTCGCAGGAAAAGCATGTACGAAAACAGGAAACAAGCCGGGAGTTACCAGAGGAAAACAGTGGATCCGGCTTAATAAAAATGTAGAACTTCTGGATACGCCGGGTATCCTCTGGCCGAAATTTGAGGACCAGAAGGTTGGAGAACGGCTGGCCTGTATCGGTTCTATCAAAGACGATCTGCTGAATATGGAAGAACTTGCGCTTATTCTGATCACTTACTTAAAGGAGCGATATCCCGGAGTTCTGGAAAAACGATATGGAGTATCCGAAGGAGGAGAGGCTCTGGCAGTGATGGAAGAGATCGCGAAAGTCCGGGGCTGTGTAAAAAAAGGAGACGAACTGGATTACGCCAAAACCGCAGGGATCATCTTTGACGATTTCCGCAGCGGTAAAACAGGGCGTATCACTCTGGAATGGGCGGAGCAGGAAGTATGAAAACAGTAAAAGAAATCACAGAAGAATTCGAAATGCTTCCCTGCGGAGAACGGGGAGAGCTGTACCGGATTTATCAGGACGATCCGCGAAGCGGCGTACAGAAACTACTGGAACGTTACCGGAAAAAGGATGATGCGCTTGAAAAAGAAAAGCTCCGGATGGATGAGATGCTTCAGTATGAACGGAAATACAGCCATCTGGGATTTCTCTGCGGGATCGATGAGGCCGGGAGAGGCCCTCTTGCCGGTCCCGTGGTGGCAGGTGCTGTGATCCTGCCGCAGGATAAGAAGATCCTGTATCTGAACGATTCAAAGAAGCTCTCCCCGGCGAAACGGGAGGAACTTTATGATGTGATCATGGATGAAGCGGTGGCTGTGGGCGTCGGGATCGTGGGGCCGGCCCGTATCGACGAGATCAATATCCTGCAGGCGACTTATGAGGCCATGCGTCAGGCTCTGGGGAAACTTCCTGTGAAGCCTCAGCTTCTTCTCAATGATGCGGTAACTATACCTGGTGTGGATATGCCTCAGGTGCCGATCATCAAAGGAGACGCAAAAAGCGCATCCATCGCGGCGGCCAGCATCATAGCGAAAGTCACAAGGGACAGGCTGATGCAGGATTATGATAAAGCCCTTCCGGAATACGGATTTGCTTCAAATAAGGGGTACGGCTCGGCGGAGCACATCGCGGCGCTGAAGAAATACGGACCGTCCCCCATTCACAGAAGAAGTTTTATCACGCATTTCATATAACAAAAGATACCTACATAAAACATTGAAAAGGTGAAGTTCTATAAATAAACGGGAAACAGGCGGCTGCTATGAACATAAGGCGGCCGCTTTTCTGGAATCACGGGGACTTAAAGTCCTTGAACACAACTTCCGCTGCCGTACCGGAGAGATCGATCTGGTCGCCAGGGACGGAGAGTATCTGGTGTTTGTTGAGGTAAAATACAGACAAAATAAAACAAGCGGCCGTGCAGCGGCGGCAGTGGACAGAAGGAAACAGCACATGATCAGCCGAACCGCACTGCTTTATCTTATGTGCCGCGGATACAGCGAGTGTACAGACTGCCGGTTTGACGTGGTGGCTTTTGACGGGGAGAAGATCCAGTGGATACGAAATGCTTTTGATTTCATCTGAATCCGTGGACCGATAGTAAAAGATACAGATAAAACAAGATGTTCAGGAGAAGAATATGGAGATAAAATGGACCGGGGATGGATATCCTCATATGAATATAAAAGAAAATAAAGGCGTTACATATCTGACATTTCCCGCGCTGGAAAAAGAGGAGGGATTTGTGCATGGTTTCAGCACCCGCCTGGGCGGCGTGAGCGAAGGAATCTACGCCTCCATGAACCTGAGTTTTACCAGGGGGGATAAAGAGGAGGCGGTCCGGGAGAATTTCAGAAGATTTTCCGCCGCTCTGGGTTTTTCGCCTGAGGATATCGTATGCTCCAGCCAGACACATACGTCCAATGTAAGGGTGATGACGGAAAAAGACAGGGGAAACGGCGTAACCCGTCCAGGAGTCTATGAAGATGTGGACGGCATGATCACGGATGTTCCCGGCGTGGTGCTTGCAACCTTTTATGCAGACTGTGTACCTTTGTATTTCGTGGATCCTGTACACAGGGCGGTGGGGCTTTCCCATTCCGGATGGAGAGGGACCGCCTCCGGCATCGGAAGGGTGACGGTAAGAAAAATGCAGGAAACATATGGTACAAGACCGGAGGATATACGAAGCGCGATCGGTCCGTCCATCTGCCAGGAATGCTACGAAGTGAGCGAGGACGTGATCCTTGAGTTCAGAGACGCCTTCCCCAAAGAAAACTGGAAAGATCTGTTCTACCGAAAAGAGAACGGAAAATACCAGCTGAATCTTCAGGAAGCCAACCGTCTGATCATGATGGACGCGGGCATTCCGGCTGAGAATATTTCCCTTCCCGGGATCTGTACATGCTGTAATCCGGAATTCCTCTTTTCCCACAGGGCGTCAAAAGGGCGCCGGGGAAACCTCGGCGCCTTTCTGGGAATTCGGAAATAATGATCAGTTTTTTACTTTACGCATAAGTTCCATGATCTTATCATTGCTGGAACGTACTTTTTCGACAGAAACGTCATGATTGATGATATCGATGATGCTTGCCAGGTACTTGCTCATGTTGGCCTCGATATAATAGGGCTTCGTGAGCAGTTCCGGTATCCGGTAGTTAAGATTGGTGGTGATCACCTTATCGATCCAGCCCCGGTTGTAGTAGTCGTCAAACTTGTCAAGTCCGTCTGTGAAAAGCCCGTATGTAGTACAGATAAATACGCGCTTCGCATGGCGTTCTTTGAGCTGTTTGGCTACGTCAAGCATACTCTCGCCGGATGAGATCATATCGTCGATAATTACAACATCCTTGCCTTCCACGGAATCACCGAGGAATTCGTGAGCCACGATGGGGTTCTTACCGTTTACGATAGTAGAGTAGTCGCGGCGTTTGTAGAACATTCCCATATCCACTCCGAGGATATTGGAGAAATATACCGCTCTTGACATAGCGCCCTCGTCGGGACTGATGATCATGAGATGATCGTTGTCCAGCCTGAAATCCGGCACATTCTTCACCAGAGCCTTCAGAAACTGATAGGTGGGGAAGAAATTGTCGAATCCGTTCAGAGGAATGGAGTTCTGAACACGGGGATCGTGAGCGTCGAAAGTGATAAAGTTGGAAACGCCCATATCGCTCAGTTCCTTGAGAGCCAGAGCGCAGTCCAGAGATTCTCTTTTGGAACGGCGGTGCTGGCGGCCTTCATACAGGAACGGCATGATCACATTGATCCTGTGAGCCTTGCCTGTGGAAGCGGAAATGATCCTCTTCAGATCCTGATAATGGTTGTCCGGAGACATATGGTTTACATGGCCGCAGACGGTGTATGTCTCGCTGTAATTCGTGATATCCACCATGATAAAGAGGTCTGCGCCGCGGACGGATTCTTTGATGTAGCCTTTGCCTTCGCCGGTTCCGAAACGAACGCATTCACATTCAACAAGGAAAGATGGTTCGCTGTAACCCTGCGGTATAATGCTGGGCTGTTTCTTTTCCACAAGTTCTCTACGGAATTTCACAAGTTTCTTGTCTACTTCCTTCGCCAGATCCTGACAGCCGGAAAGAGCGGCGATGCGGATAGGGGCGACAGGAAGAGATTTTTCAAGTAACTCTATATTGGGCATGATTTTCCTCCTGGGTTCGTGTTTTCAAAGTTGCCGGGCATCATATACAATGACGCTGCTACTACATTTATAACATTTGCCCTAAATCCCGTCAAGGAATTTATTGATTTTTACTTCTGAAATTGTTATGATAGTAGCGACACAGAGAGAAAAACAGACTGTAAATAACAGTGTATATAAAGCGGCAGAGGGAATCAAATTGAAAGAAAAAAGACATGTGATCTCCAGGGTCCTTCCGGGAAGTATTGCCGAGGAGCTTGAACTGGAACCGGGAGATATTCTGGCAGAGATCAATGGCCAGCCGGTAGAGGACGTATTCGATTACCGGTATCTTATGAACGACGAATATGTGACGCTTCTGGTGGAGAAGGCAGACGGGGAACTCTGGGAACTGGAAGTGGAGAAAGAGTTTGAGGAGGATCTGGGCGCGGAGTTTGAGAACGGGCTGATGGACGACTACCGTTCCTGCAGCAACCGCTGTATTTTCTGTTTCATTGACCAGATGCCTCCCGGAATGCGGGAAACATTATATTTTAAAGACGACGATTCCCGGCTGTCTTTTCTTCAGGGGAATTATGTGACTCTGACCAATATGAGCAGGAAAGATATCGATCGTGTGATCCGGTACCGCCTGGAACCCATAAATATCTCTTTCCAGGCCATGAATCCGGAACTGCGGTGCAGGATGCTGCATAACCGTTTTGCGGGCGAGGCGCTTGAGAAGGTGGATCTTCTTTATGAAGCCGGTATTTCCATGAACGGCCAGATCGTCCTGTGTAAAGGGATCAACGACGGCAGCGAACTGGAGTACAGTCTTGAGAAGCTTTCCGCATACGCCCCGGTCCTTCAGAGTGTTTCCGTGGTCCCGGTGGGGCTTACGAAATTCCGCGATGGTCTTTTTCCCCTTGAGCCATTTACGAAACAGGACGCGGAGAAAGTGCTTGAACAGATACACCGCTGGCAGAAGGCCATGTATGAGAAACACGGGATCCATTTTGTCCATGCTTCGGATGAATGGTATATTCTCGCCGGGCAGGAACTTCCGGAGGAAGATCGCTATGACGGGTATATCCAGCTGGAGAACGGCGTGGGAATGCTGCGCCTTCTGGACACGGAAGTGAAGGCCGCCCTTGAAGAACGCGCCGGCGACGACAGGAAGCTGAGGATTTCTGCGGCCACCGGCAAACTTGCCGCGCCATACCTCAGACAATGTATGGACGCGATACATGAGAAATTCCCTCATGTTAATGTGGAAGTACATGAGATCTCGAACCGTTTTTTTGGCGAAAGGATCACGGTGTCCGGTCTGATCACGGGACAGGACCTGAAAGAACAGCTGACGGGACAGGACCTGGGAGAGCGGCTTCTGATCCCCTGCAATATGCTCCGCAGCGGAGAGGATGTTTTTCTTGACGACATGACGGTGGAAGAGCTTTCCGAAGCCCTGAACACCGAGATCGTAGTGACAGATGAAGATGGAGCGGATCTGGTATCTTCCGTACTGGATCCCCCTGACCATAAAAAACAGATAAGGAGACAGATGTATGAGCAAACCAGTAGTAGCGATCGTGGGAAGGCCTAATGTGGGCAAATCCACGTTGTTCAATGTGCTTGCCGGAGAGATGATCTCTATTGTCAAGGACACGCCCGGTGTGACCCGGGACAGGATCTACGCGGATGTGACCTGGCTGGATCATTCCTTTACCCTCATTGATACGGGCGGAATTGAGCCTGACAGCAGCGATATCATTTTATCCCAGATGAGGGAGCAGGCCCAGATCGCCATAGATACGGCGGATGTGATCATTTTTATCACCGACGTCCGCCAGGGCCTTGTGGACGCCGACGCCAAGGTGGCGGATATGCTCCGCCGCAGCCAGAAACCGGTGCTTCTTGTAGTTAATAAGGTAGACAGCCTTCAGAAATATATGATGGATGTTTACGAGTTCTATAATCTGGGCATCGGAGAGCCGATTGCCATTTCCGCGGCCAACCGCACAGGGATCGGAGATCTTCTTGACGAGGTTGTGAAGGAGTTCCCCGAAGGCGCGGGAGAAGATGAGGACGACGACATTCCCCGGATCGCCGTGGTGGGTAAACCCAACGTGGGCAAGTCCTCGCTGATCAACAGGCTTCTGGGAGAGGACCGTGTGATCGTATCGGATATTGCCGGAACCACCAGGGACGCGGTGGATACGAAAGTCAAATGGCAGGGAAAAGAATATATTTTCATCGATACCGCCGGACTCCGCCGCAAGGGAAAAGTGAAAGAAGAGATCGAGAGATACAGTGTGATCCGCACAGTCACAGCGGTGGAGCGGGCTCATGTGGTGGTCATGCTGATCGACGCTGTGGAAGGCGTAACGGAGCAGGACGCCAAGATCGCCGGAATCGCCCATGAAAAGGGCAAGGGTGTGATCATTGCCGTCAACAAATGGGACGCGGTGGAGAAAGACGATAAGACGATCTACAAATTTACAAACAGGATCCGCGAGGTGCTTTCGTATATGCCGTACGCGGAGATCGTTTTCATCTCGGCCAAAACGGGACAGAGGATCCCCCGGCTGTTCGAGACCATCGATATGGTGATCGAGAACCAGACGCTGCGTATCCAGACGGGAGTGCTTAACGAGATACTTTCCGAAGCAGTGGCGATGCAGCAGCCGCCTTCCGACAGGGGCAAACGTCTGAAGATCTTCTATATGACACAGATAGGAGTGCGTCCGCCTACTTTTGTTATTTTTGTAAATGACAGAGAACTGATGCATTTTTCCTATACAAGATATATCGAAAATAAGATCAGGGAAGCCTTCGGGTTCAGAGGAACATCCCTGAAGTTTATCATCCGCCAGCGCGGTGAAAAAGGCTGAGAAGGAGAAGATATGGAACGAATTATCTGTCTGATCATCGGATATATATGCGGTCTGTTTCAGACTTCCTATATTATCGGCAGAATGCACAAGACCGATATCAGAGACTATGGAAGCGGCAACGCGGGGACAACAAATGCGCTGCGGACCTTCGGCAGAAAAGCAGGGGCGCTTACTCTTCTGGGAGACGTTCTGAAGTGCGTGATCGCAGTTGTCCTTGTGAATCTGATATTCGGAAAAACATACGGAGAGATCATGCCCCTTCTGTCCGTCTATGCGGCGGCGGGATGTATTCTGGGACATAATTTCCCGTTTTACCTGAATTTCCGCGGAGGGAAAGGGTTCGCTGCATCCGTGGGGTTTATGCTGATTTTCGACTATAAGATCTTTTTTGTCTGCGCCGTGGTGTTTATTGCAATCTTTTTCCTGACGCATTATGTGTCGCTGGGATCTCTGAGCGCATATGTGACGGCTCTGATCGCAATGATCCTGCGCGGGCAGGGAGGAGCGTACGGGATGGACAAAAACCATGTGCTTGAGATGTATATTCTTATGATCCTTCTCACAGCGCTTGCGTTTTATAAGCACAGATCAAATATAGTACGGCTACTGCATGGGAATGAGAGCCGGATATATCTGCGCAGAAAAAAATAAAAGCATACCGGCTGCTGTGCAGCTGCATAAAAATGAAAGGTTGAATGGTGGAGTAAATGGCAAAAATCAGTGTGTTAGGAGCGGGAAGCTGGGGGACAGCTCTGTCTCTGCTGCTTTACAACAACGGGCACAGTGTGCGTCTGTGGTCCGCGCTTAAAGACGAAGTAGAGATGCTGAATACGAAGAGAGAACATGAGTCAAAACTTCCGGGAGTCCGGCTGCCGGAGGATATTGAGATCACATGGGATCTGGAAAGCTGTCTTAAGGATCCGGATGTGGCGGTACTGGCGGTTCCATCCCCCTTTACCAGAAGTACGTCCGCGCAGATGGCACCGTACGTGAAAAAAGGCCAGATCATCGTCAATGTCGCCAAGGGAGTGGAGGAGAATACTCTGATGACATTAAGCGAGATCATCAGCCAGGAGATTCCGCAGGCGGATGTCTGTGTGCTTTCCGGCCCCAGCCATGCGGAGGAAGTCGGACGGGGGATTCCTACAACCTGCGTGGTGAGCGCCTCTGAACGCAAGACGGCAGAATATCTTCAGGGCATTTTTATGAGTCCTGTATTCCGTGTCTATACAACTCCGGATATCCTGGGGGTAGAGCTGGGCGGAGCGCTTAAAAATGTGATCGCCCTTGCCGCCGGAGCTGCGGACGGACTTGGTTATGGCGACAATACAAAAGCCGCTCTGATCACACGGGGGATTGCGGAGATTGCCCGGCTTGGGACGAAGATGGGAGCCAGGATCGAAACCTTTTACGGGCTGTCGGGAATCGGAGACCTTATCGTTACCTGCGCCAGTGTTCACAGCCGTAACAGAAAAGCAGGCTATCTCATAGGAAAAGGATATACGATGAAAGAGGCCATGGATGAGGTGAAGATGGTCGTGGAGGGCGTCTATTCCGCAAAGGCGGCCAAAAGCCTGGCGGAAAAATTTCAGGTTGAGATGCCCATCATAGAAGAGGTTAACAAGGTACTGTTTGCGGACAAGAAAGCTGCGGATGCGGTTATGGATCTGATGATCCGTGATAAAAAAGTAGAAACACCAATGCTGCCGTGGTAGCAAAAAAAAGGCTGTGCCGCCGGGACAAATCCCGGGGTACAGCCTTTTCATTCTGTCTGGAAGAGGTGAGGACGGGAGCTGGAATTCAGAACATCACTCCCTGAAGATCCTCAGGAACAGAAGCACTGTGATAATTCTCATTCAACGTGTCCAGAAGATCCATATCTTCCTGATCGATGGAAAAATCAAAAATATTCGCGTTGGATTCTATGCGGTCGGGATGGACGGATTTGGGAATTACAGAAATTCCCTTCTGCACGGCCCAGCGAAGACCTACCTGCGCCGGTGTGTGGGCATATTTCGTACCCATTACACAGAGAACGTCATGATCCAGGTAAGCGCCTCTGGCAAGAGGAGCGTAAGCCTGTACCTGAATTCCGTTCGCCTGACAGTAATCGATGAGTTCCTTCGGATAACACAGCGGATGGCATTCGATCTGATTTACTGCTGGAACGATACCGGAAACCCTGCGGAGTTCTTCAAGATGCCGGATCTCAAAGTTGCTGACGCCGATGGAAAGAGCCCTGCCTGAACTCAGGATCTTCTCCATTTCTTTCCAGGTGCTTAAGTAGCAGCCCGGAACAGGCCAGTGGATCAGGTAAAGATCGATGTAATCCAGACCAAGACGGTCAAGGCTGCGCTGAAAAGCGCCTTCCACATCGCCCAGACGCTGGGCGTTGTTCCAGATCTTGGTGGTGATAAAAAGCTCTTTGCGCGGGATGCCGCATCTGGCAATACCGCGTCCTACATTCTCTTCATTCTTATACGCGGAAGCGGTGTCGATCATGCGGTAGCCGCATTTCACAGCGGAAATGATAGCGTTCTCCGCTTCGTTTTCTCCGGTGGCTTTATATACGCCCAGACCAAGCAGGGGCATTTTTCTGTCGTTATTTAAAAATACTGCGTTAGTCAAAATGGTTCCTCCTTGTATACAGACCCGGTTCAGAAACTGTTTCTTCCAATGATATGCAACCCGGTGCATACCGGATCGTATATTCTGTCTGACCATACATTGTTCATTATAACATAGAATTATGAAAGAAGCACTTCTTTTTTATTAAAAAATTACTACGAACTTCCGCATTATGTAACCTGAATGTAAAAAACAGATACTGAAAAAGATTGTATCTGATAAAAAACAATATTGTTATAATTATAACAATAGTTTTGCCGTTAGAAAAAATATCACAAATATCCTGAAATAAAATAAGAATTTTCCGTTATTTTCATTGTGAATTTATCAATAGTACCTTGCTAAAAGAAAGATAAAGATGTATAATAAATCATAATTGATAATTTCTTGTCATAAGTGCGCATTTTTTTAGAAAGGAGTAGGATCATGCATCTTATTAAAGACGAAAACGGTAATCCTGTTCAGCACGGACATGAACATACACACAGCCACGGAGAGGGATGTGAGAACCATTCTCACGACCACTGCGGCAGCTGTCAGGGAGGCGACTGCAGGAATGAAACCACAGCGCTTCTGACATACATGCTCCAGCACAATGAGCATCACGCCCAGGAACTGGATCAGATGGCGGACAACCTTGAGAAAATGGGGCTTTCCGCTGCGGCGAAGACCATTAAGGAAGCCGTATCCGATTTCCAGAAAGGCAATATGCGTCTGGGACTTGCCCTGACGCTGGTGAAAGAAGAACTGAAATAATTTAAGACTTGCATCAGGAGGTGACACGAATGTGTCTTGCAACAGTATATAAAGAAAGCGATGATTCCGTGATCTTTAAGAATGTAAGCCGTATTGATGTGGATGGAGAGAAGATCATTCTCCGGGATATCATGGGCGACGAGCGGATCATCGAGGGCCGCATCCTTATGGTGGATCTGGCGAACAGCGTTGTGAAGCTGTGCTGTGACTGAACAGCGCGGAAACAATCTATGAAACAGTAATACCCGACTTAGGAGGCATCAATAATTATGGCGCATGTGATTGCCGTCGCAGGTAAAGGCGGCGTTGGAAAGACTACTTTGTGCGGAATGCTGATCCAGTATCTCTGCGAGCAGGGCAAGGGTCCTGTCCTCGCTGTGGATGCGGACGCGAATTCCAATCTGAACGAGGTTCTCGGAGTGAAGGTAGACACCACTCTCGGAGACGTCCGCGAGGAGATCGCGCGGGCGGAGATGGCGAAGGAGAGTCCGATCCCGGCCGGAATGTCCAAGGCGGATTACGCGGAACTCCGTTTCGAGGACGCTCTCGTGGAAGATGATGATTTTGATCTGCTTGTTATGGGAAGAACGCAGGGAAAAGGCTGTTATTGTTATGTGAACGGACTTCTCCAGGCGCAGCTTGCCAAATACCAGAATAACTATCCCTATTTTGTTGTTGATAATGAAGCCGGTATGGAACATATCAGCCGCGGCGTTCTGCCTACCATGCAGACGGCGATCCTGGTAAGCGACTGTTCCAGAAGAGGGATCCAGGCAGTGGGGAGGATCGCGCAGCTGATTAAAGAATGCGATATGCATCCGTCCACAGTGGGTCTGATCGTCAACCGGGCGCCAAAAGGCGAACTGAATCCCGGAATCCTGGAAGAAATTCAGATCCAGGGCCTGGATCTTCTGGGTGTGGTTCCCCAGGATGAATCTGTGTATGAGTACGACTGTGAGGGAAAACCAACGGTTTCTCTTCCGGAGGACAATCCTGTGAAACAGGCTCTCCGGGCTATCGTTGATAAACTGGATCTGTGATCCGGCCGCTTTTGTAAGCGGGACGTCTGCACCGGGAAGAGGTTTTCCCGGCGGACTTTTTACATGAAAATAACCCATGGGCGGGGATGGGTTCTGTCTGCGGGGTTATTATAAAAAAGACAAAATAAACATACATGGCCGCGTTTATCTTATCTGCCATGTATCACTAAAGGAGGTCAATAATGAGTGAATTCAAATTAACTACAGTGGAAGAATTTGAGAATGCCACTAACAGACTGCTGGAGACCGGCGCTAAAGTGGGCGCTGATTCATGGCAGCTCCGCGTGAAAAATCAGACTCCACACTGTAAGTTCGGAGAGAAGGGCATCTGCTGCCGTATCTGCTCCATGGGACCGTGCCGTATTACTCCGAAGGCTCCGAGAGGAATCTGCGGATGCGACGCACACGGCATTGTAGGAAGAAACTTCCTTAAATTCACAGCAGGCGGAGCAGCGACACATTCCGATCACGGACGTGAGATCTGTCATACTCTGTACTGCGCAGACAAAGATGGGAACTACAAAGTAAAAGATCCCGAGAAACTGATCCGTATCGCAAAAGAATGGGGCGTTGAGACAGAAGGCAAAGATATTTACGATCTGGCGCACGAAATGGCTGAGACAGGACTTATGGAATATGGTAAACCCTTCGGTTATCAGAGATTCCTTGACAGAATGCCGGCAGGCCAGAAAGAGAAGCTGATCGAAAACGAGATCGCCCCCCGCGCCATTGACCGCGAGGTTGCTTCTTCCCTTCATATGACCCATATGGGATGTTCCTCCCTTCCGGAAGCACTGGTGAAACAGTCTCTCCGCTGCGGTCTTGCAGACGGCTGGGGCGGATCCATGATGGGAACCGAATTCTCCGACGTGCTTTTCGGAACTCCGAAACCCATTGATACCGAGGCGAACCTGGGCGTTATGGTGGAAGAGAACGTAAACATCGTTGTACACGGCCATGATCCCAGCCTTTCCGAGATGATCTGCGAATACGCGGACAGCAAGGAAATGATCGACTACGCGAAATCCGTAGGAGCCAAGGGTATCACAGTATCCGGTGTATGCTGTACCTCCAACGAAGTGGCAATGCGCCGCGGCGTTCCCATGGCGGGTAACTTCCTGCAGCAGGAGAACGTTGTTCTCACAGGCGCCTGTGAGGCCATCGTTGTTGACGTTCAGTGTATCTTCCCGGCACTTGGACCGTTAAGCAAATGTTTCCACACCAAATTTATCACAACTTCTCCCATCGCTCAGATGCCGGATTCTGAATTCATCAGATTCAACGCTGAGACAGCAGGAGAAAACGCGAAAGCGATCGTTAAACTGGCAATCGACAACTTCAAGAACAGAAAGCCCGAGCTCGTACATATCCCGCAGCTGAAGCAGAAGGCTACTGTAGGTTACTCCACAGAAGCGATCGTTAAAGTCCTTGACGGCGTTACCAACTCTCAGGTAGACGAACTTGGCACCACCAAGCCGCTCCTTGAGTGCATCACTTCCGGCGTTATCCGCGGCGCTGTTGCCATGGTAGGATGCAACAACCCGAAGATCCGTCCGGACTACGCTCACATTGAGCTTATGAAGAAATGTATTGCCAACGATATCATCATCATCGCATCCGGATGTTCCGCACAGGCTGCCGCCAAGGCCGGTCTTATGGACAAATCCGCGAAGGAACTCTGCGGAGACGGTCTGAAGAGAGTCTGTGAACTGGCTGATATCCCGCCTGTTCTTCATATGGGATCCTGCGTGGATATTTCCCGTATGATGGTTCTTGCGGCTGAACTTGCCAAAGACGCAGGCCTGCAGATCAATCAGCTTCCTGTAGTGGGATGCGCTCCGGAGTGGATGTCTGAGAAGGCAGTATCCATCGGTAACTATGTTGTGGCTACCGGTATCGATACCTTCCTTGGTGTTGATCCTTATGTGGCAGGTTCCACAGAGATGGCGGAACTTCTGACAGAGGGAACCAGAAAATGGGTAGGAGCTGCCTACACAGTTGAAACAGATATCGAGAAATTAGTTGATCTGATGATCGAGAGAATCGAAGAGAAGAGAACAGCTCTTGGAATCTGATATATTAATAAGCAAAAAGGTGGATGACGTAAAATGAAAATCGCAGTAACAGGAAAAGGCGGCGTGGGTAAGACAACCTTTGCGGCGACTCTGGCCCGCCTGTACGCGGCGGAAGGAAGGCCGGTCCTGGCGGCGGATGTGGATCCGGACGCCAATCTGGGACTTGCCCTCGGGTTCGATGAAGACACACTGGATTCTATCGTTCCCATTTCCAAAATGCGCAAACTGGTGGAAGAGCGGACCGGGGCGACGGCAGGGAATCAGTTCTATCATCTGAATCCCAAAGTAGACGACATTCCCGACAAATACGGCAAGGTCTGCAACGGAGTCAGGCTCCTTGTTCTTGGTACTGTGGAGACCGGCGGCGGCGGATGCGTATGTCCGGAACATGTGATGCTGAAACGGATCATCAATAATCTTGTTCTCCGCAGAGAGGATGTCGTGATCCTTGATATGGAGGCAGGACTGGAACATCTGGGACGGGGTACCACAGAAGGCGTCGACGCTTTTATCGTGGTGATCGAACCCGGAGCCAGAAGCGTTCAGACCTATAAGAATGTTAAGCGTCTGGCAAAGGATCTCGGCGTTTCCCAGGTAAAGGTTGTGGCCAACAAGGTGCGCACCGAAGAGGACGAGGCATTTGTCACCGGACGGATTCCGGAGGAAGATCTTCTTGGAATGATCCATTATAATACAGAGGTGATGGACGCTGACCGACAGGGGAAATCCCCCTATGATTTCAGCGAGACAGTCACCGGAGAGATCAGAAAGATAAAAGAAAAAATTGATCGTCAGTGATCTATAATTAGGAGGTATAACAGTGACTTTATTTGAAAGTGTTTTCGCAGGAAACGACGCGGTCTATGGCCTTACCGAGAACGCCATTGACGAAGCGATCAAAGCTCATGGAGCGGACAAAGCAGTCAGCTTCCCCAACACCGCTTACTCCCTTCCCTGCTACTACGCAGTAACAGGAACCAAGGTAGGCACACTTGGAGAACTGAAAGAAGCGCTCGGGGTTGTGAAGACCCTGATGACAAGAGAGAAAAGGACCCACGACGTATTCATGTCCGGTGTGGCTACGGCGCTCTGCGCGGAGTTCATCGAGGTCCTGAAATACATCGACGGCGCGGTTCCCTACGAAGAGCCCTGCTACGGCCATCTTGCCGACGCAGTGATCCGTGAACTGGGTGTGCCGCTGGTAACCGGCGATATCCCCGGCGTAGCCGTTATCCTGGGCAAAGCTCCTTCCGCAGAGGAAGCGGCAGCCCTGGTAAAATCCTACCAGGCACAGGGTATCCTTGTGACCCTGACCGGAGATATCATCGATCAGCTTGCAGAGATCAACTATAAGACAGGCGCCAACGTACGTGTGATCCCGCTGGGCAAGGATGTTACATCTGTGATCCATGTGGTATCCGTAGCGATCCGCGCAGCCCTGATCTTCGGTAACGTAAAACCGGGCGACGCTGCAGCTCTTATGGAATATACCATGAAACGTGTTCCGGCGTTCGTAAACGCATTCGCACCGCTGAACGACGTGATCGTAGCATGCGGAGCAGGCGCTATCGCCCTTGGCTTCCCGGTAATCACCGACCAGGCCGACGTTGCGAGAGTACCGAAGAGCCTGATCTGCCAGACAGATATCAGCAAATGGAACGCAACCTCCCTTGAGGCCCGCGACATCAAGATCAAGATCACCAATATCGACATCCCGGTAGCGTTCGCGTCCGCATTCGAGGGCGAGATCATCCGCCGCAAGGATATGCAGGTAGAGTTCGACGGATCCCGCGTGGACTGCGCAGAGCTTGTACAGACCTGTGACGCCAGCGAGGTGGAGGACCACAAGATCACCGTGATCGGACCGGAAGCAGACGAGATGGAGCTTGGAAGCAAGAACTGCATCGCATACGTTGTGAAGGTTGCCGGCAAGAACATGCAGGCAGACTTCGAGCCGGTTATCGAGCGTAAGTTCCATAACTACATCAACTGCATCGAGGGCGTATACCATACAGGCCAGAGAGACATGCAGCGTATCCGTATCAGCATCGACGCGTTCAACGCAGGTTTCCGCATCAAACACATCGGAGAAGTGCTTTACTCTCAGGTGAAGAACGAATTCGACGCAGTTGTGGACAAATGCGAGGTAGTGATCTACACAGATCCGGCAGAATGTAAGAGAGTACGCCATGAGGTGGCTATCCCCACATTCGAGAAACGTGACGAGCGTCTGGACAACCTGACAGACGAGTCTGTAGACGTATACTACAGCTGTATCCTTTGCCAGGCATTCTCCCCCAGCCACGTATGCGTGGTAACACCGGAGAGACTTGGACTCTGCGGAGCCGTATCATGGCTTGACGCCAAGGCGACCAACGAGCTGGATCCGGCAGGACCCTGCCAGGTGATCACTAAAGAGCGTCCCATCGACGAGAACCTTGGTTCTTATGAGGATGTAGACGAGGCAGTGAAGAAACTTTCCCAGGGCGCCCTGGAGCATGTAACCCTGTATTCCATCATGCAGGATCCCATGACCTCCTGCGGATGCTTCGAGTGTATCTGCGGTATCGAGCCGTTCTCCAACGGCGTTGTCATCGCCAACCGTGAGTACGCGGGCATGACGCCTCTTGGAATGACCTTCCCGGAGATGGCGTCCATGACAGGCGGCGGCGTGCAGACACCGGGCTTCATGGGACACGGCAAGCACTTCATCTCTTCCAAGAAGTTCATGAAGGCAGAGGGCGGAATCGAGCGTATCGTATGGATGCCCAAGGAGCTGAAAGACTTCGTGGCAGAGCGTCTGAACAAGACAGCGAAAGAGCTTTACGGAATCGACAATTTCACAGACATGGTCGGAGACGAGACTGTAGCGACAGATCCGGAGACACTGGTAGCTTTCCTTACCGAGAAGAACCATCCGGCTCTTGCACTGGATCCGATGATGTAATTTCAAGGCGGAGAATGGGGTTTACCTCATTCTCCGGCGTTATGCTTTCAGAAAGCAGTCGTGAAAACTGACAGAAAGGTTTGCCTATTTTTGGCGGAATCTGCCTTGTCAATAACCTATGAACTGTTGTATAATATGCAATAGAGTATAAATATCAATACTTAAATTTTTAAGAGGAGGCTAATAAGAAATGCCGTTTAATCAGAAACCACAAAAGTTTAATGCGAAGATTAACTCAGTCACAATCGGAAGCGGAGACAAGACTGTGACAATCGGCGGAGACAGCACATTTCCGTTCTACACCTTTGACGCTCCGTCAGAGAACTGCCCGAAGATCGGCGTAGAGATTTCTGACATGGGCCTTGAAGGCGTATCTGAGGGAATCAAAGCATACTACGACGGAGCTTCCACCATGGCTGACATCGCGAAGAAAGCAGCCTCTATGGAGGGCGCTGACTTTGTCGCACTGATCCTGGAAGGCGGAGATCCCAACGGTGAGAACAAGTCCATCGACGAGCTGATCGCAGTTGTCAAGGAAGTTGCCGACGCAGTTGACTGTCCACTTGTTGTAGAGGGATGCAAGAACGTAGAGAAGGATGCGGAACTTCTTCCGAAGGTTGCAGAGGCTCTTCAGGGAAGAAACGCTCTGATCCTTTCCGAGAAAGAAGAGAACTACAAGGCTATCGGCGCAGCTGCAGGTCTGGCATACAATCAGATCGTAGGCGCTGAGTCCGCGGTAGATATCAACCTTGCGAAGCAGCTGAACGTTGTTACAACACAGCTTGGCGTAGATCCCAAGAAGATCGTTATGAATATCGGAAGTGCGGCAGCAGGCTACGGATATGAATATGTGGTTTCCACTATGGACCGTATCAAAGGTGCTGCTCTCGGCCAGAACGACAACATGCTTCAGATGCCTATCATTACACCTGTATCCGCAGAGACATGGGGCGTGAAGGAAGCTACAGCTTCCGAAGCTGACATGCCGGAGTGGGGCCCGCAGGACGAGCGTGGAATCGACATGGAGATCATGACAGCTGCAGCAGACCTGGCAGCAGGTTCTGACGCTGTGATCTTAAGACATCCGGAATCTGTTAAGACAATTTCCAAGATGATCAAAGCACTTGTGTAACGAATAGGAGGATAATTGAGCTATGGCACTGAATGGTATTCAGATCTTTAAATTAACACCAAAGAAAAACTGTAAGGAATGTGGATGTCCGACGTGTATGGCTTTCGCTATGAAAGTTGCACAGGGCGCTATGCAGATCGAACAGTGTCCGCATATGTCAGAAGACGCGCTGGCTACTCTTTCCGAGGCTACCGCACCGCCGATGAAGACCATCAAGATCGGAACAGGCGACGGCGAGTTCACTCTCGGCGGAGAGACCGTTCTCTACAGACATGAGAAGACATTTGTCAGCAAGACAAGATATGCAGTATCTCTCTGCACAGGCATGAGCGACGCTGAGGTTGAGGCGAAGCTTGCTGAGATCCCGGTAGTTGACTATGAGCGTATCGGCGAGAGAATGCATGTTGAGCTTGTATATGTAAACTGCGGAGCAGACGCTGACGCGGCTAAATATACAGCGCTGGTTGAGAAGGCCAAAGGCCTTGGAAGAACTCTGATCCTGGGATGTACTGATCCTGAGATCGCGAAAGCTGCTCTTGAAGTATGCAAGGACAGCAAACCGGTTCTGAACGGAGCGAACGCTTCCAACTATGAAGCTATGAACGCAGTTGCCACAGAGGCAGGCGTTGTTCTGGGCGTATCCGGCAAAGATATCAACGAATTATACGACACAACAGCAGCACTTGAGAAACTGGGCAACAAGAACCTCATTCTTGACACCACAGGCGCTGACGCGAAAGAAACATTCGCAAATACTGTACTGGTTCGCCGTGCAGCTCTGAAAGATCAGGACAGAACCTTCGGTTATCCGTCTCTGGTCAATCTTGTTAAGATCGCTCAGGGCGACAAACATCTGCAGGCAGCACTGGCAGCACTGTTTACCATGAAATACGGTTCCATCGTTGTAATGGAAGAGATGACATACGCAGAGGCGCTTCCGCTTTACGGACTGCGTCAGAACGTATTTACAGACCCGCAGAAGCCGATGAAGGTAGAGCCGGGTATCTACCCGCTGAACGGCGCGGACGAGAATTCTCTCGTAGTTACCACTGTAGACTTCGCTCTTACTTACTTCGTAGTATCCGGCGAGCTGGAGCGTTCCGGTGTTCCGCTTAACTTCGTTATCAACGACGCTGGCGGACTTTCCGTTCTTACCTCCTGGGCCGCAGGTAAATTCTCCGGAACAAGCATTTCCGAGTTCATCAAAGAGAATGTTGAGCCGAAGGTAAAATGCAGAAAACTCGTGATCCCCGGTAAGGTAGCCGTTCTGAAGGGCGATCTGGAAGCAAAACTTCCGGGATGGGAGATCATCGTAGGACCGAGAGAAGCAGTACAGCTTGTGAAGTTCTTAAAGGATATGCAGGCATAACTGCACCTTATCATAACAAAGTAATGTAAAGGAGAACACAGGTATGGCAAAATTTGTAGTAATCGGAGAAAGACTTTCAACAACAGCTCCCGCTGTAAACAAAGCTTTCATGGAAAGAGATCCGGAGCCGATCATCAAGAGAGCAAAACAGCAGCTTGACGCAGGCGCTACTTATCTGGATGTTAATATCGGACCGGCTGAGAACGACGGCGAGGATCTGATGAAGTGGGCGGTTCAGCTCCTTCAGTCCGAGTTCGACAACGTTCCGCTTGCTCTTGATACAACCAATAAAAAAGCAATCGAAGCCGGAATTTCTGTTTACAACAGAAGCAAAGGCAAACCGATCGTTAACTCTGCAGACGCAGGCGACAGAATTTCCAACATCGACCTTGCGGCAGCTAACGACGCTATCGTTATCGCTCTCTGCTCATCAGGAATGATCGCATCCGACAACGACGAGCGTATGATGCACTGCCAGAACATGCTGGAGAGAGGCCTTGGCCTTGGCATGGAAGCAGAGGATCTGTGGTTTGACCCGCTGTTCGTAGTTGTTAAAGGTATGCAGGAAAAACAGATGGAAGTTCTGGAAGCAATCAAAATGTTCTCCGATATGGGACTTAACTCTACCGGCGGACTTTCCAACAACAGCAACGGTATGCCGAAAGCTATCCGTCCGATCATGGATTCCGCTCTGGTAGCTATGGCAATGATGCAGGGTCTTACCTCCGCAATTGTCAACCCCAATGATCTTCGTCTTATGGAGACCATTAAATCCTGTGACGTATTCAAAGGAAACACTCTGTACGCAGATTCTTATCTGGAGATCTGATCTGCCGTCGGACAATCTGTTTTGCGGCGGTAAGGGAACGCTCTGTACAGGCGGTCCCGGAGAAGAGTTTTATAGTGTACATAACCAAGATGAGGGCTGGAGACTTCGGTCTTCAGCCCTTCATCTATCTTAGGAGAAAGGTGGTTGCCTGATGTTTAAGGTAACGTTTGCTTTTGAAGACGGCAGTGTAACAGAAACGTATGCCAATACAGGAGACAATCTCCTGGAGATCGCCCGAGAAGCCAATGTGGCGATCGATGCTCCCTGCTCCGGGAACGGAGCCTGCGGGAAATGCCGCGTTCAGTTAAAGAACGGCGAGCTGGAAACAAAGAAAACACTTCATATTTCCGATGAAGAATTTGAGGAAGGATGGCGTCTGGCCTGCATGAGCAAGATTATTGCAGACGTGGAGGTGCTTGTTCCGGACATTGCTTCCGCTTACAAGAGCAGGATGAAAGTCGCGGATTTAAGCTCAAGAGAAGAAATCGCCATTTTTGAAAACGCCAAGAGAGAGATCGAACTGGCGGGTATTGAATTGAAAAACAGCCTTGACGTGGTGGAGGTTCGGATGGAAGAACCTACTCTGGACGATACCATGCCTGACATCGAAAGGCTTTCGCGCGCGCTGCGCAAGTTTATGAACCTGAAGCGTGTGAGAATCCCCTATACGGTTCTCAGAAAGCTTCCGGATGTTCTCAGAAACAGTAAGTTTTCTGTGAAATGTGTGCTTAGGACAACACCGGACGATATGTTCGTATATGATATTTTTGACAGCAGAGAAGACGTGGTGATTGGCGGACTTGCGGTGGATATCGGTACCACTACAGTATCCGCTGTTCTGATCAACATGGAGACGGGAGAGATCCTGGCGAAGAGCTCTGCCGGTAACGGACAGATCCGTTATGGAGCCGACGTTATCAACCGTATTATCGAGGCGGCCAAACCGGGTGGCCAGAAGAAGCTGCAGGACGCGGTGATCAAGGAGACCATCAATCCCATGATCCATGAGATGTGCAAAAGCATTGGTTTTCCCAAAGACAGGATCTACCGTATGTGCGTGGCTTCCAACACGACGATGAATCATCTGTTCGCCGGCATCAACGCAGATTATCTCCGTATGGAGCCGTACATCCCGGCGTTCTTTAAAACTAATTCGCTGTTCTCCTCGGATGTGGGGATCGACATCAACCAGGATGCGCATATTATTATCGCGCCCAATATCGGAAGCTATGTAGGCGGCGATATTACCGCGGGCACCCTGGTGAGCATGATCTGGAACAGACCGGAATTCTCCCTGTTCATCGATCTGGGAACCAACGGTGAGCTTGTATTCGGCAACTCTGACTTCATGATGAGCTGCGCCTGCTCTGCGGGACCGGCTTTCGAGGGAGGAGACATCAGCTGCGGCATGCGAGCCACAGACGGAGCTATCGAAGCCTGTACCATTGATAAAGATACCATGGAACCTACCTATACCGTTGTGGGAGACCCCGGCACGAAACCTGTGGGACTGTGCGGATCCGGTATCATTGATGTGATCAGCGAGCTGTTCATGGCCGGCATCATCAATCCCAAGGGCAAGTTTGTCCGGGAAGGAAAGAGAGTACGCCACGACCAGTATGGAATGGGCAGCTATATCATTGCTTTTGAGGAGGAAGCCGGCACCACGAAGGATGTGGAGATCACAGAAGTGGATATCGACAACTTCATCCGTGCGAAAGGCGCGATCTTCTCAGCGATAAGGACTATGCTTTCCTCGCTGGATTTCGACGTGTCCATGATCGACGACGTCTATGTCGCGGGCGGTATCGGAAGCGGTATCAATATGCGCAACGCGGTGAATATCGGAATGTTCCCGGATATTCCTCTGGAGAAGTTCCACTATATCGGCAACTCCTCCCTGACCGGAGCTTATCTGATGCTTCTTTCCACGCCGGCGGAGCAGAAGACGTACAAGCTTGCGTCCAATATGACTTATCTGGAGCTTTCCGCAGTACCGACCTATATGGACGAATTTGTGGGAGCCTGCTTCATTCCTCATACAGACGCGTCCATGTTCCCGTCCGTACAGCAGAAATAAGGCCGGAGCAGAAGCGCCGTCCGGCGACGGTATATTTATTCTAAGTTTAACAGAGGTGTGCAATGAATTCTGACATAAATGAGTTAAAATCCGGCGGAGAGGAATTCCTCTCTGTGGGAGACAGACTGGGATATGAAAAAGACAGCAAGGAGAGGATGCCCTGGGAGCATTATCTGGACGCCTACGGCAAAGCTGATCCCGTAGAAATCGCGGCCAGACTTCAGATCCCCTATAATCAGGACACAAAGTGCTTTACCCTTCCTTTTCTGGGATCTGTATATGAGATCTCATGGCCTGAGTTTCGGGTCAGCCATCATGAGGACGGGCAGAAGTATTATCCGCTGGAGGAGATGATCTATGCCAGAATCCTGACCATCCGTTTTCTTCTTGAGGGCTCTGCCGTCAAAGGAAGCGGCAGGATGAAAACCTACCGGGAAATGCCCTGGGGCGAAGTGTATCTCCGCCAGTTTGACGGAAGATGTATCAAGCGTCTGGCGTTTTCCTACGGGAACCGCCTGAAGGATTTCCGGGCGGTTATGGAGCACCTTCACGCAGCGCCTGTGGACCACGGGGATGCTGCTTATGAAATCGAAATCTTTCCGGGATATCAGATACAGATGATCCTCTGGGAAGGCGACGAGGAGTTTCCGCCTTCTTCACAGATCCTGTTTTCCGATAATTTTCCGATATCTTTCCAGGCGGAAGATATGGCGGTTATGGGGGATGTTATCATCGGATCGCTGAAAGCTTTCGGTAAAGCTGTTATTTAAGGAAGCCGGGGCCGTTGGCTGAACAGGATATTATCCTGCATGAAAGATAAAGACAGGCGGAACCTGTTTTTATAAATGATTTTCGGATATGCAAATACATAACCGGTCCACAGAAACCGAGAGGCATGTCCGGCGTATGAAAAAAGGAGGTAATTTAACTATGGGATTCAAAAGCGACATTGAGATTGCACAGGAGTGCGTAATGCAGCCGATCACCGAGATCGCCGCTAAAGCAGGTATTGACGACAAATACCTGGAGCAGTACGGAAAGTATAAGGCTAAGATCGACTACAACCTTCTGAAAGAGACAGACAAAGAGGATGGCAAGCTGATCCTGGTTACCGCTATCAACCCCACTCCGGCAGGAGAAGGAAAGACCACCACAACCGTAGGTCTGGCAGACGGTATGCAGAAGCTTGGCAAGAACGTTATGGTAGCTCTGCGCGAGCCCTCCCTGGGGCCGGTATTCGGCGTTAAGGGCGGCGCTGCAGGCGGCGGCTACGCACAGGTAGTCCCCATGGAAGACATCAACCTGCATTTCACAGGCGACTTCCACGCGATCGGAGCAGCCAACAACCTTCTGGCAGCCATGGTCGACAACCATATCTTCCAGGGCAACGAGCTGAACATCGACCCCAGGAAGATCACCTGGAGAAGATGTGTGGATATGAACGACCGCCAGCTTAGAAACGTAGTGGACGGCCTCGGCGGAAGAACAAACGGAATGCCCCGTGAGGACGGCTACGACATCACCGTAGCATCCGAGATCATGGCAGTCCTGTGTCTTGCAAGCGATATCAACGACCTGAAGGCAAGACTGGGCCGTATCATCGTAGGATACACCTATGGAAAAGTTTCCGAGCAGAAACCGGTTACCGCACACGACCTCCACGCAGAAGGCGCTATGACCGCACTTCTGAAAGACGCCCTGAAACCGAACCTGGTACAGACACTGGAGCATGTACCGGCCATCGTACACGGCGGACCGTTCGCGAATATCGCACACGGCTGCAACTCTGTAACCGCTACCAAGATGTCCCTGAAGCTGGCTGACTACACCATCACAGAGGCAGGCTTCGGCGCAGACCTTGGCGCGGAGAAATTCCTTGACATCAAGTGCCGTATGGCGGGCCTGAAACCGGACGCAGTTGTCATCGTGGCAACCGTACGCGCCCTGAAATACAACGGCGGCGTTGCGAAGGCGGACCTGAACAACGAGAACCTGGAAGCTCTTGAGAAAGGTATGCCGAACCTCCTGAAACACGTAAGCAACATCAAGAACGTATACAAACTTCCCTGCGTGGTTGCCATCAACGCATTCCCCACAGACACCAAGGCAGAGCTTGACCTTGTGGAAGAGAAATGTAAGGAACTCGGCGTAAACGTAGCCCTGTCCGAAGTATGGGCAAAGGGCGGCGAAGGCGGCATCAAGCTTGCAGAAGAAGTGATCCGTCTGGTAGAAGAGCCCAACGACTTCACCTTCGCATATGAGCTGGAAGGAAGCATCGAGGACAAACTGAACCAGATCGTACAGAAGATCTACGGCGGCAAGAGAGCAGTCCTGACCGCAAACGCCCAGAAACAGGCAAAACAGCTTGAGGACCTGGGATTCGGCAACTGCCCGATCTGTGTAGCCAAGACACAGTACAGCCTGACAGACGACCAGACCAAGTTGGGCGCGCCTACAGACTTCGAGGTAACTGTGCGCAACCTGAAGATCTCCGCAGGAGCAGGCTTCATCGTAGCCCTTACCGGCGAGATCATGACCATGCCCGGACTTCCCAAGGTACCGGCTGCCGAGAAGATCGACGTAGACGAGAACGGAAAGATTACCGGCTTGTTTTAAGCAACTTGAGGGGGAACCCTCTCGTAGTTGCGAAGGGGTTGAGGGGGAACCCTCTCAAAGTTGCGAAGGCCGATGGTTCCCCCTCAAACTCCCCCTTCCTCGGCCACGCTGGTGATGGAACGGGAGGGTTTGATCATATGGAGGAATAATGGACTTTCCTGGGTTCTTTCTGGAAATTCATATTCTTCGGCCACGCTGGTGGTGGAACAGAAATTAGACTGAAAGTGAGGTATGGTACGATGGGTTTTTCAACTAGTACCTGTACAGAGTTTGTTGAGGTTCTGGCTTCCAAGGCCCCGGTTCCGGGCGGCGGCGGCGCATCCGCGCTTGTAGCTGCAGTAGGTACCGCGCTGGGCAACATGGTAGGAAGCCTGACCGTAGGCAAGAAGAAATATGCAGATGTAGAAGATGAAATGTGGGAGCTGAAAGCGAAATGTGATCAGCTTCAGAAAGATTTCCTTCGTCTGATCGAAAGAGACGCAGAGGTATTCGAGCCTCTTTCCAAGGCATACGGTATGCCCAGAGAGACGGAAGAAGAGAAGGCAGAGAAGGCAAGAGTTATGGAGATCGTACTTAAGGACGCCTGCTCTGTACCCATGGAAATTATGGAGAAATGCTGCGAAGCCATCGAGCTGATCGTTGAGTTCGGCGCGAAGGGTTCCAAGCTTGCTATCAGCGACGCAGGCGTAGGCGCAGCTTTCTGCAAGGCGGCGTTAAAAGGCGCCAGCCTGAATGTATATATCAATACAAAATCCATGGCTGACAGAGAGTATGCCGAAGAGCTGAACAGAAAAGCGGACGCGATGCTTGAGAAATACACAAAGATCGCAGACGAAACTTTTGACAGCGTTCTTTCCCGTCTGAAATAGGGAAAACTCAGAATTTATTAACAGACAGTAACTGCATACATACGGACGGAAATCCCATGAGTGCAGATTTGGAGGAAATTTAGAAATGGCTAAACAGTTATTAGGTAAAGAAGTAACCGCAGCGCTGAATGAGCGCATTAAGGCAAATGTTGCAGAGCTTCAGAGTAAAGGCGTTAATCCCACTCTGTGCATTATCCGTGTGGGAGAGAACCCCAGCGATATCTCTTATGAAAAGGGCGCTACAAAACGCTGCGAGACACTTGGAGTTGCATGCGAGAAGATCCTTCTTCCGGGAGATGTTGCCCAGGAAGAGCTTCTGGAAGTGATCGACAAGGTAAACAAAGACGATCATATCCATGGCGTTCTTTTATTCCGTCCGCTTCCGAAGCATCTGGATCAGGCAGTGATCGAGAACGCTCTTGCTGCAGAAAAAGACGTTGACTGCATGACAGATCTTTCCATGTCCGGCGTTTTCACAGGCAAGAAGATCGGCTTCCCGCCCTGCACGCCTCAGGCATGTATGGAAATTCTGGATCATTACGGAATCGACTGCACCGGCAAGAAGGCAGTTGTTATCGGAAGAAGCCTTGTAGTAGGAAAACCTGCCGCAATGATGCTTGTAAAGAAAAACGCTACAGTGACCATCTGCCATACAAAGACGGTCGACATGCCTTCTGTTGCCAAAGAGGCTGATATCGTTATCGTTGCTGCAGGACGCGCAGGCGTTGTAGGCGCCGACTATGTTAAAGCAGGCCAGACCATCATTGACGTAGGTATCAATGTCAATGCAGAAGGCAAACTTTGCGGTGATGTTGACTATGCTGCAGTTGAGCCCATCGTAGACGCTATCACACCGGTTCCCGGCGGAGTAGGAAGCGTTACCACATCTGTTCTTGTAGGACATGTTGTGGAAGCTGCAATGAGAAAAATAAACGCATGAGAAATAAACTGACAGTCCGGAGTTTTCTGCGCTGTTTCATGCTGACAGGTGCCCTGAGTTTCGGGGCACCTGTGTTGGTATGTGGAAGTACGGAGCCCGCGGCTATTGAGACGCCTGTGCGGGTAAGTGGAAACACTGAGACGGCAGCTATCGAGAAGCCAGTGCGAGTATGCGGAAACACTGGGACAGCGGCTATCGAGAAGCCAGTGCGGGTATGTGGAAGCATTGTTGCGGCACCGGGAATGACGCCGGAGTTGGAGAAGTGTGAAACAGAAGGTTCCAGGTCAGAAAATGAGGAAGTCTACGGTCCTCCGGTTCCGAAGACGGCAGATAATTCCGACACAGGAAATGTGGATGCTACCGGCACAGATTTAATGGCAGACGAAGCAGACGGAAAGAATCAGTCATCCCGGCAACAGGGTGGAGAAAGCCATACTTCTCAGAAACAGGATGAACAGGAGAGCAATTCTGTATTTCAGAATTCAGCATCTTCGGGAAGTGGAGCGGCAGACGAAGCAGATCATTCCGGAGAGGGTCAGATCAGCAGACCTTCCTATGAAGTTGCTTCAGGACCGGATGCGGAAGGATTTATAGATGATTCCACCGACAATACATACGGTTACTACACGATCATGGGAACCACAACAGTTACTCTGGAAGATATGACTTCCCAGTACGAGGCGCAGGGCGTTACATATCCATCTGAAATGCTGAAAGACGGCGGCGCGGAAACGATAGAAGAATTCTGCAGGATCATTCTTGAGGAAGCGTCCCTTGAAGGTGTTCGCGCCGAAGTGGTGTATGAACAGTCTATGTTGGAGACAGGCTGGCTTCAGTTTCAGGGAGACGCTCAGGCACAGCAATATAATTTTGCCGGCCTCGGAACCACAGGCGGCGGCGTGCAGGGAAATTCCTATCCTGATGTGCGGACAGGCATCCGGGCTCAGGTACAACATCTGAAAGCCTACGCGTGTACAGAAGATCTGAATGAGAACTGTGTGGACACTCGTTTTGATATGGTACGAAGAGGATCCGCACCCTATGTGGAATGGCTTGGAATCCAGGAAAATCCAAATGGAGGCGGCTGGGCTGCCGGTGCGAATTATGGAAGCAAACTGCGCAGACTTCTCGCTGATCTGAAAGGAGAAGAGTATACTCCGGAAGTGCCGGAAATGGCGGAAGACGGGCAGGATGAAGCATCTGCTGAGAGTCAGACGGCGGAGCAGGAGAGTACGGCTGCCGGGAATCAGGCGGAAGTACAGGGAAGTATGGCTGTCGAGAACCAGACAGCAGGACAGAGTGAGAAGGATACAGAAGTACAAAAATAGAACCGAAGATTTTATTTCCATCTATCGCAGGACGGGGTGAAATCTTCGGCTCTTTTTTATGGATTGCGGAGCCGGCACGGTTAAAAAGAAAGCAAGCGCAAACTCAGCGGTACAATTGTGGAGTCGGCACGGTTAAAAAGGAAGGAAGCGCAAATAAAGCGGTACAGCCCCGGCTACCAGTACGGTTAAAAAAGAAGCAAGCGCAAACTTAGCGGTACAATTCTGGCGCCAGCACGGTTAAAAAGGAAGGAATCGGAAATTCAGCGGTACAGTTCCGGCGCCAGTACGGTTAAAAAGAAAGGAAGCGCAAATTCAGCGGTACAGCCCCGGCTACCAGTACGGTTAAAAAGGAAGGAATCGGAAATTCAGCGGTACAATTCCGGAGACAGTACGGTTAAAAAGAAAGAAAGCGCAAATTCAGCGGTACAATTCTGGCGCCAGCACGGTTAAAAAGGAAGGAATCGGAAATTCAGCGGTACGGTTCCGGAGCCGGCACGGTTAAAAAGAAAGGAATCGGAAATTCAGCGGTACACCCCGGCCACCTGTACGGTTAAAAAGGAAGGAATCGGAAATTCAGCGGTACACCTCGGCCGCCAGCACGGTTAAAAAGAAAGAATTGCAAACCAAGCGGTACAATTCCACCTAAACCATACCCCAAAAAAGGGGCTGTGAAAAAAGCATAGCCCAAAACAAAGAAGGACCAAGGGTCAA